>ERZ860023.475-NODE-475-length-24041-cov-2.303802_pt1 | contig 24041 bp, 20 predicted proteins | sample MGYA00509983_ERZ860023 | MGnify/ENA primary metagenome ERZ860023 (study PRJEB30046, sample SAMN00715180) | human gut metagenome | study: EMG produced TPA metagenomics assembly of the A metagenome-wide association study of gut microbiota in type 2...
TCAACAAAAACGAGACCCGGCCCGGGCCCCCTGCCGGCCCGGGGCCTTGTCTTCTATCCGTTTTACAACCGGCTTATTTACCGATCAACTTCTTCACCTCTTCATATACCGTCTGGCCGTTGTAACCGAACTTCTCGTCGAGGACCTTGTAGGGTGCCGAATAACCGAAGTGATCCAGACCGTGAATCATACCGTTTTCACCTACCAGTCCCAGCAATGTCACGGGCAGACCCGACGTAAGGCCGTAACGCACCACACCCTGTGGCAGAACGGTCTGCTGATAGGATTTGGGCTGGTCGCGGAAAAGTCCTTCGCTCGGCACGCTCACGATACGGACCGCGATTCCCTCCTTCGAAAGCAACTCGGCACCTTCGACCAGCGTAGCGACTTCGGAACCCGAAGCGAGCATCACCACAGCCGGTTTGGCGGCATCGACTACGATATAGGCGCCTTTCGAAAGCTGGGCAGCCTCCTCACGGCGGCTGTGATTGAGTGCGGGCAGATTCTTAATATTTTGCCGCGACAGGATCAGCGCGACGGGACGATGCTCCTCGATCGCCAATTTCCAAGCTGTAACGGTTTCCTCGCCGTCGGCCGGACGCAGCACCAACATAGAACGCTCCCCCCGGTGATTCTTCAAATGTTCCATCAGACGGATCTGAGCCTCGTGCTCGACGGGCTGGTGCGTCGGACCGTCCTCGCCCACACGGAACGAGTCGTGCGTCCAGATATAGATTACATGCAGGTGCATCAGGGCAGCCAGACGCACGGCGGGTTTCATATAGTCCGAGAAGACGAAGAACGTACCGCACGCCGGAATCACGCCCCCATGCAGCGCCATACCGTTGGCGATGCAGGCCATCGTCAGCTCCGAAACGCCTGCCTGGAAAAACTTGCCCGAAAAATCACCCTTCGAGAAGGCTTTGGTTTTCTTGAGGTAGCCGTCCGTCTTGTCCGAATTGCAGAGGTCGGCCGAGGCGACGATCATATTTTCGATCCGCTCCGCATAGAAGGAGAGCACCGAAGCCGAGGCGGCGCGGGTCGCACCGTCGGGTTTGATCTCGAGTCCCTTGTAGTCCATCTCCGGCACCTTACCCGAGAGGAAAAGATCGAGTTTGCGGGAGAGCTCCTTGTGCTCGGAACGCCACGTCTTCTCCCTCTCGCGCTGCGTGCGCACCCATTCACGAAGCTCTTCGCGGCGGGCGTCGAACACCTTGCCGCTCTCGGAGAAGATCTTGAACGGATCCTCTGCATCGCCGCCCAGGTTACGGACGGTAGCGGCGAAATCGGCTCCGGCAGCCGTCAGCGGCTGACCGTGCGTCGAAACCTTGTCCTCGAAGCTCGATCCATCGGCCGCGACCGCACCCTTGCCCATAACCGTACGGCCGATGATAAGCGTCGGACGCTCCTTCTCGGCATTGGCGGCCGTGAGGGCTTCGCGGATCTGCTCTACGTCATGGCCGTCGATGGTGATGACGTTCCAGCCCCACGCCTCGTATTTCATCGCTACGTTCTCGGTATCCACCTCATCGACCTTGGTCGAAAGCTGAACGTTGTTCGAGTCGTAGTACATGATCAGATTGTTCATCCCCAAGTGGCCGGCGATGCGGCCCACGCCCTGCGACACCTCCTCCTCGATACCGCCGTCGGAGATGTAGGCATAGGTCTTGTGGGACTGCCACTCCCCGAAACGAGCCGCGAGGAACCGCTCGGCGATCGCGGCGCCCAGCGCCATGGCATGCCCCTGGCCCAGAGGACCCGACGTATTCTCCACACCGTGCAGCACGTCCACTTCGGGATGGCCCGGCGTGACGCTGCCCCACTGCCGCAGGTTACGCAAATCCTCCACCGTATAGGTTCCGGCCAGCGCGAGAGTCGAGTAGAGCATCGGCGACATGTGTCCCGGATCGAGGAAGAAACGGTCCCGGAAAGGATAATCCATCTGATCCGGATCGTAGCGGAGGAATTCGGTGTAAAGTACTGCCATGAAGTCCGCGCCGCCCATTGCGCCGCCGGGATGTCCCGATTTGGCTTTCTCGACCATCGCTGCAGACAGGATACGGATGTTGTCTGCAACGCGCGTGAGTTCGGATTTAGTAACCATAAGAGATTGTATGCTTTTATATTTTTTATGTATTGGCCTCACAGCCCGGGCCGACATTCGGCGCCCATCCCGGACGAATCGGCCGAATATGCACAACTCGGCCCGTTACCGGCAGAAAATATATGGAAACGAAGGACGAAGCCGAAGATCTTCCTTCTTTCCTCATTCTGCTCGTTCGGATCGAACGAGCGCGACTGCACACCGGTCCCCCGCCGCAGTCCCGCGTTCGGTGGTACAAATTTAATACAAATCCGGTCTATCCGACCTGCTTGAGCGCCAAAAATTTCTTCTTTTCGAACTTTTCCCGGGCATAAGGCAAGGTCACTTCGAAGCGACGCTCTCCCGAAGAGGGGATATCGAACATCGTGTCCATCATGATCGCTTCGCAGATCGAACGCAATCCCCGGGCACCGAGCCGGTACTCGATGGCTTTATCGACGATATAGTCCAACACCTCGTCGTCGAACACGAGCTTCACGCCGTCCATCTCGAACAGCTTTTCATACTGCTTGATGATGGCATTTTTGGGCTGCGTGAGGATCGAACGCAGGGCCTCGCGGCCGAGCGGCTCCATATAGGTCAGCACCGGCAGGCGGCCCACCAGTTCGGGAATCAGACCGAACGACCTGAGGTCCTGCGGCATAAGGTATTGCATGAGGTTGTTGCGGTCCACGGAATCGGCATTCATCCGTCCGTAACCCATCGCCCGGGTGTTGAGCCGCTGGGCGATCTTCTTCTCGATGCCGTCGAACGCTCCGCCGCAGATGAACAGAATGTTGCGCGTATCGACCTGCACGAACTGCTGCTCGGGATGCTTGCGCCCGCCCTGGGGCGGAACATTGACCACCGTGCCTTCCAGAATCTTCAGCAAAGCCTGCTGCACTCCTTCACCCGATACGTCGCGCGTAAGCGACGGATTGTCGCTCTTGCGGGCGATCTTGTCGATTTCGTCGATGAAGACAATTCCCCGCTGGGCCAGCTCCACGTCGTAGGAAGCCACCTGCAACAGCCGCGAGAGAATACTCTCGACATCCTCGCCCACGTATCCCGCCTCGGTAAGTACCGTAGCGTCCACGATGGTGAAGGGCACGTTCAGCAATTTGGCGATCGTGCGGGCCATCAGCGTCTTGCCGGTACCCGTCGGGCCGACCAGCAGAATGTTCGACTTGTCGAGCTCCACTTCGCTCGCCTCGCCCGAAGCATGCAGCAGCCGCTTGTAGTGATTATATACGGCCACCGACATATAGCGTTTGGCATCGTCCTGCCCGATCACGTACTGATCCAGAAACTCCTTGATTTCATTGGGCTTGAGCAAATCCTCGAATTTCAACGAAGTATTCTTTTGCTCCTTGCGACGGGATGCGGCTTCGTCATGCAGCACATCGTTTTCGATGAGCATCTGGTATCCTTTCGCAATACATTTGCTGCAAATATTGCAACCCTTGGACGAACTCAACAGGATCGCACCGTCGCGGCGTTTGGCCCCGCAGAACGAACACGCATCGCTCTCGTTGCCGTAAAGGTCTTCTCCGTAATTTTTAGCCATAGGTCTTTAGTTTTCCTTCGAATTTCGTTCTCGTTCCCGGTCGAACTTTCGGACGAGCCTCTGCCGGGATAAAGTCGAAAACAAACTCCCGTCATCATCTCTACCCGGCCGTCGATCGGCCTCGTTCCGACGTCGCACACCGGAAATATCGAACCGGGTTCTTCATTTATTCCGCTCGGCCTATCGAGCGCCCCGCTCTGCCTCCGCTGATCGGAAACGATGCATTTTCTCTCCCGAAATCGACCGTCCCCTGCAGATTGAAACAGAAATATTATCCCCGCTTGGTCAGCACCTCGTCGATCAGCCCGTACTCCTTGGCCTCCCGGGCCGACAGCCAATAATCGCGGTCGGCATCCTTTTCGATCTTCTCGATCGGAGCGCCCGAATGGGCCGCAATGATCTCGTACAGCTCCTGCTTGGTCTTGCGGATCTCGCGGGCCGTGATCTCGATGTCCGATGCCTGCCCCTGGGCCCCGCCCAGCGGCTGATGGATCATCACCCGCGAATGAGGCAGCGCCGAGCGCTTGCCTGCAGCACCGGCGGTCAGCAGCACGGCGCCCATCGAAGCGGCCAGTCCCGTGCAGATGGTCGCCACATCGGGCTGCACCAGTTGCATCGTATCGTAGATTCCCAACCGGCCGTCACCGATCCGCCCGGGGAATTGATGTAAATCTGGATATCCTTTTCCGGATCGGCCGACTCCAGGAACAGCAGCTGTGCCTGGATGATATTGGCCGCATCGTCGTAAATCGGAGCCCCCAAAAAGATGATGCGATCCATCATCAAACGCGAAAAGACGTCCATCGTCGCCACGTTCAACTGGCGCTCCTCGATGATCGTCGGCGACACGTAGGCCGCGTACTGCGAGCGGAAATCATGCAGTTTCAGACTATTGATACCGCAATGCCGGGTGGCGTATTTTTCAAATTCATTCATAACCGAACAGTTTGCAAGTTAATAAAAAACATCGGAAGCCGGTTCAAAAATTTTTCCGCGACTTGCCTCCGGTCCTACTCGATTTCCCGTACCCGGCCAACACACGATGCAGGCTCGAATCCGGCAAAAACGAGGGAAGAAGCAAAAAACAGAAGTATGACTACTAAACAGACTTTGAGGGAGTGATTGCAAAAATCAAACCCTCAAAGCTCTGATCGGATACCAATTTTCCGCTGTTTCTTAAATCTCCTTGGCCAGTTTTGCGAACTCTTCGGCAGAAACGGCCTTTTCGGTCACCTTGATCTTGGACTTCACGTCCTCGACCACCTTCATCTCATACAGCTTCTCGTAGATCTTCTGTCCCTGCTCGCGGTCCTCGAGAATCTTCTTGGCGTAATTGGCCAGCATATCTTCCGGAGCCGTCGGCAATCCGTATTGAGCGAACTGGGCCTGTGCCAACGCCTTGGCCTCTGCAGTAGCCTCTTCGGGGGTTACCGTAAGGTTATCCTGCTTGATGAAATATTTCTGGAGATAATTCCAAGTGAACAGTTTTACGAAAGCGTCGAAATCCTTCTCGATCTCCTCCTTGGTGAACTTGCCTTCGTTGATGACGTACAGCCAGCGCTTGAGGAACTCGACCGGCATGGTCAGCCCGGCTTTCTTCAACAGGAAATCACGCAACTGCAACGTGAACAGATAGTCGCTCTCGCGGCGCAGCTCTTTCGAAATTTCGGCATCGACGAACGCCTCGAACTCCTCGGCGGTTTTGACGTTGCCCGCAGGAAAAGCCATCTTGAAGAACTCCTCGTTCAGCTCCGGTTCCGCGAACTTGCGGATCTTGGTGATTTCGAGAGAAAATTCGGGTTTGATACCCTCCAATTCGTTCTCCTTGACCTGCAATACGGCGGCACGCTGCGCCGGAGTCTTGTAAAGCTCATTGACATTGACCTGCGTCTTGAACCCGACCTTCTTGCCGATGAAGGGCTTGCGCTCCTCCTCGTTCATCGAAATCAGTCCGACGTAAGCGCCCTCAATCTTCATATCGCCGTTGTCGAGCGTCACCTCCAGCGCTTCGTCCGCCGTTACCTTGTCGGTATCCACCAGACGGCCGAAACGACGCAGGAAATTGCTGCGGTAATCGTCGTGCATCTTCTTATCGACCTTGATCGTGTAGTAGGTCATCTTATCTTTCGCCGACAGCTCGAGTTTCACCTCGGGAGCTTCGCCGATCTCGAAGATGAATTCAAATTCGGTCCCGTTCTCGAAATCGAAGTCGCCCTGCTCCTCCGAAGGGATCACGTCACCGACATAATCGATCTTCTGCTCCTGCAGATAGTTGAACGCTGCTTCCGAAGCCTGGCGGTAAGCCTGCTCCGCAAGCACGCCCTTGCCGTACATCTTCTTGATCACGCCCATCGGCACCATACCGGGGCGGAAGCCCGGAATATTGGCCTTGCGTTTGTACTCACGCAGGGATTTTTCGACCGCATCGCCGTAATCCTTCTCGCCTACGGTCACCTTGATGAGCGAGTTATTCTGCTCGCGCTGTTCTCTTACGATATTCATATTTCAGTTGTTTTATACGTTACAGTTCGGGTCGGCAAAAGTACAAAATAATTCATTAGCAAGCAACAAACACCCGATAAATATCTCCGCACCGATCCGTTTTTCTTTCAGGAAGGGCTTCGGAGAAGAGCACCCGGATCGACAGCCCCTCCGATCCGTAATTCGGGTGCCGAAATCGACGTCTTTTCCCGAAAAATAGCTATCTTTGTTGCCTAATTATAATAAGGACATACCGGCTATAAACGGCCAACACCGCAGCCGGACAGAATATAAACAATACGAAATCCAATGACAAAAATCGTATGGATCGGACTGCTGGCGATGACGCTGGCCGCCTGCTCGGGACGCACGAAAACCCTCCGAACGGAAACCCCGGCCGCTCCCCCCGCCGCGCCGCGCACCTACACCTACCGGGTCATCGAAAGCTATCCCCATTCGACCGACAGCTACACGCAGGGGCTCCTGTTCGCAGACGGAGTGATGTGGGAAGGTACGGGCGAATACGGACACTCCCGCCTGCAGCGCATCGACCTCGAAACAGGACGCACGGACGTAGTGGCTACGCTGCCCCGCAGCGAATTCGGCGAAGGCATCGCGCTGCTCGACGGCAAGATCTACCAACTGACCTGGGAAAACAACAAAGCCTACGTCTATGACGCGGCAACGGGCCGGCAGCTCCGCACTTTCGCCTATGCGGGCGAAGGATGGGGCCTCACGACCGACGGCGAGCGGCTCTACATGAGCGACGGCAGCGAATACCTGCGCATCCTCGATCCGGAAACCTTTCGGGTGCAACGCAGCGTGCCGGTCACCTTCCGGGGTGCCCCGGTACAACTGCTCAACGAACTGGAGTGGATCGACGGGAAGATCTGGGCCAACGTCTATGTCACCGACCAGATCGTCATCATCGACCCCGCCAGCGGCATCGTCGAAGGGGTCATCGACCTGCGCGGCCTGCTCCCGGACGAAGAGATCGCCCCGGATACCGACGTACTGAACGGCATCGCCTACGACGCGGCCTCGGAACGTATCTTCGTGACAGGCAAAAGATGGAGCAAACTCTTCGAAATCGAAATCATACCCCAATAAAATACCACACGACGTGACAAAAAACCGCGACATACGACACGAACTCGAACACCGCATCCTGCTGCTCGACGGCGGATTCGGCACGATGATACAGCAATACGGCCTGGACGAAGCCGACTACCGGGGCAAGGAGTTCGCCGCGAGCGAAAAACTTCTCAGAGGCTGCAACGACCTGCTGAACCTCACCCGTCCGGAAACAATCCGCGAAATCCACGAGAAATACCTCCAGGCCGGATCGGACGTAATTACGTCCAACACGTTCAACGCCAACTCCATTTCGCTGGCCGACTACGGACTGGCAGCGGAAGCGTACCGCATTAACCGGGTCGGCGCAGCCATCGCCCGCGAAGCGGCGGACGCCTTCACCGCCCGCAATCCGCAGAAGCCCCGCTTCGTGGGCGGCTCGATGGGCCCGACGAGCCATACGCTGTCGATGTCGGCGGACGTGGACAACCCCGGCGCCCGGGCTTTCACTTTCGAACAGCTCTCGCAGGCGTACTACGATCAGGCCCGGGGCCTGATGGACGGCGGCGTCGATCTGCTGATGCTCGAAACCGTCTTCGATGCGCTGAACGCCAAGGCAGCGATCTTCGCCATCGAATCCCTCTTCGCCGAACGCGGCATGCGACTGCCGGTCATCGTCTCCGGCACGCTCACCTCGTCGGGACGCACCCTGGCGGGACAAACCATCGAAGCCTTCTACACCTCCGTCGCACACGCCGAACCGCTGGCCGTGAGCCTCAACTGCTCGTTCGGCGCCAAGGCCCTGCTGCCCTACCTGGAGCGGCTGGCCGCTGTTTCGGAATTCCGCGTGGCGGTCTATCCCAATGCGGGTCTGCCGAACGTCATGGGCGGCTACGACGAGACGCCCGCGATGTTCGCCGCCGACGTAGAGGAATACATGCGGCGCGGCCTGGTCAATCTGGTGGGCGGCTGCTGCGGCACCACGCCCCTGCACATCTTCGAACTGGCGAAGATCGTAAACAACTATGCGCCCCGCCCCCTGCCGCAGCGGCGGCACGTGACCTGCCTGAGCGGGCTGGAACAACTTCGGATCGTACCCGAAGCCAACTTCGTCAATGTCGGCGAGCGCACCAACGTCGCCGGCTCGGCCAAGTTCGCGCGGCTGATCCGCGAAAAGAATTACGAGGAGGCTCTCTCGGTGGCCCGTGCCCAGGTCGAAGCCGGCGCTCAGATCGTCGATGTCTGCATGGACGACGGCCTGATCGACGGTCCCGAAGCCATGCGCGACTTCCTCAACCTGATGGGTTCTGAGCCCGAAATCGCCGCAGTACCCGTCATGATCGACTCTTCGAAATGGGAGGTGCTCGAAACGGGCCTCCGGGTAGTGCAGGGCAAGAGGGTCGTCAATTCCATCTCCCTGAAGGAGGGCAAGCAGGAATTTCTGCACCGCGCCCGCCTCATCCGCCGTTACGGAGCCGCCGCCGTAGTGATGCTCTTCGACGAACAGGGACAGGCAGACACCTATGCCCGCAAGATCGAGGTGGCGCAGCGGGCCTACAAACTCCTCACCGACGACGGATTCCCCGCCGAAGACATCATCTTCGACCCCAACATCCTCGCGGTGGCCACCGGTATCGAAGCCCACGACGCCTACGCCAGGGATTTCATCGAAGCCGTGCGCTGGATCAAGCAAAACCTGCCGCACGCCAAGATTTCGGGCGGCGTGTCGAATCTCTCGTTCGCCTTCCGGGGCAACAACGCCGTGCGCGAGGCCATGCATTCGGTGTTTCTCTACCACGCCATCCAAGCGGGTATGGACATGGCGATCGTCAATCCCCAGATGCTGCAAATCTACAGCGACATCGAACCGGAACTGCTCGAACGAGTCGAGGATGTCATCCTCTGCCGCCGCGCAGACGCAGCCGAACGTCTCACGGAATACGCTTCGCAATTCACCAAAACCGCCGCGACGCAGACGCAGCATACCGACGCCTGGCGCTCGGAGCCGCTCGGCAAGCGCATCGAATACGCCATGCTCAAGGGCGTGGCCGACTACATCGAGCAGGACGCGCTCGAAGGCTACCGCACGCTGGGCTCGCCCCTGGCAGTGATCGACCGGCTGCTGATGCCGGCCATGGAAGTCGTAGGCAATCTGTTCGGGCAGGGCAAAATGTTCCTGCCGCAAGTGGTCAAGACCGCCCGCGTGATGAAAAAAGCCGTCGCCGTACTGACTCCCTACATCGAGCAAGGTTCCGAAGCGAACGCCAAGAGTGCCGGCAAGGTGCTGGTGGCTACCGTGAAAGGCGACGTACACGACATCGGCAAGAACATCGTGGCGGTAGTCATGGCCTGCAACGGCTACACGATCCGCGACCTGGGCGTGATGGTCGAGTGTCCCCGCATCATCGACGAAGCCGTCGCCTGGGGCGCCGACGCGATCTGCCTGAGCGGACTGATTACCCCTTCGCTCGAGGAGATGATCCACGTCTGCGAAGAGCTGGAACGCCGGGGGTTGCAAATTCCCGTACTGATCGGCGGTGCGACCACTTCGGACGTACACACCGCCGTAAAAATAGCTCCGACCTACTCGGGCCCGGTGATCCATGCCGACAACGCCAGCCGCAACAACAAAATCCTCGGCGAACTGCTCGGTCCCGGCCGGGAAGAGTATCTGGCTCGCGTGCGCGAGGAGCAACAGACCCTGCGCGACCAGTACCGCCGCCGCGAGGAGATCCGCACGATCCTACCCTTCGGTCAGGTGCGCAAGCTGCGCGTGCCGAAACCCGCGTCCGAAATCGCTGTTCCGGCCCATACGGGACGGCTGGTGTTTCCGGACATAAGTATCGCCGATGTGGAGCCGCTGATCGACTGGAACTTCTTCTTCCCGGCGTGGGGGCTCAAGGGCCGCGTACCGGAGATCTTCGAAAACCCCGAACACGGCGCCGAAGCCCGCAAGCTCTACGACGACGCGCAAAAGATGCTGGCCCGCATCCGCGAAGAAAAACTCCTCACCCTCCAGGGCGTAGCGGGCATCTTCGCAGCCGTCAGCCGGGGCGACGACATCGTGGTCACCGGCCCGAAAGACAAGAAATACATCCTGCCGATGCTGCGCAGCCAGGCCCCGGTCCGGGAAGCCCAGGCCCGCTGTCTGGCCGATTTCATCGCCGACGAAAAGGCAGGCAGAACCGACTATATCGGGGCCTTCGCCCTCACGGGCGGCATAGGGCTCAAGGAGCTGACCGAAAAGTTCCGCGCGGAGGGCGACGACTACAACGCCATCCTCTCGAAGCTGCTGGCCGACCGCCTGACCGAAGCCCTCTGCGAATGGGTGCATATCTTCATCCGCCGCCAGATGTGGGGTTACGAAACCGGTCCGGCGCTCACACCCGAACAGATCATCCGCAGCAAATACCGGGGTCGGCGCATGGCCTTCGGCTACCCGGCCTGTCCCGACCACTCGCTCAAACGCGAGGTCTTCGACCTGCTGGCCGCCGACAAGACGACCGCCATGCGTCTGAACGACAACTATATGATTACACCTGAGGAGGCGCTCTGCGGCCTGTTCTTCGCCGACGCCGAATATTTCTCCGTCGGCCGAATCGACCGAGAGCAACTGGCCGACTACGCCGCACGCCGCAACATGGACATAGAAACGATCGAAAAACTGATACCCAATAACATCTGATGAATATTACGGATCTCATACAGGGCGCCGTCGCTTCGCGCACGACCCGTTTCGCCTTCGAGCTGCTCCCGCCCCTGAAGGGGGACGGTACGCGCAGCGTCTTCGGAGCCATCGACCCGCTGATGGATTTCAACCCGGCCTACATCAACGTCACCTTCCACCGCGAAGCCCTCAAAGAGGACATCCGCCCCGACGGAAGCCGCGAGTGGCACATCATGCGCCGCCGTCCGGGCACGGTCGGCATCTCGGCCGCGATCCGGCGCAAGTACGACGTGGAGGTGGTTCCCCACCTGATCTGCGGCGGCTGGTCGAAATACGACATCGAGGATTCGCTGATCGACATGGATTTCCTGGGGCTGCACAACGTGCTGGCGCTGCGGGGCGACAAGCGGCAGAACGAACCCCGCTTCGTCCCCTACGCCCAGGGACACGCCCACGCCGCCGACCTGGTGCGCCAGATCCAGGCCATGAACCGGGGAGAATTTATCGACGGCGAAGTCGAGGAGTGCCACCACTCCAAGTTCTCGGTAGGCGTGGCGGGCTATCCCGAAAAGCATTTCGAGGCGGCGAACGCCCAAAGCGACCTCCAGTACCTCAAGGAGAAGGTCGATGCGGGAGCCGACTACATCGTGACCCAGATGTTCTTCGACAACAGCAAGTACTTCGATTTCGTGGAGCGCTGCCGCAAAGCGGGCATCACGGTACCGATCATCCCGGGCATCAAGCCGATCTCGACGCCCAAGCACCTGGAGATCCTGCCCCGCACCTTCAGCGTCAGCCTGCCCGAAGAGCTGGTGAAGGCCGTCCGGGCCTGCGGCGAGGACACACAGGCGGCCCGCGAGGTCGGGATAGAATGGGCGATCCCCAGGCCAAGGAGCTCAAGGCGGCCGAAGTGCCGATCATCCATTTCTACACGATGGGACGCACGGACAACATCCGCAAGATCGCCCGCAACGTATTCTAATTCCGAATAGGGCAAAGTAATTGCTATTAAACGCTTAACCATGACACCCGTAGAGTTTCGCCGCCACCTGCACCGCCACCCGGAGCTTTCGTTCCGCGAAACGGAGAGCGCCCGCTTCATCGCCGAGGCGCTCCGCGAGGCAGGCATCCCCTGCCGTCCGATCGCCGGAACCGGCGTACTGGCCAAAATCGAAGGACGCGGCCGGCGAGCCGTCGTGCTGCGAGCCGACATCGACGCCCTGCCCATCCGCGAACAGAGCGGCGCGGCGTGGAGTTCCGAGAACGACGGAGTGATGCACGCCTGCGGGCACGACATCCACGCAGCGGTGCTCTACGGCACCCTGCTCCGGCTCTCCGCCGAGCGGAATTTCGAGGGTACTCTTTTCGGAATCTTCCAACCCGGAGAGGAATCGAATCCCGGCGGAGCCTCCAAAGTGCTGGCCGAAAACCCCTTCGAAGGCTATACGGTGCTGGCCGTCGTCGGCGAGCACGTCGAACCCGCTTTGGACGCGGGCACGCTGGGCTTCCGCGCGGGCAAGTACATGGCCTCCAACGACGAACTGCGCCTCACGCTCGAAGGCGCGGGCGGCCACGCGGCCATGCGTGCCGAACACCGCGACACGGTGAGCGCCGCCGCACAACTGATCCTGCACCTCACGGCCCTGAACACGCCCGAACGGGTCGTTTCGATCGGCAAGGTCGAAGCTGCGGGCGCTACGAACGTCATCCCGGACCGGGTCTATATGGAGGGAACGATGCGTACCTTCGACGAACGGGAACGGGCCGAAGTGAAACGCAGGATCGAAGAACTCGCCGCCGCGAACGACGCCTCGTACGGCGTACGAACCCGGGTACACTTCACCCCCGGCTACCCGTGCGTGGTCAATGACCCGGAGTTGATCCGGCAGGCCGTCGCACTGGCCGAAACCGAAGGAATTCCCTTTCAAATGCTGCCCCTGCGCATGACTTCCGAAGATTTCGGCTTCTACGGCACCCGCTACCCGGCGATCTTCTACCGCCTGGGCGTCGGTCCCGGAGCCGGAAAACTGCATACATCCACCTTCAATCCCGACGAGGCGGCCATTCCGACCGGCATCCGGTTCATGGAACTCCTCGCCCGTAACTATTTCAACCGATGAATAAACTGAAAAATACGAAGAAGTCGGCCGCATTCGACCGCTCTTCGCTGATCATTAACCTGTTCCGGGAATTCCCGAACAACAAGTTCTCCCTCAAGCATCTGGCTTCGGCCTCGGGCGGCGCCACCAAGGAGGGCCGTCTTCGTACCCGTGAAATCATCACGGAACTGCTCGCCCAGGGCACTATCGAGGAGTGCGGGCAGGAAAAGTACCGTCTCAGCGGCAAGGAGCGTCCCCGTCAGGAGGGCATCGTACAGATGATCTCGACAGGAGCGATGTATATCCGCTCCGAGGAGTTCGAAAACGACGTATATGTCAGCCAGCGCAATTCGCTGAATGCTCTGGACGGCGACCGCGTGGAGTTCGTCATCACCCGCCGCTCCCACGCCGGGTCCCTCGAAGGCGAGATCACCCGCATCGTGGAGCGCAGCCGCAAGCAATACGTGGGCACGGCCGACGTGAGCGACCACGCCATCTTCGTCAAGATGGATCCCCGGCGCATGCCGATGGACGTCTATCTCTCCAAGCGGGACAACCCTAACGTACAGCACGGCGACAAAGTCGTGATCCGCATCACGGACTGGGCGCTGGGTTCCAAAAGCCCCGCCGGAGAGCTGGTCGAGGTATTGGGCCGCGCCGGAGAGAACAATACCGAGATGCACGCCATCCTGGCCGAATACGGCCTGCCCTACCATTTCGAGCAAAAGGTCGAAGATGCGGCCCAGGCCATTCCTTCGACGATCACCAAAGCCGATTATGCCGCCCGGCGCGACTTCCGCAAGATAACGACCTTCACCATCGACCCGGCGGACGCCAAGGACTTCGACGACGCCCTCTCGATCCGCAAGATCGAAGACGGCGTGTGGGAGGTGGGCGTACATATCGCCGACGTGACCCACTACGTTCAACCCCGCTCGGTGATCGACACCGAAGCCGAGGAGCGCGGCACGTCGGTCTATCTGGTCGATCGTACGATTCCGATGCTGCCCGAAAAATTGAGCAACGAACTTTGCTCGCTGCGCCCCGACGAAGAGAGTCTCTGCTTCTCGGCGGTCTTCACGCTCAACGAGGAAGCCGAAGTACTGGACAAATGGTTCGGCCGCACGGTCATCCTCTCCGACCGCCGCTTCACCTACGAGGAGGCGCAGCAGATCATCGAAACCGGCAAGGGCGACTTCGCCGAAGAGGTGCTGACGCTCAACCGTCTGGCCCAGCGGATGCGCAAAACACGCTTCAAGCGCGGAGCCGTGAGCTTCCAGCGCGAAGAAGCCAAGTTCAAACTCGACGCCGAAGGCAAACCGCTGGGCGTCTATTTCAAGGAGCAAAAGGAGGCCAACCAGCTCATCGAAGAGTTCATGCTGCTGGCCAACAAACAGGTCGCCGAATTCTGCGGACATCACAAAGTGAACGGCCGTGCCGTTCGGCGTACGATGGTTTACCGCGTACACGACGTTCCGAACGAGGAGAAGCTCGAAAAGTTCCGGACCTTCGTTCTGCGCTTCGGCTACGTATTCAAGGCCGACAAGGGACGCGCCGTGGCCAAGGAGATGAACAAGCTGCTGGGACAGGCCAAAGGACGCATCGAGGAGAACGTCATTTCGAACCTCGCCGTACGTGCGATGTCCAAGGCCTTCTATTCGACCGACAACATCGGTCATTACGGCCTCGCTTTCCCCTACTACACGCATTTCACCTCGCCGATCCGCCGCTACCCGGACATGATGGTCCACCGGCTGCTGGCCCGCTACCTCGAAGGAGGCAAATCGGCCGACCGCGACACCTTCGAGAAACTCTGCGTACACGCCTCGGAGCGGGAAGTGATCGCTGCCGAAGCCGAACGCGCCTCGATCAAGTACAAAATGGTGGAGTTCATGCAGGATAAAATCGGCCAGTTCTTCGACGGCCATATCTCGGGCATGAGCGACTGGGGCATGTACGTCGAGCTGGACGAAACCCACATCGAAGGCATGGTTTCGCTGCGGGAAATGGAGGACGACCTCTACCAGTTCGACGAGAACCGCTACGAGGTCTATGGACGCCGCAAAGGACGGATCTTCACCTTGGGCGATGCCGTGCGTATTCGCGTCAAGCGGGCCGATCTGCAACGCCGCCAGCTCGATTTCGAACTGGTGCACGATGCGGCGGCCGACTCCCGCGAGGACGACGTAAAGGGGCACGCAGCGATTCCGGTACGCCGCCAAAGCACGTCCCGACCGGGTAAGGGCGGCAAAACGTCCCGCAAAGGGGGCAAAAAAGGATCGAAGCGATGATCCGGGAACAGACGCAGCGAACCGCCGGGACCGGCCCCAACCGTGCGGAAGAGATATACGAAAAATGTCTGAAGCGTGATCCCCTCACGGCGGAGGAGGCGTATTGGCTTTACGAACAGGCCCCCCTGCAGGAGCTGGCTCTCACGGCTGACCGCGTGCGCCGTGCCGTAGTGCCCGACCTGGAGGTCGTGACCTGGCAGATCGCCGCAACGTGAACATCACCAACGTCTGCATTTCGGGCTGCAAGTTCTGCAACTTCCACTGCAAACCCCACCAGACGGAGCGGGCTTTCATCACTACGCTGGATGAATACAAGGAGAAAATCGAGCGGATGCTCGCCCTCGGCGGCGACCAGTTGCTGCTGCAGGGCGGTCTACACCCGAAGCTGGGGATCGATTTCTACGAGGAGCTCTTCTCGACACTCAAGAGCCTCTATCCGCAGGTACGCCTGCACGCCCTCGGAGCGCCCGAAGTGGCGCACATCGCCCGCATCAGCGGCCTCACCACGCTCGACACCCTGAAACGGCTGATCGCCGCCGGATTGGACTCCCTGCCGGGTGCCGGGGCCGAGATCCTCGATCCCGGCGTGCGGAAAGCCATCTCGCCCGCCAAACCTTCGGTCGAGGAGTGGATCCAGGTGATGCACGAAGCCCACTGCCTCAACCTGCCGACCTCGGCGACGATGATGTACGGCCATGTAGAAACATCCCGTCAGCGTGTGGACCACCTGCTGCGCATCCGCGACCTGCAGGCCCGCTGTCCCGAAGGACATTACGGCTTTCTGGCCTTCATCCCTTGGATTTTTCGCTCGTCGGGCACCGAATTGGAGCGGCAGGGAGTTGCAACCCGCTTTTCACCATTGGAATACATTCGCATAATCGCCGTCAGCCGACTGGTTCTGAACAACATCCGCAACATCCAGGCTTCGTGGCTCACCGTCGGCAAGGCCACCGCTCAGGTAGCGCTGCACAGCGGCGCCAACGACATGGGTTCGATCATGATCGAGGAGAACGTCGTTTCTTCGGCCGGGGCGCACAACCAGTTCGATGCCGCAGGCATCCAACAAGCGATCCGCGAGGCGGGCTTCACGCCTCGTCTGCGGGACCAGCTTTACCGAATGCGGTAACGATCCCCATGCGGCAAGCCATATCAACTGAAGAGGGGTATTTCCCTGCACGAAAAAAAGCCGGAAAATTCCGGCTTTTTTATTCGGAACGAATTTTGAACTCTACCCGACGATTATAACCAACTCCCTATGACGGCATATTTACGGCCTGCTCTTCGACAGACAAGATTCTTCTCTCGATCCGGACTTACACGACATCTCGGACTTCTATACCGGACCGTACAGCCGACTATTGTGCTGTTCCTGCTTGTACTCGCCCTAACGGGCTGCCTTTCCGAAGAGATCCCGACGGAAAAGGAAACCACGCTCGTCCGCGTCGGAGAGGAGGCCCCTCACTTCACGGTCGGAATGCTCGACGACACAGCGATCACCCTGTCCGACCTGCAAGGCAACGTGGTGTTGCTTACCTTCTTCTCCACGTGGTGCCCGACCTGCCGGAAACAAATGCAGCAGATGCAAACCCAAATCGTCGATCGCTTTGCTGACCGGAAATTTCGCTTCCTTCCAATCAATCGAGGCGAAACGCAGCAGACCGTTCAAGAGTTCTGCCGCGAGCTGGGAATCGCATTCTCCGTAGGTCTGGATCCCGACATGTCAATCTACTCGCTCTACGCCACCCGATACGTTCCCCGCAACTTTATCATCAGTCCCAATGGCAAAATCCTGCTCTCCGAAACCGACTACGACGCAACAATACAACGCCTGCTGATCGAGCAAATCGAACAAGCGCTCCAAACAACAGAATAAAGCAGCATACCCAACAAAGCCGACCACACAAAACAGCCGTCTATGACTGACATGACCGGATTCCGAAGACACCCCGGAATTCCAGCGGTTTCCACCCCGTAACCGTCCGATCTGCCGGGACACAGCAACATTGCCGAACCCCGCAATTTACTCCACCTCGAATCGAACCGTCCCCTCTCATGCCTTCTCCAAAACCCCTCCACACACACCCTCTTCCTCACAAAACACAAACAGGCGGAGCTTGCAGAAGCTCCGCCTGTTCTTTCGAAATCCGGGATTTCGATTACTTCATCAGACCGGTTACCAGGAAGGTGATCGCCACGGTCAAAATACCGTACAACTCCGGGAAAGCGGCGAGGATCAGGGTTTTGGTACCCACGTCATGACCGTTACCTACGGCAGCGATACCGTTGGCGCAAAGCTGGCCCTGACGATACGACGAGAAAAAGTTCACCAGGCCGACCAAGATACCCAAACCGAAGATAGCGGCCGCCTGCAGCATCGTAACCGAATCGGTCAGGTAATTCATGATAAGGAAGAGCGAGGCAAAGCCGTAAAGACCCTGCGAAGCGGGCAGACCCGACAGGATGATGTAGTTACCGAAGGCATTCGGGTTCTTCTTCATCGCACCGACTGCGGCATTGCCCGCGATAGTAGTACCATAGCAACTGCCTACGGCCGCCAGAGTAAACATGATGGCCATACCGAGATAGCCCAACGTAATAGGTTCCATAAATCGAATTTTGTTTTAGTTGTTAATATTGATTATCATTTAGTTTATTCGTTTTTCAACGGGGTGAAGACGCGCGTTGCGGCCTCGAACCCGGCGTTCTTGTAGAACTCCACGAACGTCAGACGCAGCGGATGCACCACCGACGAGAGAACGCACATGAAGAGGTTGATGCCGTGTCCCAGCAGCAGGATCAGCAACATCACGAGCTGCTTCACGACCGGAATATCGGGACTCATACCAACGGCCAACTGGTTGAAGACCATCGCCAGAATACCACCCGAAAGGCCGATGGCGAACAGACGGATGTACGACAGCAGATCGCCCACCAGCCCCGACACATTATTATAGGTATTCCAGATACCGAGTCCGAAGTTCACGAAGATATTCTTGCCCGGCGTATTGAAGAAGAACATCAGCACCAGGCCGATGCCCAGGATCACCAGATAAGCGACCGAATGGAACGTGAAGCCCACGCTTTCGGGCAGCAGGAACGCAACGGCACTATCGACCAGCACGATGATCCAGCCGATCAGTCCCAGCGCATAGCGCAGGCCGAAGCTGCGGGCCGTGACATAAGCGTTGATCATCATGGCGAAAAGCACCTGCACGGCACCAGTCCGATCGAAAGCGGGAAGAGGATGTCCGGTGTCAACAGATGATCGCGCAGGCTGCCCAGCCACTCCCATTCGGAGAGCTGCAATCCGAAGAACGAGCCCGACATCAGGCCGAAGACCATGCCCGAGAATCCGCACAGCATCGTCAGCATACCGATCTCCTTCATGGCCGAACTCCCCTTCTTGCGACCCAGCATCACTGCGGCCAAACCGCCCAGCATGATGACCAGTCCATAACCGCCCTCGGCCATACAGAAGCCGAAGAAGATCATATAGAAAGGAGCGAAGAAGCGTGTCAAATCGATCGTGCCGTATTTAGGCAGCGCATACATCGCGCCGATCACCTCGAACAGATGGGCGAAGGGACGGTTGCGCAGCTTCACCGGGGTATTGTCCTCGGGGGTCGGCGTACTCTTCAGGAAAATCAGATTGGGGTATTCGGCCAGCAGAGCATCCACCTTCGCGGAATCGGTCTCCTCGGCCCATCCCTCCAGAATAACCAGCGTACCGTCGGCTTCAGGCTGCGCAGTATTCTTCACGCGAATCTCTTCCAGCTTCCGCTTGAGCTCGATCCCATGCCGGCGGATCGCCTCCACCGAAAGAGCCGCACGGGAAAATTCCCGATCCAGCTCCGCGAGCTTCCTGCGGGCCTCGGCGATCTGCGCTTCGGTCTGACGGCAGTCCATCGTCGGCGCCTTGACCTCCTGCGCATCGAGCACCACCTCCTCGCCCGGCCGGGTCACGACCACGAAGTAATCAAAGGTTTCACCCTCGTGCACCAGAGCGATCGTATAACGCTCCGACCACGCTTCGATATCCTTCTCGTAAGCCGCACGGCTGGTGAAGAAATAGCGTAGCACCACGCCCCTGTCCGCTAACTTGCGAAGCGTATCGACCGAAAAATCGCCCCAGGGACGCAGCTCGTCGGCGGTTTTCTGCAAGCGTGCGATCTCCGAACGGAGCGCCGCTGCCTGCTGCGTAGCGGCCGTATAGCGATCGAAAGCCTCGCCGCCGTCGGCGATGGGCTGCTCGTCCCGAACGAAACGTTCGTCTTCGAGAAACCGCGTCAGGGCATCGACCGCCTTGTGATGGTTGTCGATCGAAAGCAGCAACTGACGGTCTTCGTCCGAAGGCTCCCACCCCGTAGTGGTAATATCGACCAGCCCCAGGCCGCGCAGCTTCTCGATGAAGTCGCTGCTCTGACCCGCATAGAGTACCAGGTCGTATTTCGACATTCTCGCTATCATAACATCGCGCCCTCCCCGGCTTGCTGTTGTTTGGTTTTCACGATCTTCTGGGCCGACTTGGAGAGGTTCTCCTCATCCTCCATGAAGCGTTTGATTTTGCGTATGGCATCCTCGTACCCGGGTATCTGCACCTTTTCGTAGAGGTTTACCTTTTGAGTAGTCTTGCGGCGTGCGAAATCCAGCAACTCCATCTTGCGGTTGAACACCTCGAATTCGATACCCAGACGCGCGAGGCGCTTGAGAATATCGACTCCGTCGGCGAACCACACGGGAGCCGAGAAGAGGTCGTAGTCCTTCTCCTCGAAACGGATGTCCTGCAACACCGGCGTACGCACGCCCGCGATCTTCTGCTCCGCAAGATCGACGTCGGCGATGCGCAGCAGGTCCGCATCGAACTCACCCCACAGGGAAACCATGTAGTCGTACTGCGCCGTGAGCGCGTCCAACTGCCGCTGGAAATCCTGTGCGGTGTCCTTCGCCTTCTTCACTTCGGAACGCAGGGCCGACTCCTTACTCTTGATCGTAGGGAGCGCCTTCTGCCGCATTTTCAGCTGTTTTCCGAGTTCGCCCAGCGAGGTCTTGTTATATTGGAATTTTATAGCCATTCTGTTTGAGTTGAATTGCTCTACTCGGTTTTAGGCCAGTATTTCTCCACCAGTTCGCTCTTGATGGCCACCTCTTCCTTCGAGAAGTATTTGGCGAAGAGCTCCCACGCCGTGTCGAGCATCTGCGTAATTTCGATATTGACGTCGATCGCCAGCAGTTTCTCCGAATAGTCGTAAGCGAACTTGAGCGCACGCTCGTCGTAGTCCGAAAGGTCGAAGCCGTTCTCCAGTTTGGTCTTGGCATTGGCCGCATCGGCGTAGAGACGCACGGCAGCGTTCATCACCTGCGGATGATCCTCGCGGGTCTTCTTGCCGATCACCAACTGTTTCAGACGCGACAGCGAACGGAACGGATCGACGATAACCTTACCCGTGTCCGAATCGTTGCGCAGGAACAACTGACCCTCGGTGATGTAACCCGTATTGTCGGGGATGGCGTGCGTGATGTCGCCGCCCGAAAGGGTCGTCACCGCGATAATGGTGATCGAGCCGCCGTTGGGCAACTGCACGGCCTTCTCATAGATCTTCGCCAGATCGGAGTAGAGCGAACCGGGCATCGAGTCCTTCGAAGGAATCTGATCCATACGGTTCGATACGATGGCCAGCGCATCGGCGTAAAGGGTCATGTCCGTCAGCAGCACCAGCACCTTTTCACCCTTATCGACGGCGAAATATTCGGCGGCGGTCAAGGCCATGTCCGGCACGAGCAGACGCTCCACCGGGGGATTCTCCGTGGTATTGACGAACGAAACGATGCGATCGAGCGCACCGGCGTTTTCGAACACCTGCTTGAAGTAGAGGAAGTCGTCGTTCGAGAGACCCATGCCGCCCAGGATGATCTTGTCGGCCTTGGCACGCAGGGCCACATTGGCCATCACGGCGTTATAGGGCTGATCCGGGTCGGCGAAGAAGGGAATCTTCTGGCCCGTCACGATCGTATTATTGAGGTCGATGCCGGCGATACCCGTGGCGATCAGCTCCGACGGCTGGATGCGGCGGAACGGATTCACCGTCGGACCGCCGATTTCGCGGGCTTCGCCCTCGATCTGCTCGCCGCCCTCGATGGGTTCGCCGTAGGCGTTGAAGAAACGGCCCGCCAGGTTGTCCGAAACGCGCAGCTTCGGGGGTTCGCCGTGGAAAATTACCTCCGAATCGGTGGTAATACCCTCCGTGCCCGCGAAAACCTGCAAAGTCACCTGGTCGCCCATAATCTTCACCACCTGGGCCAACTTGCCGCCTACGGTGGCCAGCTCGTCATTACCCACGCCTTCGGCACGCAGCGTCACGGTCGCCTTGGTAATGTTTTCAATCTTGGTATATATCTTCTGAAATGCTCGTGTTGTCATACCGCGCCTTATTTGGATTCTTTTTCACTCACTGTTTTCTCGATCTGACGGCGGTAGTCCTCGAATTTCTCCGATTTCCACTCCGAATAGTTCATCTGACGGAAGAGGTTGATCAGGCCCTTGAAGAACGAAGCGCACTCCTCGAATCCGGCGAACGCGAACTCCCGGTCGCAGATGTCGAGCACCATCTCGTACATCATCTTCTGGCGTTCGATCGGGCAGTTGGCGTCGATCTCGTCGAAAGCATCCTGCTGCAGGATCACGAAGTCGATCAGCTCCGATTTCCAGAATCGTTCGTGGTACTCCACCGGCACGCCGTCGTCGCCCAGGATGTTGATCTGGTCGTTGGCCTCCTTGCCGCGCTGCACGAGCGTCTTGCCCGCATAGACCTTCTCCACCCAGCCCTTTTCGATACGGCCGTCGAGGTACTCCTCGATTTCGGGATATTCGAGGTATTTCGAGTAGGACTCCAGCGGGTCGATAGCCGGGTAACGCTTCGAGTCGGCGCGGCCCTGCGAAAGGGCGTAGAAACAGCGGGCTGCCTTCTTCGTCGATTCGGTCACCGGCTCCTTGAGGTTACCGCCCGCAGGCGACACCGTACCCAGGAAGGTCACCGAACCCGTCTTACCGTTGTTGAGTTTCACCAGGCCGGCCCGCGCATAGAAGTTCGAAATAATCGCCGAAAGATCGACCGGGAAGGCGTCCTGACCCGGAAGCTCCTCCAGACGGTTGGACATCTCGCGCAGCGCCTGCGCCCAGCGCGAAGTCGAGTCGGCCATAACGAGCACCTTGAGGCCCATCGAACGGTAGTACTCGCCGATGGTCATACCCGTATAAACGGACGCCTCACGCGCCGCGACGGGCATGTTCGAAGTATTGCAGATGATGATGGTACGTTCCATGAGCTTGTGGCCCGTGCGGGGATCGACCAGCTCGGGGAACTCTTTGAAAATCTCGACCACCTCGTTGGCACGCTCGCCGCAGGCCACGATGATAATTACGTCGGCATCGGCCTGCTTCGAAATCGCATGCTGGAGCACCGTCTTGCCCGCACCGAAAGGTCCGGGGATGAAGCCCGTACCGCCCTCGGCCAGCGGGTTGAAAGTGTCGATGGCCCGCACGCCCGTCTCCATGACGCGCGAGGGACGCGGCTTCTCCCGGTAACAGCGCACGGCCTGCTTCACAGGCCACCGCTGCACCATCGTAATATCGTGATCCCGGCCGTCGGCATCGGTGATGACGGCAATCGTGTCCGTAACCTTGTACTCTCCGGCGGGCAGACGCTCTTGACCGTATAGGTTCCCTCCATCGTGAAGGGTACCATGATCTTGTGCTCGACCCACTCCTCCTTGACCTGCCCCAGCCACGACGCGGCCGAAACCTTGTCGCCGGGCTTGGCCAGCGGCTTGAACTCCCACTTCTTCTCGAAGTCGATAGGGTCGGTGATCGAACCGCGCGCGATGAACAGACCGTCCATCTTCTCCAGGTCGTTCTGCAGACCGTCGTAGTTGCGCGAAAGAAGACCGGGAGCGAGCGTCGCTTCCAGCATGTGACCCTCGAATTCGACCTTTTCGCCGATCTTCAGTCCGCGGGTCGAGTCGAAAACCTGCACGTAGGCATTGTCGCCCACGACCTTGATGACCTCGGCCATCATCTTGGTATCCCCGCAGTAAACGTGACAGATTTCGTTCTGGCCGACAGGGCCGTCCGCCTTCACGATCACGATGTTCGAGATGATACCGTTTACTCGTCCTGTTGTTTTCATTATCTGTTTTATTGTTTATTGATCAAATCCTTGCCGTCCAGACTGGTCATCAGGCGATGCAGCATTTCGCGCCCCTGCTTGTCGTCCAAACGGGTCCAGCGCGCCACGATGTTCACCTTCACCAGGTAAGCCAGCAGCGCGTTGATGTCGAAATAATCGAAAGTGGAAAGCTCCTCGGCCTGGTTCCAGCGGATCGCGTCGATCTTGCGCTCCTTCTCCACCAGGTTGGTTTCGTCGTTCACGGCGGCGATCACCGCCTCCAGGTAGGGAACGTCGCCCCGCAAGCCGAAATCGGCGGCCGACGAGCGTTTGAGCTGCTGCGAAGTTTCATCCCCGCCCACGACAGACTGCTCGGCCGAACGTCCCGTAACGCGGGCTACGACGGCGGCAGAGATGTTGCGCAGGTTGCGGTCGAAATCGGCCCACTGGCGCAGGAAACGGCTCTTGGAGTGGGCGCACTCGTCGTAGTAGGCCGAGAAAAGAGCGTTCTCGAACGATCGGTCGGTGTCGATCCCGTCCTCGTTGTCGGCATCTTCATCGACGATGGCCGAATAGGAACGGACCACGGTCGCCATACGCGCCGGAAGCCGGTCGGC
>ERZ860023.478-NODE-478-length-23980-cov-1.608736_pt1 | contig 23980 bp, 19 predicted proteins | sample MGYA00509983_ERZ860023 | MGnify/ENA primary metagenome ERZ860023 (study PRJEB30046, sample SAMN00715180) | human gut metagenome | study: EMG produced TPA metagenomics assembly of the A metagenome-wide association study of gut microbiota in type 2...
ACAGTAGTATTTTCAGTCGATACGCTAGTAATAACGATATCAGTAGTAACAGTGTTGGTAACGGGCTGCGAAACACTGTATATATAATTTTCTGCGCACAGCTCAGGATATGTAAAAGCGGTAGTATAATATTCCGTGTCAGGCGTATGATTTAAATTAAAGCTTTCAGAGCCTTTAAGAAAATAATTATACCTTACCGGATTCGATGCAGAATCAGTATCGTCCCAGGTGCAATCGACGCCATACCATTCTCCATCCTCCATCTTCACATAATTCCACATATGTCCGATATTATTTTCAATGTCAATATTGCCCGGTACGACAATACAGGGAATCTCATATTTATCACAAAGCAGCTTGAAAGCTTTAGAATAGCCTTCGCACACAATTTCATAAGGCTCGCAGAACAGACCAACTGCTGAATCATTATAAGGAGCATCCATGTTATAGCTTACCTTATCTGCAATATAATCATGAATATACTTAACCTTATGGTATATATCGCTTCCCTCTGCTTCAAACGATTCAACAGAGCTTTCCAGCAGCGATTGGTATTTCTCTGCTCCTGCGATATCCGTGTATTCCTCTTTAACTCCGCCTTTAAGCTTAAGCTCAGAAATTTTCATCGTATAAACGCCTGTTAAAATATTTCGGCTTGTTCTGACGCTGCTTAAGGTTATCTCAATCTGACTTTCATCAATCCAGAAAATTTCAGGATAATCAAACATCAGTGCGTCCTTTCCGAACCTTATATTGCCGAATACATAATTCCAGAAATTATTATACTCTTCTTCACTCCAGTTTCCCATATCCAGAGAATCGGTCTGATAAGATAATATATCCGGAAACGTAACAGTAATTTCCTCCGTTGTTGGATTTAACCATGTTTTCATTGAATCATAGGCAGATTTATTGTTATCATTAAGTTGATCATAATACTTGAAAGAATTTTTATTATAAGCATAGCTTAAATCAGGAAGATATTCTGTTGAAATAATCAAATCGTCTCTTAAAATTTCACTTTGATCAATCTCAGTTTCAGAATTTGATAACGTATAAAAGATCTCGTCCAGCGCATTGACGTTAAGCGTTGAATTAATCAAGGAAAAAACGAATACGCACATTGTAATCAAGGCTTTAAAATATTTTTTCATAAGCATATATATCACAGAGCGCTATGATATATTCCTCCCTTCAATATTTCTTCCCCGATTCATATATCTTTATTAAGTAAATTATACAACGTTTGAGCAAAAATGTCAACGGACTTTTCGCATAATAACGAAAAGTCCGTAAAAAAATATCTGCTTTCCCTACCTGTTAATAACAAACTCTGTCAAGCATTCCGTTCATATAAGCGATACATATTCCGAAATTTGTCATTGGCACTCCGGCGTCCTCAAACATTTTCTGCTTTGCAATCATTGCTCTGCGGTTTATCATACATCCCCCGCAATGAATAGCAAGCTTATAATCCGATAAATTAATATTTACCTTCTGCCCGGAAACATTGTCTATTATTAAATTCTTACCGGTATATTTTCTCAGCATTGCCGGTATTTTAATTCTTGCTATATCATCGTCCATTGCGTGATGTGCGCAGCTTTCCAGTATAAGCGCCTTATCTCCGTTTTTTAGTTTATCTATAGCATACGCTCCCCTTATAAAACCATCTATATCTCCCTTTATCTTAGCCATTAAAAGCGAAAAGGAAGTAAGAGGGATTTCCGGAGGGAGTATTTCGTTTACCCTGCCGAATACCTGCGAATCCGTAACAACCAGAGCAGGCGCGGTTTTAAGACAATCAAGTGCATTTTTAAGATTTTCAGTCGTTACAGTCAAAACCATACATCCGTTATCAAGAAGATCTCTGATAACCTGCACCTGAGGAAGAATGAGCCTTCCCTTAGGAGCCTGTATATCCTGAGGTGCAATAAGGAGAACCGTATCGCTCGGTTTTACAAGATCAGCAGTTAAAACAGGATCTTCCGTTAAATCCTTCAGCACAGTAATTATCGCCCTTTGCAGCTTCTCAGCCTGTAATCTGTCATTAAGATCGGATCTAACAAAAATATCGCAAAATTCACTGTAATCCCTGCCGCTTGAAATCCCGTCTATCATATTTTCAACAACTATCAGCGGAAGCTTTTGCCCCTTGATTTTATCGACGCATTTTCTTAATGTTTCATCTATTCCGGAAACAGAGCTGACAACTAAGACGGCCGCGTCGCATTGCTCAAGCTGCTCTAAGGATTTCTGTATGCGCGCTTTTCCAAGCTCGCTTGTATCGTCAAGTCCCGCGGTATCTATAAACACCACCGGACCGACAGGCTGCAATTCCATAGGTTGAAAACCGGGTCTGTAGTAGTTCCTGCAACATGAGATGTAAGAGCTACATCCTGTCCGCTGACGTTATTTATAAAAGTAGATTTGCCGGCATTTGTATTTCCGAATACTCCGATATGAATTCTCAGCGCTTTAGGCGTCTGATTTATTTCTGAAATCATGAGACTGCTCCTTTAAAATCTGAAATCCCTTTGTCCTGATTTTATTAAATCAAGATATTCGTCAAATTTCACTTTTACCTTTTCCTCACTGATACTTTCGCGCTCGCTTTTTATGACGTCAAAGGTAAGCTTCTTAAATTCATCGTCACCGTAATCAAGAGCGTACTCTGCAAGCGTAAGCATTGCATTTGGCAAACAGCAATTAGAAATATTTCCCGTCTTTGCAAGCTGCATAAATCGATCGCCGGTTCTTCCGGCACGATAACAGGCGGTACAGAAGCTTGGTATGTAGCCGTTTTTCAAAAGAGCCTTTGAAACCTCGGCTTCCGTTCTTTCATCAGAAACCTTGAACTGCGCCGTGCTCTGATCGTCGCACCCGCTTCCGCCGTCCTCAAGGCGCTTTGAATATCCGCCTACTCCGTACATGAACCGCCGCTTGTCTGTGAAATGCCAAGAGAAATAATTTCATCCCTGAAATTTTTTTCTTCCCTCGTTGAAATAATCATTCCGGTATACGGTACTGCAAGCCTTAATACGGCAATTATTGTTTTGAACTGCTCATCAGAAACTATATTAGGAAACAGCTCCAAATCAACTCCCTCTGCCATTCTTATACGAGGTATTGAAATTGTATGAGGTCCTATTCCAAAGGTATCTTCCAGATGCTTAACGTGCAGCATTGTTCCTATAACCTCGTATTTATACTCATATAAACCATATAAAACTCCGATTCCTACGTCGTCAAACCGCCTTGCATTGCCCTGTCGTGAGCTGTAGTATGATAATCATAGTCGCTTTTCGGACCAAAGGGATGAAGATTTTCATATGTAGGCTTATGATATGTTTCCTGAAATAAAACTAAGTGCCTATTCCAGCAGCCTTCAGCTTTTTATAATTTTCAACTGTAGTAGCTGCGATATTAACGTTTATTCTGCGTATTTCCCCGTTATCGTTTTTAGTCGCATACGCGGTTTTCATACATTCCACAATATAATCAATATCACAGTTTTTAGGATCTTCTCCCGCTTCCATAGCGATCCTCTTATGTCCCATTGCTTCTATGGCGCGGCATTCCTCCGCAACCTCCTCCTGAGTAAGCTTTTTCCTGCGTATACCAGATCCGCAGTGATAACCGCAGTATTTACATCCGTTTATGCAGTAATTGGAAACATACAGCGGCGCAAACATAACTATTCTTCTGCCGTAAATTGCTTCCTTTATTTTTCTTGCCATTTTAAATATTTTTTCTCTCAGCTCACAATTGTCCTCGTTCTCACATGCGTGAAGCAATACTGATACTTCATATCTATCAAGTCCTGAAAGAGTTTCTGCTTTTTTTAAAATATTGTCAACCATCTCCGAATCATTCTTATGATCCCTGCCGTATTCCAAAACTTTAATTATTTCATCATGGTTTATAAAATCTTCCGATCTTGATGATTTACTGTCAAACATAATTATATGCTCCTTAAATTTTATTTTTTAGATATTGCTGCTTTCACAGAAACCCCGTTAAGCTTTCCAAGCTTGCCGGTTATCGCACTTATTACGTCGGTATCGGCGTCGACGACGACAGAGATTACGGCAACCTTCTTTTCACGATAAGGGATTCCCATTCTACCTATAATAATATTACCGTATTCATGGAGAATTGCATTTACGGACGAAGACATTTCAGGTTCGTCTACGATAATTCCCAGAACCGCTATTCTGCTTTCCATAATCGCTCCTTTCAAAAAAAATACCCGTATATATCCATATACGGGTAATCAAGCATAAAACTACAGCCTGTAAGCCGATTGCTCAGATAATATCCTTGCAGCCCGAAAACAGTGAATATCTTATATTTATTATATCACTTTTAAAAATCCTGTCAATATGTAAATATACTATTCGCTTCTCAAAGCCTCTACAGCGTCCTTTTAGCCGCCATTTTTGCGGGAATGTGACCTCCGAGCATCGTAAGAACAGTGCTTACTGCTACAAGTATAAGCGCGTGAGTTATTTTTAACTGCGCGACATCCTTTAAATCAGTCATATTATAAATAATTGAATTTATAGGATAGGTCAGGAGCTTAGCAATAATAATACCAAGTAATCCCGAGCATATACCCAAAATAAACGTTTCTGCGTCAAATACCCTCGTGATGTCCTTCTTTCTGGCGCCAAGCGCTTTGAGTATTCCAATTTCCTTGGTTCTTTCAAGAACGGAGGTATATGTAATAATCGCAATCATAATTAAGCTTACTATTAGGTTAGTTCCGGCGAAAGCTATGAGAACAATTGTAATACCGTTCATGATACCGTCGGACATACCGGATATCATTCCTGCCATGTCCGTATATAAAATCTGATCGCTTTCTTCCAGTCCTTCATTATATTTATCAAGGTATTCTAAAATTTCATCCTTAGTTTCAAAATCATACGGATAAAGCTGAACGACATACGGCGTGGCGTTTCCCCCGAGATAAGCTAAAGTCTGTTTTTTTGTTTCATCGTCAAGAGTTTCCATAGATAAAACGTTTACATCAGATTTTTCCTGAGCCTTTACTATCTCTGAATTTACAGAGTCATCAATAACCGTCTGAGCAAGGCCGTCGCTGTAAGCTAAAGCGCCTCCGTCGGCGGTCATAGAAGCGGGAGAATCCTCCTTTGGACGGATAATACCAGAAATACTCAGCGTTATGCTGTTTTCGGATTCATACATAGCCTTATAGTCTGTATTGAAAGTATACGTGCCGTATTCAGTAGTTATATAATAATCGTCGTTTAATATAACCTTAAGCTCTGTACCGATAACCTCGCTGAAATCAACTGAATCAGCCTGCGTATCAAATCCAAGCTCCTTCATTATCGTATTGTTTATCCGGTTTTTAGTATCTACCAACAGCACGATTTCAGTATCGTTTTCAGGCATTTTACCTGCAAGCACATCATAATGCTCCTTCATAAAGGAATTTTTGTCGTCCTTTAGCGAAACAGGATAAGAACCGAAATTCATATTTGCCGCAGTCACCGGCACATATTCGTCTCCGCTTTTTCTTACCATATTAAGATTAACAAGCCTCGAATAGCTCATGCTTTTGCATATTTCAGGATCAATATTATTCACATAATCAAGATATTCATCTGTAAACTTATTTGTGTGCATCATAGTATCCTGCAGCGAATCGATCATATAAATCTTTTCTTCGTCCGGATATTCCTTATATTTATCCTCATTATTATTGATTTTATCAATAGTATCCATATCTATGTTCATGCTCTGCTGCGAAATAATAATCGGCATCTGCTGTAATGTGTCCGCCTCAAATTTATCAATCTGAAGCTGAAAGCCGACAGACAGACTAAGTATTAGAGCTATTCCTATAATACCTATACTGGAAGCAAATGAAGTTAAAAACGTTCTGCCGAGCTTTGTTCTGATATTGTTTGCCGAAAGCTTTAATGCAGTCAGAAAGCTCATACTGGTTTTTTTAAGGGAAAAATCCTTCCCCTTTTCAGACTTATCATAGGGATTTGAATCTGATATAATCTTTCCGTCCTGAAAGCTAACTATTCTGTCCGCATATTTTTCAGCAAGCTGAGGATTATGCGTAACCATGATAACAAGCTTATCTCCGGCTACCTCTCTGATAAGATCCATTATCTGTACGCTTGTAGTCGTATCCAAAGCGCCGGTAGGCTCGTCACAGAGAAGGATATCAGGATTATTGGCAAGCGCTCTCGCTATTGCAACTCTCTGCATTTGACCGCCGGAAAGCTGATTTGGCTTTTTATGGAGATGATCCTTAAGACCTACTCTTTCAAGAGCCTCCATAGCACGCTTATGCTTTTCAGAGGAAGAAACGCCGCTTAAAGTCATTCCCATTTCAACATTTGCAACAATACTTAAATGAGTAATCAGATTATAGCTTTGAAATATAAACCCTATACTGTTATTTCTGTAAGCGTCCCATTCTCTTTCCTTGAAATCCTTTGTTGATTTACCGTTAATTATCAGATCGCCGGAATCATATCTGTCCAGACCGCCTATAATATTAAGGCACGTAGTTTTTCCCGAGCCGCTTGTTCCCAGAATTGCCACAAATTCTTTTTTTCTAAACGTTACGCTTACATCATCAAGCGCTTTCGTTTCAACATCGCCAACATGATATGTCTTCTTTATATTTTTTAACTCAAGCATTCATGAAACCTCCAAAAATTACTGGTATAATCATAGCGTTATTTAACTGGTATAATCATAGCATTATTTAAATTGTATGTCAATTGATTTTAAGATTTCACACACTTTTCATCTTTACTGATTATTTATAATGAGTTCAAAAATAAAATTTTGTATATGTATAGTTTTTTTTATGCTTTTATGATATAATGATTACATGGTATTTCTTAAATATCATTGAAAATAATTCGCTCAAAGCAGAACATACGGAGGTTTATATGATTATTGATTGTCATACGCATTCACGAAATTCTTCTGACGCCGATAATGACACCGTTATCGAGCGCTGCGAACGAGCGGCACAGTTAGGACTGCGGCAATGGCGGTAACAGATCATTGCGAGGTAAACAGATATTTTGAAAAGGCCCGTTATAAAATTGACTATGAACAGAAATATGATGAATACGGATTTAAAAAGTCATTTGAAAATTCGATGGCTGAGATATCCTCTGCAAAGGAATTATATAGCGGCAAAGTAAATCTGATCTGCGGGGTTGAATTAGGTCAGCCGATTTCAGATATTGAAACCGCCGAAAATATATTAAGCGACACACGCTTGACTTTGTTATAGGATCAATGCACGAGCTTCCCGGTCATGATGATTTTGCTTTTCTGGACTATAGCCATGAAAATATACCTAATCTTCTTGAGGAATATTTCAACGAAATTTATAAAATGTGCAAATGGGGAAAATTCGATGTTTTAGGTCATCTTACATACGCTCTAAGATACATTCAGGGCGAGCAGAACATAAAAGTCGATATGAAACCCTATGAAGAGATTATAAGACAAATCTTAAAAACTATAATTCAAAATGGCTGCGGAATTGAAATAAATACATCCGGACTTTATCAGAAATACGGAAAAACCTTTCCGGACTTTAAATATATAAAATTATACCGCGAACTCGGCGGAGAAATAATAACGGTCGGTTCAGACTGCCACAGTACGCGCAATCTGGCAAACGGTATCAAGGAAGGCATAGATTTGGCGTCGCAGGCCGGCTTTAAAAGAATAGCCTATTTTAAAAACAGAAAAGCTGTTTTTCTGAATATATAATGGAGGAAAAAATATGAACGACTTAATAAAGCTATTAAATCAAAACGCAAGATTTTCAAATGAAGAGCTGGCCGCAATGCTCGGCACTACTCCAAAGGATATAGCTGATCAGATTGAACAATTAGAGAAAAACGGAGTAATTAAAGGATACAGCGTAATTCTCGATGAGAGCCTTGCGGATAAAGACATGGTTATGGCCATTATAGAGCTTAAAGTTACTCCGCAGCGGGACTGCGGATTTGATGAGATTGCCAAAACTATAATGATGTATGACGAGGTTGACAGCATTTCCCTGATGTCGGGTTCCTATGATCTTTCAGTTACCGTAAAAGGCAAGAATCTTCAGGATATCGCCTTATTTGTCGCTCAGAGACTATCTACTATCGAAGGCGTTCTTTCCACAACAACTCACTTTATTCTTAAAACCTACAAAGAAAAAGGAATTTTTATTGAGGACGAGGATAAAGACGAAAGGGGTTTTGTTGCTCCGTGATTAATTATGATAATGTGCTTTCAGATAAGATAAAAAAAATAAAGCCCTCAGGCATAAGAAAATTTTTTGATCTTGCTTCCACAGTAGTAATGTCATCAGCTTAGGAGTCGGAGAACCTGATTTCCAGACGCCTTGGTCGATCAGAAAGACCGCTATTGATACTCTGGAGAAAAAAAGAATAATTTATTCAGCAAACTCCGGACTTGCAGCCCTCAGAACAGAGATAAGCTCATATATTAATAAAAAAATGAACGTAAGTTATGATCCTCAAAACGAGGTTATTGTTACCGTGGGAGGTTCAGAGGCAATTGATATATCCCTCAGAGCGCTTATTAATCCCGGAGATGAGGTTTTAATCGTCGAACCCTGCTTTGTATGCTACGCTCCGATTGTAGAGCTTTCAGGAGGAATTCCGGTTTCTATAAATACAAGAATCGAAGATAATTTTAAGCTGACTCCGGAACTTTTAAAGGAAAAAATAACAAAAAAGACAAAGCTTCTGATACTTCCGTTTCCAAATAACCCCACAGGAGCGATTATGACCCGCGAGGATCTTGAAAAAATAGCGGAAATTATAAGAAATACAAACATAATGATACTTTCAGACGAGATATACTCTGAGCTTACATACGGAAGAAAGCATTGCTCAATTGTTCAGATAGAAGGAATGCAGGAAAGAACCATACTCATAAACGGATTTTCAAAAGCCTTTGCAATGACCGGCTGGCGTTTAGGATATCTTGCCGCTCCTTCACCTATAGTAAATCAAGTATTGAAAATTCACCAGTATGCGATAATGTGCTCTCCGACAATCAGCCAATATGCGGCGATTGAAGCTCTTCAGAACTGTGAACGCGAAGTTAAAAAAATGGTAGCGGAATATAATATAAGACGCAGACTGCTTGTTGAAAGCTTCAATAAAATGGGACTGACCTGCTTTAATCCTGAGGGAGCATTCTATGTGTTCCCCTGCATAAAAAGCACGGGTCTCACCAGGAACAATTCTGTGAACAGCTGCTTGAAAATCAAAAGGTTGCTGTAGTACCCGGAAATGCATTCGGTCAAAGCGGAGAAGGGTTTATAAGAGTTTCTTACGCGTACTCCTTAAAACATCTGATGGAAGCGCTGAAGCGTATACAAGCTTTTTTAGATAATATAAAAAATTAAGCGGGCAGGTAAATATGGATTCAATTAAAGTTCAAGCATCAGCGAAGGTAAATTTATCACTTGACGTAACGGGAAAACGCAACGACGGTTATCACAATATAGAAAGTATATTTCAGAGTATAAATATCTATGATACTATTACCGTATCCAAAATCTCAAATCCGTTGATTGAAATATCATGTAATGATCCCGTTATACCATGCGGAAAAACTAATATAGTCTATAAGGCGGCTAAGCTTTTTTTTGAAAAAACAGGTATTTCACACGGAATATCAATTTATATTGAAAAAAAAATACCGTCGCAATCCGGCCTCGGAGGAGGAAGCTCCGACGGAGCCGCAGTGCTGTATGCATTAAACATACTTTTCGGAGCCGAGCTTGACGGCAGGGAGCTGACTACTCTCGGAGGAAAAATAAGCGCTGATACAGCGTTTTTTACCGTTGGCGGACTGCGTTTGCCAGCGGAATAGGAGACGTTATCGAACCGATAAGATATATTCCAAATGTTGACATGGTAGTATCAAAAGGTTATTCAAGTATATCGACTCCAACAGCTTATCAGAAAATAGATATGCTGACAAACCCTCGTCACCCTAAAACCGATAAATTGCTTAAAGCCATTGATAAAGGCAAATTTATGAGTAATTGCGGTTTATGTGAAAATATATTCGAGTCTGTAACCGACTTAGATGATGTAAATGAAATAAAGCGTAAAATGATCAGATACGGCGCCTTAACCTCTTTGATGAGCGGAAGCGGTTCCGCAGTGTTTGGTATATTTGAAAGCAGTAAAGAAGCTATTAAATGCGCTGAATTACTTAATGAAGATTATCCCTTCTGCATACACTGCAAAGCTACGGCAAACAGCATAGTTTTATAAAAAAAGTAAAAACGGTATTGTTTCCAATACCGTTTTTATTTATAATAATTAAAATTACTGAACCTTATAAGCGTCGATCATCTTTTTAACCATCTGACCGCCGATTGATCCGGCTTCTCTTGAAGTAAGATCGCCATTGTAACCCTGCTTAAGGTTTACGCCTACTTCGCTTGCAGCCTCCATCTTAAAACGTTCAAGTGCTTCTTTGCCCTTCTGAGTAAATTCGCCTTTCATAATTGAAATCTCCTTTATTTTTTATTGATGCCGCATTACTATTATGGCTTTATAGAGATTTTATATAACAGGTAAATTTTTAAAAATAATTTTCAGTGTTTTTAACAGTCAATCTGCTTGTATACATCTTACCGTTACTCTTTCATAACCGCTTAATGAACAGGTAAACAACGTAAGATTCCAGTCGTCTCCGCCAAGAATTTTATCAGTATCCGTTGAACCAAGTATTTCAGTTTGTAATACTTTGTAAATAACACTCTTATTTTCTGCATTTGTAAAAATAATATAATCCCCCTGTTTAAGCTGTTTCAGCTTTCCAAAATGACTTGAATAATTATGTCCCGCTATTATTTTTCTATTATTTTTTTCATCATTATAAAATAAACACGGCGAAATATTTAAATTATCGTAATTCCATTCGCTCATAACCGGAAGCTTTATTCCTATTTCCGGTATATCTATGATGCCCGAATAATAATTGTTATCCACTGAAATTGTTTTTGATTTTTTAAGACCGTTACCGTCAGTATAAGTTATATTATTTTCATCTTCAGAATAACTGCTGATTTCCGACTCCAAAATATTTAAAACATTTTCAGAATTTTTCTTCCCCTGACTATCTAATCGTATATTTTCAGCAATTATAATCAATGAGAAAATTATTGCCGCTCCACCCGCGAGCATTAAGATAATTCCTGTTTTACTTTTCATTTTTGCCTCTTTTATAAACAATATAGCCTGCTGTAAATAAAATTATACCTGCAACCGCAAGCGCTAAAACCGGCCATAACAACAGCCCTGTCTGCGGCAGTTTTTCTGCATTGCTCTGACCTTCGCCTGAAGAGCCGGAAGACTTATCATTGCGGTCGTCAGAGCTGTCTGTCGGATTTTCTTTATAATCGTTGACGATAGTTACTGTATTTTCACTTTCCTCATATGTGACCTCGTAGCCAAAAGGTACCTCTTTTTCCTTTATGCTCCAATCGGCAGTTGCCGGTAGATTACTCCATGTATGTTCCCAATTATTATCGTCATTTAATACAGCCGAATCAAATTCTACTCCATTTCTATATAAAACGGCCGTTACATATTCCGGCCTGATTCCTTCTGTATCATTTACCCATTTTTTCACAACATTATATTTTGATTTAATTAAATCGTTAGCAGGTAAAACCTTTAATTTTGGCAGAGCAGTCAAATCATAAGTCCATGAGGTTCCTTCTCCGTCACTATCGCTTAAATCAATAAGAGACGGCATGGGAACATATGCCAATTCATTCACTCTTACAGGATCTCCTATAAGAAGATATAATCCTACTTCAAGGCCGCTGAATACAACCTGACCGTTGCTGTCAGTTGCCCCCTGATCAAGCGGTTTCAAATTATCTAAAATAGTATAAGTTTCATATTTTGCCGCCGCCTCCTGCAATGACGATACTGAGCTTTTTTCAAATGAAATATTATATTTTCCAAATATATCATTAATTTGATAATCTCCTCCGTCAGTTATATCCGCTACCCTATAGATTTTCCAATTCATATTGCTTAAAACTACGTCTTCTTTACGGCAAATTACGGTTAATGTATCGGCGCTTTCAGCATAAGCAATGCCTGAAAAACTTAAAATAACAAAAATTATCGCTGTAAAACACATTTTAATCTTTTTCTGTATTTTCATTGACTTCACCGCCCTTGGATTTTTTATTTCTGCCATATCCTATAATAACGAACATTCCGGCACATAATACCGGTGCAGCTATAACCGGCGCAACTATAATAGGCTCAATCCGGACCGCGTCTGATGATATTCTTACAGACGCCCCTTTAACTGTATCTACACGTCGGCCTCTTACGAGCAATCTATGAGTATTAATACCATAAGGTGTGCATGTTACAAGCGTCACATAATCCTCACCGTCTATAATATTAAGCTTGTCGACCTCCTCAGGTTCTACTATCAGAATTTTATCCACTTCATAAGTCAGAACATTATTTAAAACTGTTAGAGTAAAAATATCTCCCTCAGAAAGCTCGTCAAGATCGCTGAAAAGCTTTGCCGACGGAAGTCCTCTGTGAGCAGAAATAACAGAATGAGTACTTTTTCCTCCTATCGGCAAGGTAGACCCCTGTACATGACCTACCGCAACGTTTAATACCTCGTCGCTCGTTCCATGATATATTGGAAGCTCTACGCTTATTTCAGGAATTGTCACATACCCCATAATACCTGTGCCGGTTACGTCAAGTGAATTCTCATAGCCTTCAATCTCGCTGTAGTTTTCTAAAGGAGAATACAGGCTTTTGAGTCTTTCATTATAATCTTCTGCTTCTGATAACAGCTTCTGATACTGTTTATCGTCCATATTATTAAGTATTTCGTCATATTCCGCAATAGCATGACTTTGAGTTTTAGAATTCCAATAATCGCTTACCGCGGGATAAAGCATTACGGAGAGTCCCACTAAAAAAACAATTATCAGAATAATAGTTGAAATACTGATTTTTCTTTTTTTCATGAAACACTCCCTAATGCCTTTATGCGGGGGAATGTTCCCCCGCAGTCAGACAAAATTGCAAATTATTTATTCCTCATTTTCTTTTTAGTTATAAGCAGTACAACGGCAACAGCCATCAGTACTCCGCCTGAAACGTAAAATATGGTCGTACCGATACCGCCTGTGCCTACTAGCTTTGAACCTGATTGATTGACTACGTCTACCGAATTGTTTTTGCCCGGCGTGCCGTCTATCGTTGCAGACAGAGAATCAAGTTGATTTCCATTTGTATTATAACCGGAGGAAAGCTTAAAGACAACATTTTCAGCTTTATTATATCCGGGAGGAGCAGTTTTTTCCACAAGTGTGTAATCAATCTCGTCGTCAAGACCGATAATTTTGAATGTACCGCTTCCATCAGTCGTAATGTCAGTTATTGATCCTAATGAATCAACGATGTAAACATTTGCTTCTTTCAAAGTAAATTTTAATACATCTTCGCCCTTTTTAATGTTAAAAACGGCATTTTCAAGAGGTTTTCCCGGAACAGAAGAATCTATTTTATTAACCTGAAAGCTGAATGTCCAATCGTAGACCTCACTGCGTACTGTCTCGCCTGTTGAATCATTGTCATAAGGATTATTGGAATATTCCAGGTATGCGGTATTATCATTATGATTTTTGGAATCCGGATGACCCTCTGCAATCAGCGCACTCTTGTTTAAAACAGCGTCATAATAAGTGTATATGGTATCATTTACAGTTATCTTTTTGTCATTTAAAGCCTTTAAAACATCTATTGAAACTGTAAAATTCTGAGAGTCCGTCTTATTGACCGTTATATACGAAGCGTCAAGCTGATTTGACGTACCCTCGCCGATATAAACCTTTACTGAATCATCTACAAAATCAAGACCGGCCGACATTGTATCATGAATAATATAATTATAGGAATCAAAGCTTACAGCATTTTCAGGAATTTCAGATATAAAACGATAGTGAACTGTATCGCCTACCTGATTATCGCCTACATTGCCCCATGAATTATCATCATTATGCTGAATTTGCTTTGTCAGCTTAGGAGCGTCAAGTTTAGCGTTGATTTCAACACTGGGGGCTACAGTATCGACATTACTAAAGAAGTTACAGTATCCTTTGTATCAGCTCCGTCGTTATTTGTACCTTCACCGAAAACAAGATAATATCCGGCCTCGGTAACTGTAATAACCGCTTGTTCAGATGAAGCCTCATCGCTTGCTTTAACAACTCCGGCGTTCATATTATTGTTCTTTACATAATTGTTATATACAGAGTCGGCAAATTTTCTGGCATTGGCTTCTGAATCAATAGCCGTAATAAGATCGTTTACGTTTGATGCTCCGAAATCGGACAGCACTGAAAAATAATCAGAGCTGATACAGGTTGTGTCTGCCGAATATGTATAAGCGTCGGCTCCTTCATTATACAAAACGCTAAAGACCTTATATGCGGTAAAGGTTTTGCCGTTTATTGAAACTGAATCAGTATTTGTATTATTAACTGTAATACTGAAGGTTTCAGCCGATACTGTGAAAGCATTAAGGCAGAATACCATAACCGCAGCTGTTATAATGCTCATAAACCTTTTAATGTTTTTCATAAAATCATATCCTTTCATTTTAAAGCTATATATGGATCAACAACGTCATACAAAGATTATTTAATATTTTCTTTGTTGCCGCCGTTTATTAAGGTAATAACAACCGATCGGAATTATCATAATAATCAAGCCGAAAACAATAAATCTTCTGATTCCTATTCCTCCGGTTGACGGAATGGTGTTTATATGTCCCTCTTCTCTATTAGTTAGATTTACTATTCCTCCGTTTACACCGTTTGTATCATATTCGGCTGTATAACCGGTTATTGCGGTAATTCCTTAACATAGTAATAATAAGGATTTCCAACATCGTCTGTCATTTCAAGATTCCGCCATGTATAAGACCAGCCCTGCGAATCGTTCAATACAGCCGTGTCCCCTATTTTAACAGCGTCGTCAGGAATTTTTATTTCATTAATTTCAGAAGGCGGCTCGCTTCCAGTCATTTCAGTGCAAACTCCGTTGACGTCCAATATGTCATATTTACTATATGATTGAGAATTAGAAAAATATATTTCCACATTTGCGTCCTCTGTGATAACGCCGAGAGAAACCAGCCATTCGCTGTATTTTCTGTTATCCCAGTCAGTATCGTCCCAGTTTCCGTTTCCGCCCCATTCTTCTTGCGTTGAATTTGGAATACTAATTTCTACACCGTTAAGTTTAATATAACTTCCGTAATGTAAATACGAATCCAATGAACGCAAAGACAAAACAACATCTTCTTTTTTATTTACAATAAATTTTTTATCAAATGTATTTCCGTTATTATCGGATATATTTAGAGTTATAACCGCACCCGAGCCTGATGAAGGCGGAGTTTTGGATTTGTAAAGCTCTACTTCAACCTCCTGCTTCGAGCTTCCGCTCCAATGCTTATTTACCTGCACTTCAACCTCCTGCCTTTTAGTATTTTCCAAGTTAATTATACCGCCCTTAAGCATTAAGGTTATCTCCGAGCTATTTACGCCGTCAGGGAGAACGGATGGAATTTTGTTAAGAGTAAAATAGAACGGATCCTTTCGTTTAATATAATTCTCAGGAGCGCTTATCTCGACAAGCTTATAAACCACACTCTGATCAAGCGCCGGCAGTCTGTAATCTCCTCCGGAAGAGGTAATAATATCTTTGGGAGCGTCTGACGTGCCGCCCCATTCTGCCTGTACTCCTCCGTCTGCTGACGGCGTTTCATTTACAAGCGGAAGCCATTGTCCGTTTTCCCATTTATAAAGGTTAAATACTGCACCGCCCAGCTTTAAAGCATAATTTTCAGAATCTATTTTATAGATTTTAATATAATCTGAAGTAACCGCATGAGCGCCGCTGTCTTTTTGCAGATCATATTGATTTTCATAATGAGATGTCTGTGTTCCCGATCCATAGTCTATAACGGCGTCATTCTGAGCGTTAAAGGTTTCACCTATATAATGACTATCAGGTTCGTTATATACAAGAAGGTAGGTATACTGAATTTTCAAATGCATTTCATCAGGAAGCTCCGATGTGATCTTAGCAAGCTTACCAAAATAATCGTCCACATCCATATACGTCATTTTATACTGAGTCGGATCTAACTCTGAAAGAGTTTCTTTTCCTGAGGAGTCAGTCGTAACTTTATAAACGTTAAATCTGATTAATGTTGCCGTACAGCCCCACGAATATACAAAATTTCCGTTTTCATCCTTATTAGGAAAATGCCGCAGACTGTCTGTAACGATTATTTTACCGGTGTTTGATAATTTTTCACCGTAAGGATTGACGTCAATGTAATACTCTATATATCCGTCATAAGTTTCAGCCGGATCGGATCCGCTTTTACTTATCAAAGGAAAATGTATATTCTGAGTTTGTTCAGCAGAATTAGCTCCGTCTGAAATCACATTTGTAAAAGACGTATAGGTTCCGGATTTATTTTCTCTGATAAAGCTTTCGGGAACGCTTGCGCTGTAATCTATCCTGACGCTGTTACCATCGTGAACAGAAAAGGGAATTATAAATTCAATCTGCTGTACGCCGTTTTCCGTTTCGGTCACGCTAAAATCCATGCCTGAAGAATCTTCATAATACGAACCGTTATACTTTTTGAATATAACCGAGCTTTCAATTAAGCTTACTCCTTTCGGAAGAGTATCTGTCAGTGTAATATCGCTGTTTCCGTAATTATTGCTCTCATTCGCTATTACATACCACTTTAATATATAATCGCCGTTTTCAGCTTTTTCCAGCTCACTCGTCTTATGCTCCGTGTTGTCTGTGCTTCCGTTAATTGCATCAAATTTTCTTATAGACGCTTTTTTCGTTTCTTTATACGAAGGCTCGGTTATGATTCCGTTAAACTCCGCTTTGTTGTAAAAAAGCATGGAATCTCCGACATTCATATCAGAATCAATCAATCCGACGCTCTCATATGAAATTTTAACGTCGCAAAGCTTAGAAATATTTTCATTATCTTTAAACTCGATTTTAAAAGAATATATTTTTACAGATTCATCGGTTAAATCGGTTATTTCATTTCCTTCCTTATCAAAGCAGGTTAAATTATAATCTGTTCCTTCAGCTAAATCTATATTTGCATATTCCGGCGTTGTACCCGAAACTGCCAGTTCACCTATCTGCTGAGGAATCATATAATGCTCGGTGTCCGCTCTCATAGTATCCGTATAGATTTTACCGTTAAAATCTCCGGCTTGAAATTCAAGCTTTATATTCCAATCAATCAATACGTTTCCGTCGTCATTATAGCCCTTGCCGCTGCCGTTTTTAGAAATATATTGACGATCGTTGCCTACATAAGCGTCTCCCTGATCCGAATTTATCTCCTGATCACCGTTTTTCAAGGAAGCCTTATTTGTTATTGTTGTTCCGTGATCAGGGGATTTCGTCTGATAAACAAGTCTGTATTTTTTTCCGTTCAAATCTCCAAAACTAAAGGTATTTGTGCTTTCATCCAATGTTCCCGGATCTAATACCTCGTTATTATTTTCATCAAATACTTTCAATGTTCCTTCAATAGTACTGCTAAGCATTTCATCAGTAACAGTATAACCTGAAAGACTTGCCGACATCGGATTCAATATGGTTATTTCCCATGATATATTATCCGTTTTTTCATTATAAGAACCGGTTTTAGTTAATATACAGCCTGTTGCAACCTGACCGTAATCCGTATATTCATCGGTAATTGTTCCGTTGGTAACAACTACCTTATTGTCTGTTTTAATCAGCTTTGGAACGTTTCCGGGAGTTAGCAGCGCCGTGTATTCAAGCGAATACGATTCACCGGCCGCAAGCGCGGGAAGTCCTGCTATAACTGCTTTTCCGTCTGACGACATACTCACAGTTGACTGAATAATCTGTGATGAACCATCAGAATCTTTTTTTATAATATTGATAGTATCTCCGTCAGAAATATTAAGATTAATCTGGCTGCTGTCTGTATTAACCAAAAAATCAGTTATTGTAATATTCCCGTCGCCCGTACCATTCACTGTCGTTATATCGATATTATAGGTTATGGAGCTTGTATCGGCGTTATAATCCGAATGAGATTTGTTTACCGATAAATCGCTTTTCTGTTCTGTATTTTTTGAAAAATCTATATCAACAGAAATATTCCCTATCGTGACAGTTTCCTTTTCACTGCTTGAATCCGTTCTCTTAACATTCGCATTAAACGTTATATCGCCTGAAATCTCCGACGTACCGTCTTTAACAAAATTCTGGTCAAAGTCTATAACTATGTAACCGTCTCCTGTAATAGCATAGGTACCTATTTTCTGACCTTCCTTCATAACGTTTCCGTTTTTTACTTCCGTTATAATTACATTATCAGGCAGCTTATAATATATCTGCCTGTTATTGTTTTCCTGCATAAGCGTATTCGCAGGAAGCAGATAATTCAATGTAAACTTAACGGGCTTTATATTTTCATCAGTAGAACCTGACGTAATTTCCTGATATGAAACATTCGATATATGAACGCCGAAGTTTACGCTGACGTCTGTAACAATATCTGAACCTGATTCATCAGCATAGAACGATACGCCGCCTTCTAACGGACTGCTTAAGCTGATATTCTCTATTCTTTCAGAAATCTGCTGATTTTCATGATTATTAGCGTTATAGCACTTTTCATTATGCTTATGCTCTGTCTTACCGCAGGTCCGCTTTAATTCATAGCATTCGTCAGTATGAACGTGAGACTCGCTTTCAGGCTCTGTACATTTAAGCGTATATTCAATTTCATAGCATTCGTCGGTATGAGTATGCTCTTCATTTTCTTCAAGCCCGCATATCAGAATTTTGTCGTCATCATAGCAATTTTCATTATGTATATGACCGGTAGCTTCCGTCATACCGCATATCAAAACTTTTGAATAGCATTCGTCAGTATGAGAATGCTCCTCTATATTGCAGGTCAGATCACCCGTCATACTTACTGCTGTCTTAGTAAGACCTGAAATAATTCCAATAATAACAAATACCGATAAAATCAGAAAAATCACTATGCTTATACGTTTGTTTTTATGATGCTCTAAAAAATTATGAATTTTCTGATTAATTGTCAACATACGTCATACCTCCTTTCCTATTTAATCCTGCCGATTTTATCAAAAGGATATATTCGGAAAATAACCCTGCCGACTATGTCGCTTTCTGAAATACAACCTACATTGGAATTTCGGCTGTCTATAGATGTTGAACGATGATTCCCATAACAAAAAGCTTGTTTTCAGGAACCTGATAAGGAAATTCAATATCGGTATCCTCACCCTTGCTTTTGTCCGTTAAATAAGGCTCTGAAATCGCCTTATTATTAACATAAACCGTTCCGTCATCAGTAATATCGACAAAATCGCCGGCTCCGGCAATAACTCTTTTCAATAATATTTTATTATTAAAATAAAACGCTATTACATCCCCGGTCTTAAATCTGCCGGCGCTTATGCATAACGCATACTGTCCGTCAGACAGAGTGGGTTCCATGCTGCTGCCGTAACCTTCAGCACAGGCATAAAAAGCACAGATATCAGAACCGCAGCGGCGGCAACCGCTAAAAGAGCAACGAGAATCCCGTTCATCATTCTCCGTTTTTCTTTTTTATGATTAATTCTCTCCAGTTCTGATTTAAGCTGCGCCGACGTAGGCGGATAAATATATTTCTCATTATTTGACATAAAAATCGTCATCCCTGATATTTTCAAGTATTTTCAGCAGCTTCTTCAATAATACTGTTATTAAAAAATGCAGCTATCTGATTATCCAGCGTAGAAATAGCATTGCATTTATCCTGTATCTCCTTGATTTTGGATAAACACCTTGCATTGGTATCGTTTATCATTCTGCTTTGTTCGTTTTTGGCTTCGTTTATTGTACGATTATATTCCTCCAAAGCCTTTTCCTGCATTTCTGCATTATATGATTCGGCCTTAGCTATAATTTCTCCGGCTTCATTTTCTGCATTTTTTATGGCTTCATTGCACATTTTTTCTTTTTGTTCATTTAATTTCCGTATATTTTCTATATAAACGTCGGCTGCTTCCTGTGCGGCCTTAAATACTCCGTTTAACTGCAACGCCGCTTCTGCAATATTTCCGGCGTCCTGCAACGTAATAGATCTTTCGTTTACCGCGAGCTTCAATTTTTCATTCTCAGACTTTAATCTATCGTTTTCAGATTGCAAATTTAGCATAATCTCAAGGAGTTCAGCCCTTTTTAATTTTTGAAGTTCCTTATCAGTCATCAATTATGCCTCCTTTATAGTAATTTTTAATAAAAGCAAATTCGTTATGTGAAATATTTTTTCCTTAATATAAATATACACCTTTTTTTCTCATTTGTCTATATTTTTTCGAAAAAATCTTTCGTTAAATTATACCAATTTACTCGCTAAAAATTGTATATAATGTATACTTCTTGCAAAAATAAAAGTCAAACTGCAAAAATTACATTTTATTGACCAACTTCAATTTGTTGAATTTAACTAACGAAAACATTTAAGTAAAAAGCAATAAATTAATTGTTAAACTTATATAGAAAATCGTATATCCAATTAATAGATATACGATCCTCTTGCTTTAAAATATATTATTTTTATAATTATTATTCATTATCGGGCTGGCAACCTTGAATTTACCGTTTTCACAAATTATTTCAATAGAATCTCCTTTGCTTATATAACCCTCTATAAGCTGCTGAGAAATCAGATTTTCCACATTTTGAACAATACGTCTTTTAATATATCTTGCACCGTACTTTTTGATTTGCTCCTCGTCAATCAAAGCGTTCGGAACATTTTGATCATAAGTTATATCTAATCCTATTTTTTTCGCCCTTTCCTTTAATTCGTCAAGCAGCTTAACGGCAATACTTATTAAATCCATGCTTTTCAAGCGATTGAATACGACTATTTCATCAATACGGTTTATAAGCTCCGGCTTTAAATACTTTCTTATTTCCGCCTTAACTCTACCGTTGAGATTTTCTTCATCTTTATCGCCGAAACCAAGTAAACTTTTTCCTTCTATTATATCAGAGGCAATATTGGAAGTCATTATTATCATGGTATTTTTAAAATTGATTTTTCTTCCGGTTGAGTCTGTCAGCATTCCCTCGTCTAATATCTGAAGCAGCAAATTCAGAACGTCCGGATGCGCCTTTTCGATTTCATCAAAAAGCAATACGCAATAGGGCTTTCTTCGTATAATATCAGTCAGACTGCCCTTTTCGTCATAGCCCATATAACCCGGAGGAGCTCCTATAAGCTTTGAGACAGTATGCTTTTCCATATATTCTGACATATCAATTTTTATAAGATTCTGCTTACTGTCATACATTGCCTCCGCGGCTGCCTTTGAAAGCTCGGTTTTTCCCACTCCGGTAGGCCCCATAAATACAAATGAGCATATAGGCTTATCCTGCTCCCTCAATCCGGCGCGTCCTCGCCGGATCGCCTTTGCTACGGAACTGACAGCGCTGTCCTGGCCTATAACACGTTTTTTTAGCTCGTCTTCAAGATTTAACAGACGAACTTCCTCTTCTTTGGATATTTTACTGACGGGTATTCCCGTCCAGAGCGATACTACTGCCGCTGTGTCTTCAACAGTAATTTCCGCCGGAGGTCTTTTAATAATTTTTTCCTTGCTTTTTTTAAAAGATTTCTGAATATTTTCAAGCGTAAGTCTTTCTCCCGTTATATCAATTGATCTGAAACCGCTGCTGTTTTCGGAACTGATATTCCTGATTTTTGCCCTGGAAGCGGCCTCGTCAATAACGTCAATTGCTTTATCCGGAAGAAATCTGTCGCTTATATATCTTACAGATAATGAAACTGCGGACTTAATAACCTCGTCGCTTATTTTCACATTATGATAAGCCTCATATTTATCCTTTATTCCCTTTAAAATACCGATTGCCGCGTCTTCGCTGGGTTCTTCAATTATTACAGGCTGGAACCTCCGTTCAAGAGCCGAATCCTTTTCAATATATTTTCTGTATTCTTCTATAGTAGTAGCGCCTATAATCTGTATTTCTCCCCTCGCAAGCTGCGGCTTGAGAATATTTGCGGCGTCAATGGCTCCTTCGGCGGCTCCCGCTCCGACAATAGAATGTATCTCATCTATAAATAATATAATATTACCGTCGTTTACAACCTCGTCTATACAGTTTTTTATTCTTTCCTCAAAGTCTCCTCTGTATTTTGCTCCGGCAACCATAGAGGTAAGATCAATCGAAAAAATACTTTTACTCTTTAGTTCGTCAGGTACAAGTCCTTTTGCAAGCAGCTGGGATATTCCCTCGACTATCGCCGTTTTTCCTACGCCCGCTTCTCCTATTAGACATGGATTATTTTTGATCCTTCTGGATAATATCTGAATTATCCTTTCAATTTCCTTGTCTCTGCCTATCAGCGGATCCTTACTGCTTTCCCATACCTGCTCCGTCATATTTTTTCCATATTTATAAAGCGTCGGTATCTTTTTGGAATCCACTCTGCCGCGCTTTATTATCTCCTCAGGGACGTTTCCGTTATATGCCCTGACGCAGTCATTATAAACCGCTGCCGGATTTGCTCCGAACACCTTTAAAAAGCTCATCGCTCCGCAGCCCTGCTCCCTGATCATTGACATAAGTATATGCTCGGTGCCGACAAGCTGGGTATTCATTGATTTAGCCGTATCAACCGAAGCGTTCAGAATACGTCTAAGCGCCGGAGTAATGTTTTCATATGATAAATTTGTCTCTTCGCCTTTGCCGATTACGAGTATCATCTGCTCATAAATATCGTCAAGCGTTATATTATTCTTTTTAAGAACAGCAGCCGCAACATTGCCGTCCTCCTGTAAAAATCCCAATATAATATGTTCGGTCCCTACATACGTGTGTCCCATAGACGACGCTGATTCAATAGCGGTTTCAATCGAACTTATAGCTTTTCTGGTAAACATCTCATAATTATCTATCATGTCTTTACACCTTTCCAACTTTTTCAATTATGTATTAAGTATGCCATAAAACAAATAAAATATATGTCGAATTCAATTACAAATTTTTTTGTAACACTTTTTCTGAAATAACATAATATGTACTATGAAACGAAGTCAAACAAAGATTTCGCTTCCATACATTACTTTTTAAAGGAGTTGCTAATTATGGGTTGTTTTGAAGGAAATGGATGCTGCTGGATCATTATTTTATTGATTATCGTATTCTGCTGCTGCGGTAACGGTAACGCAATAGGCGGTAACGGCTGCGGCAACGGCTGCGGCTGTGCTAACGACGGCTGCGGCTGTGGATGCTAATCTATAAAACGATTAAGGCATAATCAGCTATTAAAAAAGCTGCGCGGTAATAACTGCGCAGCTTTTTTTATAAAATTATATTATTATCCTTTTTATAAATTTTCCTTTTATGAGCATAATAAAAATAAAAAAATAAAGGAAACGGAGAATAACATGAAAAGAGAGCAATGGTCGTCTAATTTCGGCTTTCTTATGGCTGCCGCCGGTTCGGCTGTAGGATTGGGAAATCTGTGGAAATTTCCTTATATCGTCGGTATGAACGGAGGCGGAATATTTCTTTTAATATATATTATTTTGCTGGTACTGCTCGGAACTCCCATACTGATGGCAGAAATGTCAATTGGCAGATATACTCGCCTAAACGCTATAGGAGCCTGCAAAAAGCTGAATAAAAAATGGGGTTTCGTCGGTGCGGCAGGTATAATAGGAGCGTTTACAATTCTTTGCTATTATGGCGTAATAGGAGGATGGGGGTTAAAA
>ERZ860023.489-NODE-489-length-23571-cov-3.162868_pt1 | contig 23571 bp, 17 predicted proteins | sample MGYA00509983_ERZ860023 | MGnify/ENA primary metagenome ERZ860023 (study PRJEB30046, sample SAMN00715180) | human gut metagenome | study: EMG produced TPA metagenomics assembly of the A metagenome-wide association study of gut microbiota in type 2...
CCCCCCCCCCCCCCCCGGGGGGGGGGGGGGGGGGGGGGGCTTCGCCGAACTGTGGCTTATGAAGAAGGTTTTCGGAAGGTACCGTTATGCAGCCTTTGCGCCGTTCTTCTTGCTGGCGATGGTGTCGAGCATCAGCACGCCGACGCCCAGAACCACACCGATGATGGAGGAAATGACCTCAGGAGCGATGAGCAGCAGAGCCGCGATAAACAGGGCGACGCGCTCAAAGGGCTTGAAGTTGCGCTTGAAGTAGCCAGCGACAGTGACTGCAAGGAAGAAGGTGCCCAGCAGCATCTGGGCTGCGCCGATGACGATCTCAACGACATTGCCTTCCAGCAGGATAGCGGGATTGTAAACGAAGACAAAGGGAACAAGGAAGCCGACCATTGCAAAGGTGAAGCCCTTGATGCCGGTCTTCATCGCGTTCGCATCTGCGATACCGGCTGCGGTGTAGGATGCTACGCAGACGGGAGGCGTGATCTGAGCCATGATGCCGTAGTAGAAGACGAACATATTGGCGCACAGAGCGGAGATGCCCAGAGCACGCAGGCAGGGAACGAAGAGGATGACGCCGACCAGATAAGCGGCGACGGTGGGCAGTGCCATGCCCAGCAGCATGCAGCCGATCATTGCGATGAGCATTGCGGCAAACAGGTTGGTGGTGCCGAGGCTGCTGATGAGGGCGGAAAGGTTGGTGGCCAGAGAGGTCTGACCGGTGACGACGTTGATGATGATGCCGCAGGCAGCGGTGGGGATAGCGATCTCAGCGGCCTGTTTTGCACCGTCGAGGCAGCAGTTCCAGATGCCCTTCAGGTCAACGAAGTCCTTTTTCTCATTGATGAAGTAGCTGACGACGTCGCAGATGAGGCAGGATACAATGCCCATCATACCGGCGCGCATCAGGGAGGCGCCGCGGATGATCATGACGACGAGGATAACAGCGGGCAGCAACAGGTACAGGCGGGGAAGGATGGTGCGCTCGACCTTGATCTTAGCGTCCTGCTCCTGAGCTGCGCTCTGGTGCTTGGCAGCCAGACGATCCACCAGCACAAAGACGGCGAAATAGTAAGCGACAGCAGGCAGGATGGCAGCAGCAGCGACGCGGCTGTACGGGACACCCAGCATCTCAGCCATGATGAATGCGCCGACGCCCATGATGGGGGGCATGATCTGACCGCCAGTGGAAGCGACTGCCTCAACGGCGCCCGCCTCCTCAGGCTTGTAGCCGACCTTCTTCATCATCGGGATGGTCATGACACCGGTGGTTGCGACGTTTGCGACAGCAGAACCGGAGATCATGCCCATCAGGCCGGAAGAGATGACGGCTGCCTTTGCGGGGCCGCCGGAGGACTTGTTGGAGAACTTCATGCCGATATCGATCAGCAGCTGGCCGCCGCCCATCGAAGAGAAGAAGGCACCGAACACGATGAAGTAGAACAGGGTATTTGCGGAGGTGTACAGCGGAGTTCCGAAGACGCCGCTCTCGCCCATCGTCATGCCGACGCAGAACTGCTTGATGAACTTTGCGAAGGTCTTGCCCTTGGTGAACAGGATGCCGGGCAGATAGGGAGAAGTAAAGGCGTACAGGATGAAGACCGCAATGAAGATGGTCAGGACGATGCCCAGCGTGCGGTACACGGCGATGAGCAGCAGAACGATGGTCATGACCATGAAGATGTAGTCGATGCCGTAGACCGGCTGCACGGAAACAAAGTCCAGCAGGCGGGCGTTCTGGCCGACAACGTACCACAGCATATAAGCGAGGCAGATGAACAGCAGGATGTCAAACCAGTTCATCCAAGCGTGGGCGTTCAGCTTCTTTTCGTCCACGGGCTTGCCCTCAGCCTCGGCTGCCTTTGTCACTTTCTTGCGGTAAGCCTTGTCGGCAGGGTTGTACAGGAAAACCAGAGTCAGGGCGAGGATCAGGTGCAGAGGGCTCTGCAGCATGGGGTTGAGCTGCTTGACCAGAGCCAGATACATCTGAAAGGCGAAGAACACAACGGTGACAATGATCGCCAGCCAGTTGCGTATCGTTTTCTTTTTGGCATCCATGGTGAGTGTTCCTCCTAAGAATATTGGAAATCAGTCCCTATAAAAAGCCTGCCGGGCACCTGAGTGCCCGGCAGACCCACAGGTCAAAAGTTCGAAATGGTTCCGCCGGGTAATCAGTCGCAGGCGTAACCCATTTCCTCGTAGTAAGCCTTAGCACCCGGATGCAGGGGGCAGCCGGTGTAGCCAGAGCCACCGGCAACGGTCGGGTCAAAGTATTCCAGAGCTGCAACAGAAGCAACCATAGCCTCCCTGCCCTCGCAGATCGCTTTGGTCAGGGTATAAGCAACAGCGGGGTCCATATTGGCATCTACCAGCAGGCACTGCTGGCTGCCGACGGTCTCGACATCACGGTCCTGCTTGTTCCAGGTGCCGGCCTCAACGGTAACGGGGGTGTAGCCCATCTCGCACAGCTTCTTGCGGGTATCCTCGTTCAGCTCGACATCGTACATATCGTGGGTCAGGCACAGCTCCGTGGTGTTGGACTGGCCCTTGCCGATGTGGTCGATAGTCATATCGTACAGGTCATCCTGCAGGCCGCTCTTGATGGCGTCGCCGCCGGTCTTTTCGACCTTGCCGCCCCAGCTCTCGATGTCATCGAAGGTGATGCCCAGAGCCTCGCAGACCTTTTCAGCCGTCTGCTCACCAAAGCTGCCGTTCTTCTTGATGACCATCTTTACAGGATACTTGTTGGCCACGACCTCCTCAAAGGTCTTATAACCAGTGGTATCCACAAACTTCTGGGTAAACATGACGTTGATGAAGTTCTGGCCCAGATCACCGGCCAGACAAGCGATCTCGGTGCAACCGCCGAACTCATACTCGGAGGTGCTCTGCTCGTAGCTCCACTTTGCAGGGCCGGCATTGGACATGACCAGATCGCACTCTTCGCCGCCGTTGACGATCATGGGAGCGCCCACGCCGCCGGGAGAAGTGGTGGTGATATCAATGGTAGAGCCTGCGGGCAGCTGAGGCAGCATGACACTCTGCAGGGCAGCAGCGTAGTTGTAAGCAGCGGTGCCGACTTCCTGTGCTGCAAAGGTCAGCTGAACCGGCTCAGTCAACTCCATGTTGCCAGTTGCGGCAGCAACACTGCCTGCCGCAGCAGTAGAGGTCGCGGCGGAAGCTGCAGAAGAAGCAGCAGTCTCAGCACCGGGAGCCATGCCGGCGCAGCCTGCCATAGCAGCAGTTGCACCAACCACACCTGCGACCTTCAGGAAATCTCTGCGAGTGATCTTTTTCATAACCCATTTCTCCTTTTCTCTTGGGGTTTCGTTGTCAGAACCAGACTGTGTCTTTCAACCTTCTTCTGCGGCGTTGCCGCTTTTCACAGTCTTTGTTCGTTTATGTTGTCTAAATTATATTCAATTCGGTCAGCTGTCGCAAGATAGAAGCTCTGCCAGGTCGTTTTATTTTGCAACACAAATCAATTTTTTGCCCAAAAGCGTCCCAGAAATCGTTCTATTTTGGAACAAATTCAGAAACTCGACCAGAATTATTGTTTCAAGATAGAACTTTTTATAGATTTCGTTCCTTGTGTGTCATTTTTGTCCTCTATGCAGAAAGCCCCCGGCCTTAGCCGGGGGCCTGTTTCTGTGAACTTCTGCTTTTACTCCATCAATTTTCCGCCGTTTGCATTCAGACTCGCGCCAGTGATATAGGCCGCCTGCTCACTTGCAAGGAACACGGCACACCGCGCCACGTCCCAAGGTGTTCCGAGACGATGCAAAGGTACTGCCGACATCACCTTTTCGCGGTATTCTGGCGTCCAGCTCTGGGACATATCCGTCTCGATGGGGCCGCATTGCACCGCATTGATGCGAACGCCTTGCGGCGCAAATTCCAGTGCCCACTGACGAGTCAATGCCGTGAGACCAGCCTTGGACGCGCCATAGGCCGGGTTCGCGTTGGGATGAGGCGCACGGGAAGCGGAAGATGTGATATTGACGATGCAGCCTTTGCTCTCGCACAAAGCCTGCAGTAGCTTCTGGGTGATGCGGAAGACCGAGACGAGGTTGACCTGAATGATATGGTCAAAGGTCTCCGGGGTAGTCTGAAGCGTGCCGTCACGGTCAAGGATTCCGGCGTTGTTCACCAAAATATCCAGTCCGCCCCATTCCTCTGCGGCGGCGGCAAACTTCTCCGCCGTCTCCGGGGTGCAGATGTCGCCAAGAACGATCTGGCATTTCTGCCCCATGGCGGTGATCTCCTCTCTCAATGTAAGCAGTTCGGGCTCCTTGCGGGCGTTGATGATGACATCTGCGCCCTCCAGCGCCATCTGACGGGCGATCTCGCGCCCGATGCCGCGGCCTGCGCCCGTCACCAGCGCACGGCGGCCCATCAGCAGTTTCTGCGGAAGTGTTCTGATCTCGTCCTGCATACCTTTTCCTCCTTCAGCCATTTTCTCTTATTTTCTGCCGGTCATCTTGACGGCATACTTGATGGCGTTGACAAGGCTCAGCTCATTGCCGTTGCCCTTGCCTGCATGGTAGAAGTCGGTGCCATGGTCCACGCTGGCGCGAATGATGGGCAGGCCCAGCGTGACGTTGACGCCCTCCACAGCTTTCCACTCCTGCTTCTCACGGTCGTAGACGAAGCCCACGGTCTTGAGGGGGATATGGCCCTGATCGTGGTACATGCAGACCACGATGTCGTACCAGCCGCCGATGGCCTGAGAGAAAACGCTGTCCGGCGGGCAGGGACCCACAACACCGGTGATGCCCTCGGCCTTGGCAGCCTCGATGGCCGGGGTGATCTCCTCGATCTCCTCGCGGCCGAACAGGCCGTTCTCGCCGCAGTGGGGGTTCAGGCCGGCCACGGCGATGCGGGGGTTCTCGATGCCCATATCCTTGCAGGCTTTATTGGCGATCTCGATGACTTCCAGCACACGCTCTTTCTTGACCCGGTCGCAGGCTTCGCGCAGAGACACATGAGTAGAGACGTGGACCACGCGCAGGTCGTGGTGGGCCAGCATCATGGTGTACTTCTTGGTGTGGGTGTAGGTGGCGTAAATCTCGGTGTGGCCGTCGAAATGGGTGTAGCCGTCCGACTTCTCGCCGTGATAGTATTCCAGAGCCTTGTTCATGGCTTCCTTGTTCAGGGCGTTGGTGCAGGTAGCGTCCACCTCACCGGCCATGGCCAGCTCGATGACCTTCTTGACACACTGGAAAGCGGCGTTGCCGCCCTCCACGCTCACCTTTGCCATCTCGAACTTGTTGATGTCCTCGATGAGGTCGAGGTGCAGCACGTCAATGGTTCCGGGGGTGAACAGGGCATCCGACACCTTGTCGCAGCGGTGGATGACGATGTCCTCACGGCCAACGAACTTCCTGGCCTGCTCGAACACCTTCACGTCGCCCACAACGATGGGGCGGCAGTAGGTATACTGCTCCGGGTCTGCCAGAGCCTTGATGGTGATCTCCGGGCCGGAGCCGGCGGGATCGCCCATCGTAATGCCAACGATCGGTTTATTCATAGCAGTGCTCTCCTTGCTCTTCTCAGTTCAGGCCCTTGGCAGCGTTCTCAGCCAGGACCTTCTTGATAGCTTCCAGACCCTCTTCGGGAACGTAGTTGAAGGGAGCGCGGCACTTGCCGACGTTGTGGCCCTGCAGGGCGACAGCGGTCTTGATGATGGTGTTGGGGTTGCCGTACTTGAAGGTCTGCTGCAAGATGGCGATCGCGTCCTGAGCGGCCTGTGCGCCCTCGAGGTCGCCAGCCTTGAAGCAGTCGTAGATCTTTGCAACAGTGGCAGGCCAGATGTTGGCGCGGCCTGCAATGCCGCCTGCGCCGCCCTCTTTCAGGCAGGTCAGGATCGCGCCGTCGTTGCCGGCGAGGATGGCCACATCCTTGTCCAGCTCACGGGTCAGGCGGATGTAAGCTTTCAGGTTCTCGATGTCGCCGCTGGAATCCTTTGCGCCCACAATGTTCTCCACATCGCGGCACAATGCCTGCACAGTCTCGGGCAGCAGCTTGTTGCCGGTGCGGGCCGGGATGTTGTACAGGATGATGGGCAGGTTTACGGCCTTTGCCACGGCGGTGTAGTGGTCGTACAGCTCCTTCTGGGAAGCCAGTGCGAAGCTGGGGGTGATGATGGACAGTGCATCTGCGCCCATCTCCTCGGCGCGCTTGCTCAGGCGGATGGTCTCGGCGGTGGTGATGCAGCCGGTGCCTGCGTAGACCGGTACACGGCCCTTGACCTGGTCGATGACGGTAGCCAGGATCTCCTCCTTCTCCTGGAAGGACAGGGCGTAGGCTTCGCCGTTGGTGCCCATGGGGAAGATGCCATGCACGCCGCCTGCCAGCAGGCGCTCGACCTGCTCGCGCAGAGCCTCGTGGTTGACGGTCTGCTCGTCATCGTTGTTCATCGGGGTAATTACCGGAGGGATAATGCCTTTGATGTCGCTGGTCTTCATAACGTGTTCTCCTTTTCTATTACATGATCTCCTGATACAGCTTGCGGGCGTCGTCAGCGGTGACGGGGCGCATATTGTTCACCAGCAGACGCTGCACCTGCATACCGGACTCGACCAGACCCTCGAGGTCCTCAGCGGGGACGCCGAACTCCTTCAGGCTGGTGGGGATGTCCAGATGCTTGACGATCGCTTCGAGGCGGGCGATCATCCATGCAGCCTTCTCCTCCACGGTGGTGCAGGTCTTGTTCTCGTGGCAGCAGCGGTCATAAGCCACAGCCAGACGCTCCTTGACAGCCGGATGCTCGCTGTTGAAGCGCATGACAGGAGCCAGCAGGATGGCGTTGGAGACGCCGTGTGCGATGTGGTACTTGCCGCCCAGAGGATAGCTCAGAGCGTGGACTGCGGTGGTGCCGGAAGCGGTGATGGCCAGACCGCCGTAGTAAGCTGCGATCTGCATCCGGTTCTTCTCTGCCATGGCATCGGGGTCATCGCAGGCTTTCTCAATGTTGTTCAGGATGAGGTCGAGGCCCTCCAGAGCGTACAGGTCGCTGAAGGGGTTGGCCTTGTTGCTGGTGAAGCACTCGATGCAGTGTGCCAGAGCATCAACGCCGGTAGCAGCTGCGATCTTGCGGGGCAGGTTCTTGATCATACGGGCGTCGAGAATGACGTAGTCCGCGATCATGTTCTCGTTGACGATGCCGACCTTCAGCTCCTTCTCGGGGACAGCGACGATGGCGTTGGGAGTGACCTCAGCGCCGGTGCCGGCGGTGGTTGGGATGAGGACGATGGGGACGCACTTCTGAGCCATACCGGGGTTGTCCAGCAGCTCCTTGACGCCGTAGTCATCGGTCACCAGCACGCTTGCCAGCTTGGCTGCGTCCATGACGGAGCCGCCGCCGCAGGCCACGATGAGGTCAGCGCCGGAAGCCTTGAACTCATCCACCAGCTTCTGGACAGCCATGTAGCTGGGTTCGGGAGGCAGCTCGTCCAGAACATAATACACTGCGCCGGAAGCCTTCACAGCCTCCTCGGGCAGGGCGAACAGGCCAGCGCCCTCAATGCCCTTGTCGGTGAACATTGCCACCTTCTTTGCACCACGGGCCTTGATGATGGCGGTGATGTTGTCCATTGCGTTCTCGCCGCCGTAAACTGCGTGCGGCATCTTCAGATTGTACTGGGTCAGCATAACAAATTTCCTCCTTCAAAAAATCAGCGGGTCTGGGCGGCGGTGGGGTTGTACAACCCCACCGTCTCGCGCTTCGCGCCCATGACATCTTCTTCACGGAAGCGGATGTATTTGATGCCCTGACGGGTGCGGGCCGCATAGGTCAAGTGCATGGCACCATCGCGGCTCTGCATCAGGTAGGGATACTCGTACTGCTTATTATTGGTCTTATTCTCGTCCCCCATGAAGCCCTCGCCGCGCTCCATCCAGCGGATCATCGGGAAGGTCTTGCCGCCGTCCTCAGAGAGGGCCACAGCCACTGGGCAGCGCAGGCCGGGCCATGCAGCTTTGCCCGGCTGAGGGGTCGGGGTGCAGGTGGGGTTGTAGGCGATTGCAATGCGGCCGCTCTGCAGTTTAAGGGCGCTGATGCTGGAATTGTTGTTGGGCAGCGGAGTAGCCACCGGCTCGCTCCACGTCTCGCCCCAGTCGAAGGACTCGCTGCGGTGGATGCGGTAGGCCTCGCGGTTGCGCATGAAAGCCACCAGATGGCCCGGCTCAAGCTCTACGACGTTGGCATGGACATGACCATTGCTCTTCGGCATCATGACCATATGCCAGGTCTTGCCCTCGTCGTCCGAAATGCGGAAAGCAGTGGGGTCGCCGGACAGGCCCTCAGCCGAGTCGGTGCAGAGCCAGTTGGCGAAGATCCAGCGGCCATTACTCAACACCTGAATGGGCTGGCGGCAGAAGGTGCCCTCCTCGGGGAAGATCGTCTCATAGAGTCCCCACGTTTTGCCGCCGTCGGTGCTTTTCTGGCAGCGGACGACCGCTGTGTACTGCATATTGTCCTTGCCAGCCTGTCGGTCGAGCTGTGCAGTATACATGGCCCACACCGCGTTGTCCGGGCCGTAAAACAGCGAGGGGTTCTGCTCGCTGCGGGTGGGGTCGCCAGAGATGTCCACCGGCGGCAGCCACTGGGCACCATCCTTGGGCAGGACAGAGCAGATGATGCGGATGTCTGCGCTGCCCTCATAAGTACCGGCGAACCAGCAGCACAGCAGCGTGCCGTCGGGCAGCTCTACCATGGCAGGTGCATGGGCGGTGGGATAGCCGCCGGTGGGCAGCAGGGCTTCCAGCGTACCCATCTCTTCGTTTTCGTAGATCGTGCCGTCCCAAGTCAGGCCGGGAAGTTTTTTATATGTCATAGTGTCCTCCAAAAAATCAATCGTTCTATCGCAGTTTTCAAAAGCAATGCCTTTCAAACCGGCATATTTGCGATATGCAGTTTGCGGATGTCGCTTGTGCATTAAAAACGCAAACTGCTATAAATTTACTCTGCTGCAATGCGGTCTGCAAGGTCGAGCAGCAGTTTCTCGTGGCCGAAGCCGCCCGACTTGGTGATAACGTAGCGGGTGCAGCCGCGGTAGGTGAAGCGGGCCAGCACGACGCCCTTTTCCATCTCGCACACCGGCTCAAGCTCCTTGATGCCCACGCAGTTCATGCACTGCAGCAGCGTGTCGCCGCCGGTGAGCAGCAGGGTCCCAAGCGCGGGGCTGGTGAACAGTTTGCCCAGCATATGGCCGATGCTGCTGGCGATGCCGACCCGCAGGCCCTCGAGGTCGAGGCCCCGGGCGGCGGCGTAATCCGCCGTGGGCTGGTTGCCGCCCTCGTCGTTGGTCTCGATGATGCAGCGGGGATTCGCGGCCAGCATCTCGTTGATGCCCTGCAGGGCCTCTTTGCCGTTCTCGCTCTCCCAATAGCCGGGGTCGAGCTTCTGGCGGGGGGTCAGGCGCAGGCGGGAGAAGCCGTTCTGTTCGGCCACATCCAGCTGGCGCAGGGTGATGGGGTTGACGCTTCCGCAGACCACCAGCAGACGGGGGTCCAGCTTCGGCATGGTGACCGTCCTACGCTCGGGCATCTTCATCAGGTCGGGCAGCAGCGCCGCAAAGCCGGCACAGCCTGCCATCAGGCGGGGCCTGTCATTCCGGAACAGGGCGCGGCCCGTGGACGCAAGGTCGTCGAGGCTCCCGGCGTCAAAGATCAGGATGCCCTCCTGCTCCGGCACAGCCTCACCCTCTTTCAGGGTCGGAAAGCTGTGGGCCGGCACATCGGTCTGCTCCCCGATGAGCTCCGTCACCCTGGCGTGGCGCACCGGCTCGAAGGGGTCGATGCCGAAGGGGCTCTCGGTCACAGGTACGCCGCTGATATAATGTACTCCGTCCCGGGTCACACGGTCGACCGGGGGGAGGGCGGGCGGGAGCGGCAGCCGGCGCTCCCCGCTGGTTTTGAGCAGGGCCGAAAGCTCTGCGCCGATGTTTCCGCGCAGAGCGGAGTCTGTCTTTTTATAGATGCTGAAAACGCCCGCACTCATCGCATCCCGGGTCAGTTTTGCAATGACGGCATAGGCCTCTGCAGCGGGCAGATGGCGTGTCTCGGTGTCCACCACCAGCACAGCGGCGTCACTGGCTGCAAGATCCACCTGCTCTCCGACCACGACGCGGGTGGGGATGCCGCAGGCGGCGAACTGGACGCCCGTGTCCAGCGCACCTGTAAAGTCATCTGCAAGGATCAGCAGAAGCAGCATAGGTTGCTCCTCCTCTCATGATTTATTCTCGTGATACCATTATGCCTTATTTTGACACAGCGTGCATGGAAACGAGCGGTCTTTTCCGTTTTAATTTGAAACATCAATTAAGTTTTTTGGTTATAAAGTCTTAAATCGTTTCAAATCAGAACAGTCTTTGTTTGATTTTTGGAAGTTTATTTGCTAGAATAGTAGCAAATATGAACGGAGGTGTCCGTTGTGATAGAGACTCACACCCGTATTCTGGGCATCGCCCCCTACGACGGAATGCGCACTGCGATGGAGCAGGCGGCGCAGGCTTATCCCAATGTTGAAATGGACATTTACACCGGCGACCTGGAAGACGGGCAGGCCATCGTGCAGCAGATGCCCCCCAACTCCTACGACTGCATCATCTCCCGCGGCGGCACCGCCGCCCTCATCCGGCAGGTGACCGACCTGCCGGTGGTGGACATCCACATCTCGGTGTACGACGTGCTGCGCACCATGAAGCTGGCCGAGAATTATTCCAGCCTCTACGCCATCGTGGGCTTTCCCTCCATCACCGAGCCGGCCCACACCCTGTGCAGCCTGCTGGACTTCAACCTCGACATCCTCACCGTGAACAACGCCGCTGAGGTGCGCCACACCCTGGAGCGCCTGCAGCAGGGCGGCTACCGGATGGTGGTCTGTGACATGGTCACCCACACCATCGCCCGGGAGATGGGCTTCGACGCTTTCCTCATCACCTCCGGCGTCGAAAGCCTCCACGCCGCCATCGACCAGGCCGTGAGCATCAGCTCCTGGTTCGGCCAGCTGCGGCAGGAGAACCTGTTCCTCCGCAGCATCACTCAGGGCCAGAATGGCCGCGTCATCGTCATGGAGTCCAACGGCGACCTCTTCTACAGCAGCATCTCCGAGGTCCCGGCGGAGCTGAGCAGCGTCCTTCAGTCCCACATCCGGGAGATCCCGGCCAGCGGCAACCTCCGCTTTTACTACACCGATCGGGACCAGCTCTACAGCATCACCGCCCAGCAGCTGCTGATGAACAACATCCAGCGGTGCCTGTTCTACTGTGTTCCGGCCCGCATCCCGCTCCATTCCAGCCGTCCCGGTCTGCGCACCCTGAACAAGGGCGAGTGCGAATACCTTTTCGCCAACAGCTTCTACAGCCTCAGCGGCGCGATGGGTACCCAGGCGGCCGAGATACGCTCCCTCGCCCTGCTGCGCCAGCCGGTATTCATCTACGGCGAGCCCGGCACCGGCAAAGAGCAGATCGCACGCTATCTCTATCTGCACAGCTCCCTTGCCAACCACCCCTTCATCGTGGTGAACTGTGCGCTGCTGAATGAGAAGACCTGGGATTTCCTGCTCAACCACTACAACTCCCCTCTCAGCGCCACCGGAAACACCATCTACTTCCAGAATTTTGAGTCCATCCCGCCCCGTGGAGTTCAGAGCTTCTTGCCGCCATTGAAGAGACCGGTCTTGCCCGCCGGGTGCGGCTCATCTTCTCCTGCTCCATCGTCGAGGGGGAGCCGGTGCCGGAGGTGCTGCGGCATTTCAGTGAGCGGCTTGGCTCACTGGCCCTTCCCCTGCCCTCCCTGCGCAGCCGCTCCGACGAGATCCCGTCTCTGTCCAGCCTCTACCTCAACAGCCTGAACCTCGAGCTGGGCAAGCAGCTCTCGGGCTTCGAGCCCCGGGCCATCGAGATGCTCCGCCAGTACCCCTGGCCCAACAATTACACCCAGTTCAAGAACGTCCTGCGCGCCCTCGCCGCCCTGTCGGACGGCCCCTACATCCGGGCCGGGACGGTGGCCGATATGCTCTCCAAAGAGCGGACTCTGCGGGCCGTGCCGCAGCCGGCTTCTGCCCGCAAGCCCAGTGAGCAGACCCTCGAAGAGGTCATCCGCGATGTCGTCCAGCAGACCGTCGCCGCCCACGGCGGAAATCGCGCCGCCGCTGCCCGTCAGCTGGGCATCAGCCGCACGACCCTCTGGCGCTATATGGAAAAGATCGAGCAGAAACAACAGACTGTAGAAAAAGAGTCCTGAAAAGCACAAAAAAGCTCCGCTTTCGTACGAAAGCCGGAGCTTTTTCTTGTGTTTTTACACGCCCGAATAGGCGGAGAAGCCGCCATCGATGGGCAGGCAGATGCCGGTGATGAAACCGGCAGCGTCATTGTTCAGCAGGAACAGCAGTGCGCCCACAAGGTCCTTTTCGCTGTCGCCGAAGCGGCCCATGGGGGTCGCGGCGAGGATCTTGTTGGTACGGGCCGTCGGGGTGCCGTCCTCATTGTAGAGGAGGCTGGCGTTCTGCTCGCTGGCGAAGAAGCCCGGGGCGATGGCGTTCACCCGGATGCCGACTTTGCTGAAATGGACGGCCAGCCACTGGGTGAAGTTGGTCACAGCGGCCTTGGAGCCGGAGTAGGCCGGTATCTTGGTCAGGGGCAGGTAAGCGTTCATGCTGGAGATGTTGAGGATGTTGCAGCCCGGGCGGCCCACCATCTGGCGGGCGAAGGCCTGGGTGGGCAGCAGGGTGCCGATGAAGTTCAGGTCGAACACCATCTCTACGCCGCTCTCGTCGAGGTCGAAGAAGGTCACGGTATCGTCCTCGAGGTCGGCCATCTCGAAATACTCTTTGTCGGTGTTGGCGCGGGCGTTGTTGCCGCCGGCACCGTTCACCAGAATATCGCAGGGGCCAAGCTCTGCCATCACGTCCTCCGCCACCTGCAGGCAGTTGGCCTTGTTCATGACGTTGCAGGTGTAGCCCCTGGCGATGCCGCCTTCGACCTCGATCTCGTCGGCCAGAGCCTTGAGCTTCTCCATATTGCGGCCCAGCAGGGCGACTTTTGCGCCCGCCCGGGCCAGAGCCTTGGCGAAAATGGAGCACAGGGTGCCGCTTGCGCCCGTGACGACGGCCACCTTGCCGGTCAGGTCAGTGTTCAGTACATTCTGTTCCATGTTCTTCCTCTTCACCGGCTCAGCTGCGGTACTCGGCGGGCAGCTGGTCCATGCTCTGCCACTTGGTCATGGCCTCTTCCAGCTTCATGCCGCTTGCCACAGCGTCGCGGCGGCAGGCGTTGACCGCCTGGATCTCCTTCATCTTCTCGCCGGTCAGGGTGTAGCCCTTCATGGCGATAAGGGTAGCGGCCCAGGCCACCATCGGGATGATGCAGAACAGCACGATGACCACCCAGTTCATACCGGGGGTGTAGGAGTCGTACTGGGTGGGCAGGCTCTCGAGGCCGATGAAGCTCACAGCGATGCCGACGACGGTAGCGGACAGGCTGGACACCAGCTTGTCCACCAGGCTGAACAGCGTACCCATGATGCCGGGGATGTAGTTGCCGCTGCGGTAAGTCTCGTAGTCGGAGCAGTCGGCGACCATGGGGATGGGCATATCGGCGGTGGCGTAGTATGCGCCGTAGCCGATGCCGAAGAATGCGATGAAGAGGATGGTGTAGAGGTTGATGGACAGGCCGTTGTCCCCCATGATGGACAGGGTGAAGGCGTCGCTGCGGCCCCAGAACAGCAGCAGCACCAGCACGCCGATGTAGCAGATAAATGCCACACTGACGTACTTCATCAGGCTGGCCTTCTGGCCCTCCTTCTGGCTGGTGCGGACGGTGAGCAGGAAGAAGGGCACGCTGAAGACATAGCCCAGCACCATCATGGGCAGGTACAGGCCGTCATAGTTGCCCATCATGCAGCCGTACAGCATACACAGGACGGTGGTGTTGGTGGCGATGGAGAGAGCCAGCTTGCAGCCGGCACCAGCCACCATCAGACGCTGCATGGGGTTATTGTTCTTGATGATCTGGACGTACTCGTGCAGCTTGACCTTCTCGCTGACCTCGCCGCCGATGCCGAAGTACTTGGGCTGGTCCTTCTCCCAGATGCCGATGATGGCCAGAATGGTGAGGAGGATGGAGATGACGATGCCCACAGGAGCCAGGGTGCGGAAGAAACCGGCAGAGGCGTAGCCGCCCTCATAGTTCTTGGCGAGGATGGGGGCGAAGAACTGCATCGCACCCATGCCCAGCAGAGAGCCGACGGTGTTGAAAATGGTGAACAGGGGGCGCTGCTTGGGGTCGTTGGTCAGAACGGTCTGGCCGGAACGGGTGCAGCTGGTCTGGAAGGTGTAGCCGATGACCCAGACTGCGTACAGAGCCACGAAAGCCGCATAGCGCAGGCCCATCGAGCTGGCGGGGATGAGCGGGGTCAGGCAGTACAGCACGAGGATGCTGGCTGCCATGATGAGGTTGCCGATGACCATGAAGGGCCGGAACTTGCCGAACTTGCCGTTGGTGCGGTCCATCAGGGCGCCGATGATGGGGTCGGTGATGGCGTCGAACAGGCGCATACCGGTGACCATGACCGAAGCGAAGATCATGGACAGGGCCAGCACCTTGCTGCCGAAGGTGGCGATGTAGGAAAGCACCAGCACATAGTACACGTTCGTTGCGCCGTTGTTCAGCGGGAACAGCACCAGCTGGTAGGTCTTGGCGCGGTTCAGGCCCGGCGCCTTTGCGGTTTGTTCACCCATTTGCGGTGTCTCCTTTTTTCTTACAAAAAACGGCCAGCCCGCCCTCCCCGCCGTTCTGGGGGACAGGCTGCCATTTGTTCTTAACAGTTGCGGAAATCTGCGCCGGAATTACTTCTGGTCAGCTGCGGGAGCGGTATCGACCATGCTCTTCTTAGCCTTGAGGGCCTTGCTCAGCTGCCATGCGCACAGGATGGTCAGGGCGGCCAGCACTGCGATGAGCGCATAGATGGCGGTCTGCCACCACGGGGTGATGGTCTTCAGGGTATCGGTGGAAGCCCAGCCGTTCATGGCGTTGGAGTTGACCACGGTGTAGAGGATGTGGTGCATCGCATTGCGCATCTGGGTGACGATGTAGGCATCGTTCTCATAGTTTGCAGCCTTGGTGGTGTGGATCTTGGGCATCGGGCTGTCCCAGATGTCGGAGCCGGCGATGAGGCCGTCCACCAGGTCCATGTACTGGCTGGAACCGGAGAAGTCGGTGATGCACATGCCGCGCATCCCCAGCTCGCCGCGCAGGAAGCCGGTCAGCAGGTTGGCGTTCGCGCCGCACCAGGTAGCACCCCAGCGGTTGAAGCCGGTCATGACGCTCCAGGCGCCGCCATCGGTGATGGCCTTGTCAGCGACTTCCAGATAGATCTCACGAGCGGTCTGCTCGTTCAGCCAGGTGTTGACACCACGGCGGCTGGTCTCGGAGTCGTTCAGGGCGACGTGCTTCAGGTAGACGTAGACGCCCTTGGACTGGATGCCCTGCACCTCAGCAGCGCAGATGGTGCCAGCCACGAACGGGTCCTCAGAGTAGTACTCGAAGTTACGGCCGGAGTAAGCGGTGCGGTGCATATTGATGCCGGGGCCGTACAGGCCGGAGTAACCCATGGCCAGGCAGTCCTCGCCGATGCACCGGCCGACCTCGTTGATGAGGTCAACATTGAAGGTAGCAGCCATGACGTCCTCGGAGGTGTAGCACATTGCGGATGCACCACCGGTCAGGGCAGCGGTCAGACCCTGAGGGCCGTTCTCGTCCTTGGTAGCAGTCTTGCCGATGGAGGCAGCGGCTGCGGTGTTGTGGAAGCCGAGGGTGATGGTCTGGACCATCTCGCTGTAGGTCAGCTGGTCCAGCAGGGTATCCCACTCGGGATCATCGAAGTCCTTGCCGATCATGGAAGCGAGGGTCAGGCCGTTCTTGGCGCCCAGAGTGGGCATCTCGACGCTGTTGGCCTCAGAGCCGTCGTACTGGGTGAAGGCGAGGCTTGCAGCCAGAGTCTCGTTGGCGGTCAGCTGTGCGGGAGCGGTGGGGATGGTGCCGGTCCAGTCGGAGCGGCTCATCCAGGTCACACTGCCGGGAGCATCGCTGCTCTTGTTGGGGTCGGACTCGTCAAACAGGTTGGTGATGGCAGTGCCATTTGCGCCGGTGGAGAAGGTGGTGGTGTCGAGGGTGTCGTTGGTCCACTTCCAGACCAGGTCGGTGCTGCCGTTCTCGGTCATGCGGCCATTGGTGTTCTCGACGGTGTAGCCCTTGGCAGCCAGGATGTTGTTGACTGCGTTGTGGGAATCGGTGGCAGCGGTGAAGTAGTAGTCACCGGCGTCCACGATGTAGGTCTTGGCGTTGTTTGCGTCGTAGGTGCGCAGCTCGCTCTTCGGGACAGTGATGGTCACGTCCTCAGAAGCGCCGGGAGCCAGCACATCGGTCTTTGCGAAGCCGCACAGCTCAGCAGCAGCCTTCTCGATGCCGTTTGCCTTGTCGTAAGCGGTGTAGGGAGACTGGAAGTAGATCTGGACGGTCTCCTTGCCGGAGAAGGTCTTGCCGGTGTTGGTGACCTTCAGGGTGACGGTGAAGGCATCGTCAGACTCGGTCACGTTAAAGTTGGAGTATGCGAAGGTGGTGTAGCTGTCGCCGTAGCCGAAGGGGTAAGCAACGGTGGTCGCCCAGTTGTAATCGCCAGCCTTGGCGGTACCCATGACGACATCCTCGTAACGGGTCTCGAAGTAACGGTAGCCCAGGTAGATGCCTTCCTGATAGACACTGTACATACCCTGCACGTCAGCGCCCTCGGTCAGCAGGTTGTACTCTGCTGCGTTGGGGTAAGCCTGGGTGTAGAAGTTGTACATAGCGGGGTTTGCCATGTTGTCGTACAGATAGGTATCGACCAGAGAGCCGGAGGGGGTGACAGCGCCGGACAGCAGCTGGCCCACACCGTTGATACCGGTCTGGCCCACGTCGCCGATCCACATCGCAGCGTCGATGCCGTAGTCCTCACCGCAGATCTCGGGGTTGAGGAAGTCCAGCTCGATGGCGTTGGAGCTGTTGATGAGGACGACGATCTTCTTGAAGGTACCGTTGTCCTTCAGAGCCTTCAGGTTCTGCAGCAGCTCGATCTCTTCCGCAGACAGCGCGAGGTAGTTGCCGTCGCCCTCCTGACCGGAGATCCAGCTGTCGCTGGTGCCATTCTCGCCGCTGGGAAGGTCTGCGCCCTCACCGCCGGAGCGGGAGAGGACCACGATGGCAGCGTCGCCGTACTCAGCAAAGCTGGACTCAGCGCTGGACAGAGCGCTCCAGGGAGCCTCGTTGACAGCGTACTGGGTGTTCGCCTCCAGAGTATCGGAGATGGAAGCGGGGGTCATGCGGCTGTACTTGCTCATCATGGAGTCAGAGCTGTACAGGTCCCACAGAGTCTGGTTGATGGTGATGCCCTGAGCTTCCAGAGCCTGCTTGAGGTTGGGAGCCTTGCTGGTATCGACAGAGCCGGAGCCGGTGCCGCCGTACATCAGGTCCACAGAGCCGTGGCCGAACAGGCTGACCTTAGCGCCGCTGGCCAGAGGCAGGGCATTGTTCTCGTTCTTCAGCAGAGCTGCGCCCTCGGCCTCGACCGTCGCGCACAGTTCGGCCTCGTAAGCCTCGCGCTCTTCATCGGAAGCAAAGCCCTTCTTGAAGTATTCGGTATCGCCGGTATTCTCGCCGTGGATGATCTTATAGGTAGATGCATTCAGAGCGACGTTGAGGGTGGTAGCGTACTGGTTTGCGATGATGTTGCCCACGATGGCAGCGACGGTCAGGATCGCCGTCAGGCCGGTGAGAACAGACCACAGCCGTACTTTCGGTTTGGTGTTTTTCACGGATTCTCCTCCTTTTTTCTATAACAACCGCCGGTCGGCGGAATGTTTCACAGATCAGACCCAGTTTGCACTCTTGGACTTGGTCTTGACCAGCTTGTAGCTGGGGTTCGGGGTGTCCACATGACGGAAGGAAGCGGTGTCGGTGCAGTCACCGGCCACAGCCCTGACTTCGATCTCGCCGGTCAGCGGCACACGGAAGCTGAAGACGTGCTCGCCGGTCTGCTCGCCGGCCTTCTCGCCGTTGACGTAGAGGGCGACGGACTTCTGGTTGGAGTAGACCTTCACTTCCATCTCCCTCTCCGTGCGGTCGGCGAACCGCTTGGAGCAGATGTGGACAAAGTTCTCGTCGCTCCACCATGCCTTGTAGAGGTAGAAGCTGTCCTTCCGAGTCTTCCGGTCGAAGGTGACGAGGCCCTTATGATTCATGCCCGGCTCGCCGCCCTGGTCGCGGGCGTCGGCTGCAAAGTCGAACATATTCCAGACGTGGGTCGCCCACATCCACTTATGCCGGTCGAAGCAGCGGAGCATGTACTCGTGATACTTTGCCTGATACTCTTCGGTGTGGTCGCCGCGGCGGGGCTTCGAGCTGTGGAGGTTCGGCATACCCTCGGCACCGTACTCGGAGAAGCCCAGAGGACGGCCCGGGTAGACCAGATGGAAGAAGTCCATCCACAGGTCGTTCAGGAACAGGCCCGGCACATACCAGCCGAGGTAGAGGTTCCAGCTGACGAGGTCGGTGATGTGGGCCACCGGGTTGAAGGGGCCGCACATGGCGTAGCAGGCCAGCGTGGTCAGGCGGGTGGAGTCCATCTTGTGGCACAGGTCGTTCAGCTCGCGGTGATTGTCGAGCATATCGGCCTTGTCCCTGGTGGAGATGGTGATCTCATTGGAGACGCCCCAGCAGACGATGCAGGGGTGGTTGTAGTTCTGGCAGATGAGCTCCTTCATCTGGCTGATGGTGTTGGCGCGGCCATTGGGCAGGTGCTCGGAGATGTAGGGGATCTCAGCCCAGACCACCATGCCGTACTGGTCACAGAGGTCGTAGAAGTACTGGTCGTGCTGGTAGTGGGCCAGCCGGACGGTGTTGGCACCCAGCTCCCGGATGAGGGCCATATCCTCGTCGTGCATCTCGCGGGTGATGGCGTTGCCCACGCCCTTGCGGTCCTGATGGCGGGAGACGCCGTGGAGCGGATAGGGACGGCCATTGAGGAAGAAGCCCTTCTTGGAGTCCACCGAGAAGGTGCGCAGACCCACGCGGGTGGAAACTTCGTCCGCCACGGTGCCGTCGCTGCTCAGGCGGACGACACAGGTGTAGAGGTAGGGGTCCTTCACGCCGTCCCAGAGGTGGGGAGCGTCCAGGTGGAGCTGAGCGTCTGCGCCCTCAGCCCTGGCCACGATGCTGCCGGCTGCGTCCTGCAGCTCGACGGAGACAGCGCCCTCGCCTTCCACGAGGGTCTCGACCCGGATGTCAGCCTTGCCGTCCTTGAGGGCGGGGGTGATCTTGACGCCGGTGTCGCCGAAGTGGCCCAGAGCGATGTGGTTCTTGCTGACCACCATCATGCTGATGTCGCGGTAGATGCCGCCGTAGAATGTAAAGTCGGCCTTCTGGGGGTAGATGCGGTCGTTGATGCTGTTGTCCACCTCGACGGTGAGCTGGTTGTCTTTTGCCAGTAGATCGGAGACATGGACACGGAAGGTGGAGTAGCCGCCGTCGTGGGTGCAGATGTTCCTGCCGTTCAGCAGAACTTTGGCGCTGGAATTGACGCCCTCGAACTGCAGCCAGACTTCCTGCGAAGCTGCGTCGAACGCCGGAGCGGCAAAGGTGGTGCTGTAGGTGCAGGTGCCGCGCCAGTAATCGTTGCCGCCGTCCTGGCCGTCTTTTGCGTTCCAAGTGTGGGGCAGCGCCACCAGAGTGGTCTTGCCGTCCGGCCCGGTGAACTGCCAGTCCTGCATGAGCTTGGCGATGCTTCGCATTCGTTTTCCTCCCGTGTATCTGTAGCGTTTTCTCTGTTGTGCGGTCGTTTTTCTGTCTTTCGCTATTATTTTATCAAAGACTTTTTCTTTCGCAAGACCGTTGCGATAATCGGTCGAATGGTGTGGATATTCGGTTTTGCTCTCACAAATCAAAGCTGATATATTTGTGCATCTCTCACAAACAGTTGGATACAACCATCTCCGTCACCCGCGGTGACTGCTCCTTGTCAGCGGCCTTGCCCTCTCAGGCGCTTACGCGCCAAGACCGGGTTGCGGCTCCCAGCATCCGCCACGCTTCGCTTGCGTCTTGCTGGCCGCTGCCCCAACAGCTCCTCCCTGTTTCCGCCGCTGGCGGCGGTCGTCGCCGTTGCTCCCAAAGGGAGAGCCATTGGCATATCGGACAGCTTTCTGCCAGACGCCGAAAGTTTACTCTGACGTAAAAGATAGTGCCCTGCTGCAGAGGGCAGCGGCTTCGGAACAAGCATCCTTGTCAAGCTGCTGTGAATCTCTATCGCAGGGCACTACATTTTACGATAATAAAAGCGTTGTTCGTCCAGCGTGGGCCTTACCGGTACGCCAGTGGCTCCCCCTCTGGGGGAGCTGGCAAAGCCATCAGGCTTTGACTGAGAGGGCGCTCGGAAAAATGATCTTCACCGCAAAGAACCCGTTCTGGCTCTCTGTGGTCAGGGTACCTTTATACTTCTGAACGATGCGGTTGGTCACTTTGACGGCGTAGTGGGCGGCACGGGTGTCGGCAGACTCCGCCGGGCGGTCGGGGCTGATGACGTTCACCACCACGAAGCTCTGCCGGGTGCAGACCAGCAGGTCGATGCAGCGGCGCTCCGGTTCCGGCACCTTCACTGCACTTTCAATGGCGTGGTCCAGCATATTGGCAAAAAGGGCGTAGAGGTCGCTGGCCTCAAAAAAGCTCAGACAGCTGCCGTCCGTCACCGCGTTGAGCTGGATGCGGCGGGACTCGCAGAGCAGGCTCTTTTCCGTGAGCACCACGTCCAGCACCTCATTGCCGGTGTTTCGGCTGGCGTCGTAGAGCTGAGCGGCCTTTTCGGCCTCGTCGATGTGGGCTTTCAGCTCCGGGTCTGCCGGGGCGCCCGACATCTGGCGGAGCGCGGCGATCTGAAGCTTCAGCTCGTGGCAGCGCTTGTTGATGATCTGGACGTTCTGCCGCGCCACCTGATACTGCTCCCGCTGGCGCTCATATAAAAGGTTGAGGGTGTCCATCTCCTTCTGCATGGCCGAGAGCTTGAACACCTCGGTCTGGAAGTAGAGCAGGGTCAGGAAGTAAAACTGCCCGACAAACATCGTCATGACGAGACTGCGATCCAGCGCCACCACCTGCCCGCCGCTCAGCAGCGCAGCCTGGAACATGAAGAGGATCCCGATGAAAAAGGCGCTGGTCAGCTGGCGCGGGCCGATGTTATACACTCCTTTATAAGACATCTTCCGGGAGAGGGTGGTGCAGATAACAAAATAAAAGAATGCACCAGCGGCCAGCTGTGCCAGCATGACCGGCAGGCTTCTGAGGTCGAGGGGCGTTCCCCGCCACTCGAAGAATACTTCCACCAGATGCCAGCACTCGTAAGCGGTCTGGGAGGCCAGCAGGCTCCATACGGCGCAGTAGAGCGCACTCTTTTTGTCTGTCTCAACGCAGGCGTAGATCATCATGCCCAGCAGAACAAAAAACGCGACATAGAGCGTCAGCAGAGAGAATTGCAGCTCGTGGAGGCTGGTGCTCTGGGCCGCGGGGTCGAGCACATAGGTCAGCCCCAGCAGCGGCAGCAGCATCCCCAGCGCCCGCAGGCGGGCGTGAGGCCGGTGCTTGAGCGGGACGCAGAACGCCACCGCAGCAGTCCACCGCAGCAATGCCCGGAAGATGACATGGCGTGCAAGAAGATTCACAGCACACCTCCGATGTAGGACGCCACCGCCGTCAGGAAAGCCGCACGCTGGCGGCGGCTGATCTCCAGGTGGTCAGTGTTGACATGGACAAAGTCGTTCTCCACAGCCTTTACATATTTCAGGTTGACCAGATAGCACTGGTTGCAGCGGGAGAAATGGTACTGCGCCAGCTGCTTTTCGGCGCTGGCAAGGCTGGCACGGACGGAAAACTCACCCTTGGTGGTGTGATACCAGAGCAGCCGGTCATGGGTCTCGAGATAGTAGATGTCGCCGGTGGAGAGCACCTGCATCCCGCCTCCGGCCAGCTGTAAAACGACCTGTCCGCCCCGGCGGCGCTGCACCCGCTGGACAGCCCGGGAGAGCTTGGTGCAGAACTGGTAGTAGTTCACCGGCTTGAGGACATAGTCCAGTGCATCCACCTCGTAGCCCTTGATGGCGTACTGCGCCATGTTGGTCACGAACACCAGCACGGCGTCTGCGTCCACGGCCCGTATCTTCTCCGCCGCGCCGAAGCCGTCCAGTCCCGGCATCTCCACATCCATAAAGATGATGTCATACCCCGGCTCGTAGTGCTCCGCAATGACGGCCCCATCCTCGACGGGCAGCACCTCGACCTGCAGGCTGTTCTCGGCGGCGTACTGCCGGATGAACCGGCACAGCTCGTCCCGCACTTCCTGCTGGTCTTCGACGACAGCAATTTTCAGCATCCCGCAGTCTCTCCCTTCTCCGTTCCATTCCATTTGCTGCTTTTTATTGAAACATACTTTGGTGCGAAATGCAACGGAGAAGTTCGAAATCACTTCCTTCCCATCTGCAAAAACAGCAAAACCGCCCCGGTTTCCGTAACAGGAAGCCGGGGCGGCTCGTTATGCTATTATAAAAGCGTCGGCACTTCCTTTGCCAGCAGATCCGCCAGCTGTGCGTGGCCCTTACGGGTCAGATGCATGAAGTCCACCTGATTGAACTCGCAGTCGGCAGCATTGAGGAAATGGACGTTCTGACGTTCCGCGACGATACGGAACTGCTCAGCCACCCCCTTCGACTTTTCCACGCAGCCCTCGCCCATGACGGCATCATGGAAGCCATCGCCGATGCGGGGCGGGGCCACGACGAGGATGTTGGGAGCCTTGGTCCCCCAGCAGTCCACGCTTTTGGCCTTGAGGATCAGCCGTTCCATCCCCGCGCCGATGCAGGCGGCATTGGCGTTGAACCGCTCTTTGACGTCGTTGGTACCCAGCATGATGATGAGCAGATCGATGACTTCATGGCTCTTGAGGAGCGAATAAGCCACGCTCAGAGCGTCCATCGACTCATGGATGGGGTCCACGAAAACGGTCGTCCGGCCCGAAAGGCCCTCTTCCGTCACGAGATAGTCGCTGCCAAGCGCCGTCTGCAGGCGGCAGGTCCAGCGCTCGTCTTCATTGAAGCGGATGCCGTGGTCGGCACAGTCCGCCGGGTCGGCGCAGTAGCCGTGGGTGTTGGAGTCGCCCAGACAAAGGATATGTTTTTTCATCGTCTCTTCCCCTTTCAGATCTCGCCCCGCGACTGGCGGAAATAGTAAACTGCGCCCACCATGCCGGCGTCGTTGTGGAGCTGGGCGGCGCGGATCTCCAGTCCTTCCGCAAAAGCGGGCATCACGGAGGCACGCACTTTCTTGGCGATGGGGTCTATCAGCAGCTCCTGCTGTGCGCTGACGCCGCCGCCGATGAGGATGAGCTGCGGGTTGAAGATATGCACCATGCCTGCAAGCCCCTGCGCGATCTCGTCCGTCCATGCGTCCAGCAGCGCCAGCACGGTCTCGTTGCCCGCTTCTGCGGCGGCCAAAATAGCTA
>ERZ860023.498-NODE-498-length-23341-cov-2.035214_pt1 | contig 23341 bp, 22 predicted proteins | sample MGYA00509983_ERZ860023 | MGnify/ENA primary metagenome ERZ860023 (study PRJEB30046, sample SAMN00715180) | human gut metagenome | study: EMG produced TPA metagenomics assembly of the A metagenome-wide association study of gut microbiota in type 2...
ACTGCTGCCTCCCGTAGGAGTCTGGGCCGTGTCTCAGTCCCAATGTGGCCGTTCATCCTCTCAGACCGGCTACTGATCATCGCCTTGGTAGGCCGTTACCCCACCAACTAGCTAATCAGACGCAGGCCCATCCTCTAGCGATAGCTTATAAATAGAGGCCATCTTTCACAGCATCCTCATGCGAGATTGCTGTCACATTCGGTATTAGCACCCCTTTCGGGATGTTGTCCCCATCTAGAGGGCAGGTTGCCCACGCGTTACTCACCCGTTCGCCACTAAGATTACCGAAGTAATCTCCGTTCGACTTGCATGTGTTAGGCATGCCGCCAGCGTTCGTCCTGAGCCAGGATCAAACTCTCCAATAAAGTTTATTGAAGAACTAATCTAGCTCTTATTATTTAAAAAAGAAGTTATTTGACTTGGTCTTGCGCTTTCGCGCTCGACCCGCACATTCGCTTTTTTCTAGGTTTATGTTCAGTTTTCAAGGTTCCTCTGTTGCGTTTGTTCGCAACTTTGTTGTTTGTGTTTGTCGCTGTATCCCGGCGACTTGTATATAATACCACGTGGGCAAGGTAATGTCAACACCTTTTTTACAACTTTTTTAAGATTTTTTAGTGAAACACTTGGATTCGTGGGCAAATAAAGTATCATGTATACACGCTTTAAGGCCTCTGAAAAACTTTGAAACTTTCTCAAAAAATCTATTAAAAAACCTCAAAAAGAGCCTCAAAAACGATGTTTTTCGGTAAAAATTTCTATAATCTTTTTTCGAAATTTCCTATCACCGATACATTTTCGTATTCAATAATAAAGATATTCGGATCACATTCTTCAAGCAAATGACGTAATTTCATTGACTCAACCTTAGAAACTACCGTTAAAAGCACATTGGTATCCTCACCACTATAGGCACCTATGCCCTTAATTTTAGTTACACCGCGATGCACAGCAGCAAAAATAACCTCTTCTACCAAATCTATTTTAGTGATTACAATCATCGTTACCGTAATACTGGGCAAATATGCCTTATCCAGAACAACGGAAGTAATTACGGCAAAGAAGATAGAGTAGACTGCTGCAGCAACATCATATAATAGAATACAGCTGCTAAAGACAAAGATATTAATAATATTGAAGACTTTGCCTACACTCATATTATGATACCGGTGCATCAGCAGCAGTCCCAGAATTCCCTCCCCGCCGCCGCTGCCCTTGCTCATCAGCGTCATGCCGCAGCCCAGGCCGCACAGGATACCGCCTGCCAGACAAGCAGTAATCGTATCAGGCAGATAATTATATTCCGCAACAGGCACAAGACTCAGCAATACGCTGTAGCTTGTGATGCAGACAGCAGATTTTACTAAAAAATCCTTGCCAAACTTGCGTATAGCCAGCAGCATCAAGGGTATATTCAGGAGAAAATAGATAATGCCGATATAGTTATCGGTAACAAAGCTCAGCCCCAAGACGTTTCTTATAAAATATCCCAGCAGCTGTGCTATCCCTAAAAAGCCTCCATTATAAAGATTACATGGCAAAATGAACATATTAAAGCCGATGGAATATACCAGCGAGCCGCCTATAATCAGGCACAGGGACTTCAGGGAAAGAAATTGTTTCAGATAGGTAACAGCCTTCATGCTACAGCCTCCTTTGCCGACTGACGGGAAGGGGGTTGATTAATAACTACTATTATAATAATAACCTAAAATCTTCTATTTGCGTATTAACCAAGTAAATAAAGCACTTTTTTCATATCCACATAAGTAAAATGCTAAAGTCTTTACAATTTTTTCTGCTTATTTTTTGTAAATCAGGCAAAATCGTCATAATTTCGCCATATACTGCCTTTATAATAAAAGCAACAAAGGTAAACAACCACTTTAAGAAAGAAGGTGCCAAATATGATGACAACATTAACCAAGTATATGAAGAAAACCACAGCAATTGCTATGGCTGCCATGGTGCTTTCTCTGCCGCTGGCAAGCGTAGCATCCGCTCACGGCAGACATACCCCGCCACCGCCACCGCGCCACTCCGACAGCTATTATAAGCATCATCACTACGATAAATACCATAAGAACGACAATTACGTAACGAAAAAGGACAGCAACAAAAAAGCTACCACCAGCTTCATCATCGGTGCTGTACTTGGTGCGGTAATTGCCAAAAACACCTGATTAACATCCTTCTTTTCATCCTCATCACTCATACACAAAAAGAGCTGCAGTTTTACACTACGCAGGGTAGTGCAACTGCAGCTCTTTCAATTTTTACTATATTATATGTAACAGAAGAATCCTCAGCTGATTACATATCACGGCTGGCGATAATATCTACACCAAGGCCGAGAATATCCTTAACTACAACGTCACCGGTTTTAATCGGAGCGGTAACCTTGACGGTGCGCAGGAAGCGTGCGCAGTCCATGATACGTTCCTTCGGCAATACGTTGGCGGATACTACGGGCAGCAAAGGCAGCATACCGCCTTCTACAGCAACGGTAGAGGTCAGCATACGCTTCGGAGCAGTAACTTCATCGTTAGCATATTTAGCGCCACGCGGGCAGGTGTTGCCGGTAACATTGGTAACTGCACCATTTTCAATGGTAACAGTCATCTCGCAGCCCATAGGGCACATAATGCAGTTCATAACACGAGTTTCAACAGCCATTTTATACCCTCCTTACAGCACCAGACCTACGGTAACTTCGTCACCAATCTGGGCAAATTTTGCAGCCGGAATTTCTACGGCAATCATTTCACTGGGCTTTGCTACGGGCAGAGGACGGCTCAGCAGAACGTTATCACCGCTCTTAACCTCCAGCTTAACTTTGCGGTGCGGTGCAGCAACACGCATGAACAGCTTAACCTTCTCGTCTGCAGGAATTTCTGCAGGCATGGTCAGCTTCTGCGGTACGCAGGTACGTACGCCGTCAATAGCCTTTACGGTTACGGTACGGTTTTCGGTTGCCATTTTCTCCTGAGCCTTCAATGCAGCATATTTACCTGCGATTTCAGCTTCTTCGGATACAAAGTCAACCAGGTCAGTACGTGTACTACGTTGCCGGCAGCAAAGAAACCGTCTAAGCTGGTTTCACGATGCTGGTCAACAACCGGACCGTTGGTCAGCGGGTTCATTTCCAGATCAAGGCCGCGGGACAGCTCGTTCTCAGGAATCAGACCTACAGATAGCAGTACGGTATCGCACTCGATATCAAATTCGGTACCCGGAATCGGAGTCATACGCTCGTCAACCTTAGCAACGGTGATACCGGTTACGCGCTCTTCACCATGGATATCAACGATAGTGTGGGAGAGGTACAGAGGAATATCATAGTCGTTCAGACATTGAACGATATTACGGGTAAGACCGTTGGAGAAGGGGCAGATTTCCAGGCAAGCCTGAACCTTGCAGCCTTCCAGGCTCATACGACGGGCCATAATCAGACCGATATCGCCGCTGCCGAGGATAACAATTTTGTGACCCGGCAGATAGCCTTCCATATTAACCATGCGCTGAGCAGCGCCGGCAGTAAATACGCCTGCAGGACGCTCGCCCGGAATACGGATAGCGCCACGGGTACGCTCACGGCAGCCCATGGTCAGGATAACAGTTTTGCCTTCCAGCTTCAGTAAGCCTTTTTCCGGATTAACGGCAATAACAGTTTTATTGTTTTGTACATCTAATACCATGGTATCAACCAGGGTTTCGATTTCAGGTTTATCAGCAACGAGCTCGATGCAGCGATGTGCATAGCCGGGGCCGGTCAGCTCTTCCTTGAAGTGATGCAGACCGAAGCCATTGTGAATGCACTGTTGCAGGATACCGCCGAGTTCGCGGTCACGCTCGATAACAACGATTTTTTTAGCACCATTCTGCCATGCGCTGTAAGCAGCAGACAGACCGGCAGGGCCACCGCCAACAATAATTACATCATATAATTGGTTCATTATTATTCCTCCCCGCCATCTGCAGAATATTTTTCGTAGAACATATTGGAATCAGTACGTTCTTTTAATACTTCAGGAACAGAAATGTTCAGCTCGCGTGCCAGAATCTGGGTAACACGCGGACCGCAGAAGCCACCCTGGCAACGGCCCATGCCTGCACGGGTACGGCGTTTTACACCGTCAACAGTGCGTGCGCCTACAGGAGAATTGATTGCTTCTACAATTTCGCCCTCGGTAACAGTTTCGCAACGGCAGATTACGCGGCCGTACAGATTGTCTTCGGCAATCTTGGCAGCCTTTTCATCAGCAGTCATATAGTTGAATGCTTTATGCTTCGGCAGAGCAGCCTTGAAGTCAGCCTTCTTGGCAGCGCCGCTTACACGGGCAATTTCGTTGGCAATCAGCTCACCAACAGCAGGAGCTGCTGTCAGACCGGGAGATTGCATACCGGCAGCATTGTACAGGCCTTCAACCTTTTCGGAAGGACCGAGTACGAAGTCACCGGTGCTGGAAACGGCACGCAGGCCAGCAAATTCGGTAATAGCTGCGCCCATCGGCAGGTTCGGAATCAGCTTCTTGGCAGAAGCAATGATTTCATTCATGCCGGCAGTGGTAACAGCCTTATCTTCTTTGGAATCCTGCTCATTAGCGTTAGGACCGATGAAGGTGTTGCCGTGGGTAGTAGTGCAAACCAGAATACCTTTGGATTTTTTGGTCGGGGTGGGGAATACCACGCCGTAAACCAGACTGCTGCAGGCAGTCTTATCAAACAGAATATATTCGCCCTTACGCGGAGTGATGGTAAAGGTATCATCACCGGCCAGCTTAGCGATTTCGTCAGCATAAACACCGGCAGCATTAACCACATATTTAGCAGCAATAGTGCCTTTATTGGTTTCTACACCGGTAATTTTGCCGTCTTCCTTAACGAAGCCCATTACCTTGCAGTCGCGGATAACTTCTGCACCGTTTTGTACAGCGCATTGAGCAAAAGCAATAGCAGCACCGAACGGCCAGCATACGCCGGCACTCGGAGCCCACAGAGCACCCTTGACAGTGGTCAGGTTAGGCTCCTGCTCAAGAACTTCTTCTTTAGACAGGATTTGCAGGCCTTCAACGCCGTTCTTTTTACCGCGTTGCAGCAGCTCCTGCAGAGTCTGCATTTCCTCGTCGGTGGTTGCAGCAACCAGAGAACCGGTCCATTTAATATCCAGGTCCAGTTCGTTTTGCAGCTCGTGGTACAGAGCGTTGCCACGAACGTTGGTAATAGCTTTGAGACTGCCGGTAGGAGCGTCAAAGCCAGCATGAAGAATTGCACTGTTAGCTTTAGTAGTGCCGATAGCGATGTCCGGCTCTTTTTCCAGCAGAACGCATTTCAGGTCATACTTGGAAAGCTCGCGCAATACAGCAGTACCTACAATGCCGCCACCAATAACGACTACATCAGCAGATTTTACAAATTCCATTCCGTCACTTCCTTGCTGAATTTTCTCATAAAAATACAATTAAATTTTATCACATATCTGCAAAAAATAGAAGAGGGAAGCAAAAATAAAAAGTCCATAGTGGGACATGATATGCCCCAATAATGTTTTCTTCATTATATACAAAAAAGCTGCTGCCACTTCAGTCTTACTGTAAGCAAAACTAAAAATGGCAACAGCCTGAAATTCTATTCTCTCTTCTTCACAAACCATCTCAGCGGCAGCTTTTTCTCCAACCAGCCGATAAAGATATCCGAAAGCGGTGTTAGCAGAATCCAGCTTAAAACAAGCAGAACAAAAGAAACAGAGCCTACGAAAACATCGGTAAACCAATGCGCACCGCCCATGATGCGGGGCAGAGAGAAAATAATAAATACAGCCAGCGCTTTGATAAAAGCATCTTTGCCGATATATTTCCACATATACACAGCAAATATCAACAGCATCATGCCATGGTCACCGGGGAAGCTGCTGCCGGAACGATCCTTGGCAGGCCAGCCGCTCAGCTGACTAACCCAGTTTACATTGTGATACAGTTGGTCAAAATAGACTGAAGCACTTGCGCGGTCAATCGGCAGTAATTTATCAAATTGCTTAATGATTACCGCACTTACCAACATGGCAACGCCGATACAGAACAGCCAGCGCTTGCCTTCAACATTGCTTTTGCGGTAATAGCTGTAAAAAATCGCCAACATCGCCACAAAGGCAACCACATCAAAGGCACGCAGATTAACAAAGCGATAAAATAAGTAAAGGCCGTTCCCTGCGCCAGCTTCTGATTAAAGAAATAAAAGACACTTTGGTCCAGCGCCAGCCAAGGTCCGTGATAGCCGGCGGTAGGGGTGCTTGCCAGCCAGCTTCCCAAAAGCAGTGCTCCCAGGATATTACAGATAATTATCCAAATCAGGTTATTTTTCTTCATATAGTCTCCTCGTATTTCAATATCCACTGTTCCTCAGATATCACCTAAAGTTCAGTTAACAAATTTACGTAAATATGATACCATATTCTTGAGGAATATATAAGTCTTTTATGTAGATTTTTCCCATCAGCTTCCAAAGGAGTGAGAATTATGCGCAAGCTGCTTTTACTGTTAACCTGCTTACTGATGTGCTCCTGCAGTGCGTTGGCGCTCGCTGCAGATAAAACTAAGGCTGCCGATGATCCGGACGCAATCAAACCGATTGCAATCATCAGCGCTGCCGAAATGAATGAACGCCTGCAGGTCGGCAATAGCGAAGACCTGTTATATGTAAAAATCAAGGAAGACAGGGTAGAGGTTTATCAAGGTCTGGCAGCAGACCGTTCCCTGCGCAAGCAGCTGATTTTAACCATGCCCAATACCGAAATGCTGCGCTTATATACCAATAACAAGGCACCTTTGCGCAGATGAACAAAATGCTCAGCGATTACGAAAGCTCAAACGCCAACTTCAACGGCTATAAGATTATCACCGATAAGGATACGCCGAAAAAGCTGGAAAACGGCGGTAAAATCTATTGCCTGTGGTTCATGAAGATTGAACGCGAAAAGCAAAGCCGCAGGGGTGGCTGGAACTTCCCAATCGGCATAGGTATCGGCATCGGCGGCGGCCATCACCATGGTCCCTGGATTGGAGTAGGGTGGTAAAAAATATATCTTACATAATGAATAAAAGCACGGGTATCTGCCCGTGCTTTTTTGATGTATGTAAAGCTATAGCCTTTTATCTATATCAATATATCGCTACATAAATATTAAAATGCAGGCTCAAAGGAGAAGATGACACTATGGAATTTGCAACAAAATGTATTCATGAAATCGGTGCAGCCGACGCAACCGGCGCCTGTCTGGGAGCACTTGATGCCTAGCTCATTATCCGCGGCATCAAAACTCTGCCGCTGCGTATGGAGCAGCACCAAAAAAATGCTTTTGCCATTGCGAAATGGCTGCAAAAGCAACCGCGTTTAAAATATGTTTTATATCCCGGTCTGGAAAATCATCCCGGTTATGCAATCAACAAAGCGCAGACCACCGGCTTCGGCGGCATGATTTCCTTTGCTGTAGACAATGCGGAAAGAGCACGCCAAATTTTGGAAGGCGTCAAGCTCATCAAATTTGCCGAAAGCCTTGGCTGTACAGAAAGCCTGATAACCTATCCGATTCGCCAACGCATACCGACCTTACTGCTGAAGAATGTGCCGAAAAGGGGATTACAGATTGTCTGCTGCGCTTCTCTACAGGCATCGAAGCAACGCAGGATCTTATTGATGATTTGGCACAGGCCTTTGCTGTAGCAAAATAATTTATACGAATAAAGTTTGGTGATAGGCTATGACTAAATATGATTTTGACAAAATAATCGACAGACGTAATACAGACTGCCTAAAATACGATTTTGCCATCCAGCGTGGTCGTCCGGCTGATGTTTTATCTTTTTGGGTAGCAGATATGGATTTTCCTATTGCCCGGGAAATACAGGAAGCACTTGTTGAACGCTGCCAGCATGCCATCTTCGGCTATAGCGAAAGTACAGAAGCATATTTTCACGTTGTCCGCGACTGGTATACTAAGCATTTTAACTGGAGCCCCAAAGCAGAATGGCTCACCAAAACTCCCGGCATAGTTTTTGCCCTTGCTATGGCAGTAAAGGCCTTCACCCAAAAAGGTGAGGGCGTACTTGTACAGCAGCCGGTTTACTATCCTTTCAGCGAGGTTATCGAGGATAATGAACGCAAGCTTATTAATTCACCGCTTATTCTGAAAAGCGGTCATTATGAAATGGACTTTGCCGATTTAGAAGAAAAAATCGTCGCCAACAATGTTAAACTGATGCTTTTATGCTCACCGCATAACCCAGTATAGCGTGTTTGGACTCGCGCTGAGCTGCAATACGTGGGCGATATCTGCCTTAAGCATGGTGTAATTACCGTAAGTAATGAAATTCACGGTGATTTCGTCTAGGGAAATAACTCTCAGACGGTTTTTGCCAGTTTAGGTGAGCAGTATGAGCAAAATTGCGTAATCTGCACTGCGTCCAGCAAAACCTTCAATATCGCCGGCCTGCAGGTATCCAATATCTTCATTCCCAACAAAAATTTACGTCGCCGCTTCCGCAAGCAGGTAGCGGCAGCAGGCTACAGCCAGGTAAATACCTTAGGCCTTGTTGCCTGCCAGGCAGCCTACACTTATGGCGAAGATTGGCTGCAGCAGGTTAAGACTTATATCGAAGATAACATTGAATTTGTTGATGCTTATCTGAAGCAGAACCTGCCGCAGATTAAGCTGCTCTGGCCTGAGGGGACATATCTGATTTGGCTCGACTGCAGCGCCTTAGGCCTTACAGCTGCCGAACGTGAGCAGTGGCTCTGGCATAAAGCACACCTCTGGCTCGACAGCGGCGGTATCTTCGGCAAAGAGGGAGAAGCCTTTGAACGTATCAACGTTGCCTGCCCTCGTGCGCTATTATTACAGGGCCTTGAGCAGCTGAAGCAAGCTGTTCATGAATTAAATTAAATTTATTAATTCTATTCTTTCTACGATGTAACTGAAAAAACTGCTGCCTTCTTTGTAGCAAAAGTGAAGGCAGCAGCTTATTTTTATTTTCGCTATACCTTTGCAGGTTCATTATTCCGTATTGTAAATTAACTCCGATTTGTATATAATGCAGATAAGCTATTCTATGCTTGTTTTCAGCACTATCCTTATTCAAGAGATAAGCATGGTAAAACAAACCGGATTGAAAGCTATACCAGAAAATAATAAAATATAATAAACTTGCATTTTACGCTTTTGCCGTTATGCAAAGGCCTAATTAAGCAGGAAGGGAGCCTTATATGAAGCGTGAATAAATAGCCAAAAATATTGTTTCCGATCTTAAGGAGCTGGCAGCCTTAACCTCTGATGCAGATGGAGCACAGCGCGTTGCCTGGACACCTACATTCAAGAAAGCAACAGAATGGTTTGCTAAAAAGATGCAGGCTGCAGGTGCAGAGGTCTGGACAGATGCTGCAGGCAACAGCTGGGCAAAATTTGCCGGCGAAAGCGAGGAGTGCATTGTTATCGGCAGCCATCTCGATTCCGTACCTGACGGAGGCTGGCTGGACGGTGCTTTAGGCGTTGTAGCAGGCATGGGCATCGGTGCTTACGGTCTGGCAGATAAAAAGCCTGCCAAAACTCTTTACGTTGTCGGCTGGGCAGACGAAGAGGGTGTAGCCTTCGGCAAAAGCTGTCTTGGCAGCAGCGCTGTCAGCGGCATTGTCACAAACAAGGATGTGCTGCCCTTAATCCATCAGGAAAACGGCCGCAGCTTCAGCGATGTCTGGCAGGAATACGGCCTTGATGCCAACAGAATAGGAGAGGCACACACAGCCTTTGCCAAACTGCCGGTTAAAGCTTACTTAGAACTGCACATCGAACAGGGACCACTGCTGGCTTTAGCCAAAAAAAGCGTAGCCTGCGTTTACGGCGTCTGCGGCTGCAACCGCCAGTATATCACCTTCCGCGGACAGCAGGGCCATTGCGGTTCTCCGGTTGCTTTGCGTCAGGATGCCTTTATTGCGGCAGCGCAGACCACCCTTGATTTACGTGAAATCGCTCTTAAATATGATTCCTATTGCACTGTCGGCAATATCGAGGTAAAGCCTGACCTGACTACTATTTCTCCTGGCTATTGCCGCATTTCGCTGGACCAGCGCAGCATTAAGCCGGAAACAATGCAAACGATAGTTGCAGAAGCCAAGGCTGCGGCGCAGAAGCATGCACAGGAGGGTAAGCTCACTGTAGAATTTGAGCCTATCTGGCATGCTGAACCGATTCTGTTTGATAAGCAGCTGGTAGAGGACTGTAACGCTACCGTAGAGGAGGAAACCGGTGCAAGACACAGCATGTATTCCGCACCGCTGCATGACGCCGTGCCTCTGAATGCTGTTGTACCTTCGGTAATGATGTTCGCTCAGTCCGATCCCGGCATTTCTCACTGCAAGGAAGAGGATACTCCGCAGCCACAGCTGGAGGAGGCAATCCGTGCCTTCATCCGCCTGGCAGAAAAAGAGCTGGGGACAAGCTTTGCAGAGTAAGCACTAAAGCCCGCTGCAACCTTGCAACAATGTAATTTTATATTTTAATACGACAAAAGCAGCTTCTGCGACGCAGAAGCTGCTTTGCTTTTTATACGGCATATTTATTTTATTAAATCCTTAAGCCCGCGTATCCGCATAACCTTCCAGGTAAAGCACAGACTGCGCAGCGACTGGTCCAAAAACATCGGTACCCAGGCGCCCACAATCCCCAGCTTGCAATAATAGATAAAGAAGGCCGTCATCAATGGACGCAGAACAGTAATCAGCACAAAGGAATAAACAGCAACGGCAGTAGTCTGACCGCTGCCACGCAATATACCTGCAGTAATAATCGTATGCCCCTGCGGTATGCAAACGGCTGCCACCCAGAACATTACCGTCTCACTGAGAGCAAGTGCCTGCGCATCCTGCGAATAAACGCTGAAAATCGGCACGCGTGCGGCATACAGGATAATAAAAGAGGCAACGGAAAGTCCAAGGCCCCATTTAAAGCCTATACTGCGGCATCGCTTCCAGTTTGCATAATCAGCGGCACCGCGCATTTGCCCGGCCAGCACCATATTAGCCTTGCCGAAGCCGAAGATAAAATCATAAGAAAAATCGCAGATATTATAGCAAATGCTGTGTACTGCATAGGGCAGAGTACCAAGACGTGCAGTCATCCAGCCATAGGCCAGCATACCGATGCGTTCCGCACCAAGCTCACTGAAAACACCGCCGAATACCGGCATAAATTCCCGCCAGAAGATTTTATCCGGCAGCTGCAGCAGTCCATCACTGAAAAAGCCCTCTTGCTTCATAATCCAGACGGTGATACCAAGAGTACACAGAGAGCCGATAATCGTGCTGATTGCAGCACCACGCACACCCCAGCCGGCAAAGCTGCCAAATCCGGTAATGAGAAAATAATTGCAGACGATATTCACTACATTGCCGACAATATTGCTTTTCATAATAGCGCTTGTCCGGCCTACACCCAACAAGGTTCCCTGCAGCAAGAGTGACAGTGAGTTTAGCAGTACTGCAGCTACGGCAATATTGCCGTAAGCCAGCGCCAGCTCCAGATAGTCGCTCTGCGCACCCATCAGCACCACCAGCTTCTCAAAAAAGCCATAGAAAAGCAGATGCAGCACTACAAGCAGGATACCGCTGACAGTAAAGCTTTGGCGCAGCAAAACCTTAATAGCTGAATATTGTCCGGAACCGAATTTATTCGCCGTTAGAATCGTAACTGCTGATGCCAGTGAGCGTGATACCGTCAGCAGCACCAGGCGCAGCGGCAGAAAAATGCTTACCGCAGCAATGGCCTTAGCACCCAATACGCCTACCATAATCAAATCAGCCGCAGCCAGAAAGGTCATAAAAATGCCCTCCAACGCAGCGGGGAGGGCAATACGCAAATATTTACCTGTTAATGAATCATTAAAGCTCTTCATTTTCTAGAAAACATATACGTTAAAACAAATAAACAAATTTATTCAGCATCCTCTTCATGATGGATTGCTGCCAAAGAAACAACCTTGTCATCCTCATTCAAGGTCATCAGCTTTACGCCCTGGGTATTACGGCCATATTGGGAAATCTGGTCCACATCGGTACGGATAATCAGACCGGCCGCGGTAATCATCATGATTTCCTGCGCCGGGTTAATAACCTTCATGCCGATTACCAGACCGGTTTTTTCGGTAATCTTCATATTGATGATACCCTTGCCGCCGCGAGTCTGCTTACGATATTCCTTAACCTCGGTACGCTTGCCCATGCCGAATTCAGTTGCCGTCAGCACCTCGGAATCCTCATCGGAAACGCTGTCCATAGCTACAACCTCATCGCCATAGTTGAGGGAAATACCCTTTACGCCATGTGCAGTGCGTCCCATGGTGCGTACATCCTGCTCATCAAAGCGGATGGCAATACCGTTGCGGGTTGCCAAAATGATTTCGCTGTTGCCGTCAGTAAGCTCTACACCGATCAGGTCCTCATCATCGTCCAGATTAATAGCAATCATGCCGTTTTTGCGAACGCTTTCCAGATCCTTAAGATTGATTTTCTTGACGGTACCCTTATTGGTAGCCATAAACATGTACTGTTCTTCTCTGAATTCCTTCACCGGAATAACAGCCGTAATCTTTTCGCCTGGCATTAAAGCCAACAGATTGATAATAGCTGTACCCTTGGCTGTGCGGCTTGCTTCGGGGATTTCATAGCCCTTCTGGCGATATACACGGCCACGGTTGGTAAAGAAGAGAATGTTATGGTGAGTAGTGGAGAGGAAGAGATGCTCTGCCGAATCATCAATCTTCTTGCCGCTGCCGCCGGTTTTGCCTACGCCACCGCGTTTTTGGCTACGGAAGTTGTCGAGAGTCTGGCGTTTAATGTAGCCCTGATGGCTGATGGTTACAACGATATCCTCCTCGGCAATCAGGTCCTCAATATCCATTTCGGAGCTGTCGATGGAAATTTCGGTACGACGCTTGTCACCGAAGCGCTTCTTCATTTCCTGCAGGTCTTCCTTAATAATGTTCATAACCTTATGCTCATCTGCCAATACGCTTTCCAGCCAGTCAATAGTTTCCAGCAGGTCAGCATATTCTTCGTCAATCTTCTTGCGCTCCAGGCCGGTCAGACGCTGCAGACGCATATCCAGAATAGCCTGTGCCTGACGCTGGCTCAGCTTAAAGTTTTCCATCAAAGCGGTGCGGGCAATTTCTGCTGTCGCACTGCCGCGGATGGTGCTGATAACAGCATCAATATTATCCAGGGCAATCTTCAAGCCCTCTAAGATGTGAGCTCTGTCCTTGGCCTTGCCCAGCTCGTAGCGGGTACGTCTGGTAATAACGTCCTTCTGGTGCTCCAGATAGTATTCCAGCACCTGCTTAAGGTTCAGGACACGCGGCTGGCCGTTAACCAGCGCCAGCATGATGATACCAAAGGAGCTTTGCAGGGCAGTATGCTTGTACAGACGGTTGAGAACAACGTCAGGTACAGCATCACTCTTCAGCTCAACAACAATCTTCATGCCGTCTTTAAGGCTGGAGAAGTCATCAACCTTAGTAATGCCTTCGATTACGCCGTCCTTAGCCAGGTTAGCAATATCCTTAATCAAGTTAGCTTTATTAACCTGGTAGGGTATTTCGGTAATAACGATATGGTGCTTACCCTTGTTGGCAGGCACAATTTCAGCCTTGGCACGGATTTTTACTACGCCGCGGCCGGTGTTATAAGCGCTGGTAATGCCTTCCTTGCCCAAAATACAGGCACCGGTTGGGAAGTCAGGGCCTTTGATAGCCGTCATCAGCTGTGGAATTTCCACATCCGGGTTATCAATCAGCATAACAAGGCCGTTAACAACCTCGCACAGATTGTGCGGCGGAATGTTAGTAGCCATACCTACCGCAATACCGGCACTGCCGTTAATCAGCAGAGCAGGGACCTTGGAAGGAAGTACGCTGGGCTCTTTTAAGGATTCATCATAGTTAGGTACAAAATCAACTGTATCCTTTTCGATATCCTCCAGCATTGCCTCAGCAATTTTAGCCATACGCACCTCGGTATAACGCATTGCTGCCGGACTGTCGCCGTCAATGCTGCCGAAGTTGCCATGGCCGTCTACCATCAGATAGCGGGTAGAGAAATCCTGCGCCAGGCGCACGATTGCATCATATACGGAAATATCACCATGCGGGTGATATTTACCTAAAACGTCACCGACGATACGAGCGGATTTTTTATAGGGCTTCGTCGGAGTCATGCCTGCTTCCTGCATTGCGTATAAAATACGGCGATGTACAGGCTTCAGACCATCGCGGACATCAGGTAAAGCACGTTGGATGATAACGCTCATCGCATAATCGATATAGGATTTTTGCATTTCCTCTTCGATATATACGGGAAGAACTTTACCAGTGGTATTTTCTAAATCCACTTTATCACCTTTCCTTTACAAAAAACAATATCACAACCAGATAACTGAGGCAGAGTGCCTCAGCACAGGTTATTTTAATAATATCTCATAAACCTGCTTGCCAATCAGCAGGGTAGTAACCAGTAAATACAAGGGACGCACATAGGAAGCACCTTTTTAATCGCCAGACGGGTACCGACAACAGCACCGGCAATCATTGCCGCAGCCATAATCAGGCCGTAGCTCCAGATAATTGTGCCGCTGACAGCGAAGGATACAAGAGCACCAACGCCGCTGGCAAAATTCAATGCTTTGGCATTACCGGCAGCCGTTACAAAGTCATAGCCTAAATACAAAAAGCCAAAAATCAGGAAGGAACCTGTACCGGGACCGAAGAAGCCATCATAAAAGCCCATGGCAAACGCCATGACGATGGCACCGATTAAAGCCTGCATGCCAAGCTTTTCTATCGTACCGGCATCGCCCCAATCCTTACGGCGATATGTATAAACAGCAACAGCAACCAAAAGCACGACGATGATATTTTTCATCAGCTGCTCCGGCAGCAGATAAACTACGTAGGCACCTAAGGCTGAACCGATAAAAGAAAGCGGCATCAGCGTAAAGGCTGCCTTTTTTATTTTACCGGCGCGCCAAAAGGAGAGCACGCTGGTGAAGCAGCCGATAGAAGCTGCCAGCTTGTTTGTTCCCAAAGCATAGGGAACGGGCAAGCCCAGGCTCAACAGGGCAGGGGTGGAAATTAAACCGCCGCCGCCGACAGTAGAATCAATAAACGAAGCTATAAAGCCTGATACAATCAAGAAAATAACTGTCGTAGTATCTAAATTTGCCACAAAAGTTTCCAAAAAATTCCCCTCATTTCAGTGGCTAGTAATTAGTTGTTAGTTGTTAGCAAGCGGAACTCATTATTCCAAATATCAGGCTGCACGGCTTCACTGCACACTATTTACTAATCACTGCTTACTTTTCACCACACTATACACTATTTACTTTTACCTATTTACTGCCTTCCGCCCAACGGATATATAGTCCTACAGCACCGCTGTGACAGGTGCAGCAGATTTTTTCGGCACCTTCCAGCACCTCATTGCTGATAGCATAAGGATAGAGCTGACGCAGCGTTGCCTGCTGCAAGGGCCAGCGCACGCCAGTAAAATCTACTGTCGTGCTTTCGCTTAAGGGCAGCAATGAAACAGCTTCCGCCGCAGCCTGCAGCTTCAGCTCTACGCTTTCGCCCTCTGTCAGCAGCAGCATAAATTCCTTGTCATCCGCCAGTATAACACGGCAGTCACGCTGCTTTTTTACTCCCAGCAGAGTATAGACGTTGCTGTATAAATGGTCGAAGCGTCCGCCCCAAATACCGCTGGCAAGAATATCTCCCTCAGGCAGATTGTGCAGCAGCAGCTGTAAATCGGTATCATCCTTGGCAGGATTAAAGCTATGCACTTCTGTGCCTGCAGCACGCGCCTGCCAGTAAACAGCCTGTGACGAGCTGTCGCAGTCACCGAACAGCTCCGCCGGCACACAGCCGGCCGCAAAGCAATACTCAGCGCCGCGGTCGGCGCAGTAAATTTTCTTGCCGCTGCTAATGCTGTGCAGCCACTCAGGTTTTGGTCTTCGTCCGCCTGCAACCACCAGCAAAGTATCAGCAGGGGAGAATACAACAGTATGATGTTTCACGTGAAACATCACGCACAGCTCCAGCTCAGGCAGTACAAAAAGCTTAGCAGCCATTATTTTTTCGCTACAGCGACAGGCTTAATCACAATTTGGCCGTTTTCCTTAAGAACCTTCCAGGTACAGTCACCATTCTTGTTCTTCAGCCATTCCATGCTGATTTCCAGAAGAAAACGATTCAGGCGCTCCTGTGCATCCTCTGGCAGCAGCAACTCCTTTTTAGCAGGTGCCTTAGCACCCTTTAATTTGCTTTGCTTAACCTTTTCATCAGCATACATGCCGTTTTCAAAGGTCAGCTCCTCGCTGAAGCCATTCAGCATATCTGCATCGGAAAGTCCTTTTTTTATCTTAACCATTTTAAGCACCTCTTTTTATGCAACAATCAGGCTTACAAGTCCAAGTTACGTACCTTCTTAGCATTGTCCTCGATAAACTGACGGCGCGGCTCAACCTTATCGCCCATCAGAATGGAGAAAATGCGGTCTGCTTCAGCAGCATCCTCCAGATGAACCTGCAGAATAGTACGTGCCGCAGGATCCATGGTTGTTTCCCACAGCTGTCCGGGGTTCATCTCGCCTAAGCCTTTGTAGCGCTGTACATACGGATTGGTATCGCGGCCAACCTCGTCGAGGATTTGCTGCAATTCTTCATCGCTGTAAGCGTAGTAATGCTGCTTCTGGTTTTTACGGATTAAATACAGCGGCGGCTGTGCAATAAACACATGGCCTTCCTTAATCAGGGGCTGCATATAACGGTAGAAGAAGGTCAACAGCAGCGTACGGATATGCGCACCGTCGACGTCGGCATCTGTCATAATAATAATCTTGCCATAACGTGCCTTGTCCAGATTGAAGTCATCGCCGATACCACAGCCAAAGGCAGTAATCATATTGCGGATTTCTTCACTGCTCAGCACCTTATCAAGACGTGCCTTTTCAACATTAAGGATTTTACCGCGCAACGGCAAAATAGCCTGGAAATCGCTGTTACGGCCCTGCTTGGCACTGCCGCCTGCGGAATCACCTTCGACCAGATAAATCTCGGTATCCTCAACGTTACGGCTCTTGCAGTCAGCCAGCTTGCCGGGAAGTCCGCCCAAATCCATAGCGTTCTTACGGCGTGTAAGCTCGCGCGCCTTGCGTGCTGCCAGACGGGCGCGTGCAGCAATAATAGCCTTTTCCACCAGTTTTTTGGCAACCTGCGGATTTTCCTCCATAAACTCGGCCAGAGTATCGCCGACCAGGTTATCAACGATAGGCATAACCTCGCTGTTGCCCAGCTTAATCTTCGTCTGACTTTCAAACTGAGGGTTCTGCACCTTCAGGCTCAGAACTGCGGTTAAGCCCTCACGCACATCATCACCGCTCAGTGCATCCTCATTTTCCTTGAGCATGTTTGTCTTACGCGCATAAGCGTTAATTGTGCGTGTCAGCGCCTTACGGAAGCCGCTGAGATGAGTACCGCCTTCCTCGGTGTTGATATTGTTGACATAGGTAAAAATGTTCTCGCTGTAGGTATCGCAATATTGCATTGCAACCTCAACGATAACAGCGTTCTTTTCACCCTCCAGATAAATCGGCTTCGGATTGATTTTATCCTTATCCTTATCCATAAATTCAACGTATTCGATAATACCGCCGGCGAAATGGAAGGTTTCACTCTTATCCTCAGCACGCTCATCGGTCAGGGAAATAGTGATACCCTTATTCAAAAAGGCCAGCTCGCGAATACGCAGACGCAGAGTATCATAGCTGTATTCCGTTTCCGTAAAAATAGTGGCATCCGGTTTGAAATGTACTGTGGTACCGGTAGTTTCGCAATCGCCCTTTTCGTAAAGCTTTTTCGAGGTTTTGCCCTTAGCAAACTCAATGCCGTAGCATTTGCCGCCCGGCGCACCTCAACCTCCATGTGCTCACTCAAAGCGTTAACGCAGGTAACACCGACACCATGCAGACCGCCGGAAACCTTATAGCCGCCGTCACCGAACTTACCGCCTGCATGCAATACTGTCATGATAACCTCAACAGCAGGCTTCTTTTCCTTTTTCATCATATCCACGGGAATGCCACGGCCGTTATCGATAACCGTAATGCTGTTATCCTTATGGATAATTACCTTGATATCACTGCAGTAGCCGGCCAAAGCCTCGTCAATACTGTTGTCCACAACCTCATACACCAGATGGTGCAGACCGCGGGAGGACGTACTGCCGATATACATAGCAGGTCTTTTGCGTACAGCCTCCAGGCCCTCTAAAACGTGAATCTGTTCCGCGTTATAGTTACCCTTGACCGCTGTAGCTTCTTCAATATCAATATCCTGGGTCATATTTACCTCCGTTTTAAAATTTCTAAATTAGTATAGGCAGCGCCGTCCAGAAAACCTGTTTCAGCGCGTTTTTTCAAAGTCACCGAAGAAATCGAGGACAAATACATCGTATCATTGGTCAGAACGCAGCTGTAATAGCCTTCGCCACCGGAAGCATCGACAACCTTATAGCGGGAGCCGTACTTCTTGACGAAATCGTCATAAACCACTGACTGAGGGTGATTCAAATTAAAAATAGCGATGATTTCACTGTTTTTTACCATGTAATCTACTCCCAAATGCAGATACACCCTGATCCCTCCTTAAATAAGTCAAAGCATTTTCATACAGTGCAAGGGTAATATCCTCAGGCTGCTTTTCCAGCAGAAACATTACCGCCAGCAAACTTTCCTTCTTATCGGCAAAGCCGCAGCGCACCCGTTCAAAATAGTAGCTTTGTAAGTTTTCCTTTACAGCCGTAAATAATATTTTATCACATTTATAGTAGGCCAGACAATCTTCATACTTCAGCCATGGCTGAATACGCAGCAGCTCCGCCAGCTTGCTGCGCAGCTCCTCGCGCTGCTCGCGCTCGCAAATGCTGCACATATCCAATCCTTTTCGCATCTGAGCACCGCATACGGGACATTTGGTATATTCCGCAGGCGGGGCAGGCGGCTCGGCCTGCTTTTCCTTTTGCTGCTGCTTTCTGAAAAAGCTGCCGGTATGAAAATAAACCTTTTTAATCAGCACGCGTCCCAGCAAAAAGGAGTTGATTTTTTGCAGAAACAGCTGCTGCATCATATACAGCTCGTTGGCCAGCATGCTGTTGGCCGTGCGCACATAAAGCTCGCTGCCGCTGATTTTTTCAATAGCACAGCTGCGCGCCAGATTTTCGCCAACAATCTCCGTCCATCTGCTTTCCAGATAATGCTGCAGATAGGCCAGCTTGATTTCCGGCGATATATAAGCCTTTTTATAGGTACGGCGCGGATCAAACAGACGACGGATAACCTCCTCCGCAGCCTCTAAATTCTCAGCATACATAATCAGGCCTCGCTTATACTGCCACCGGAAATTTTAAAGTAAGCATTGCCGGCGAGTTCCGGTATCAGCTCGCGGTCATTTACTGTAATAAAGGTCTGCACTCTGCCGTCAATAAACAGCAGCAGCTGAGCGCGGCGGCTGTTATCAAGCTCACTCATGACATCATCCAAAAGCAGGACGGGGAATTCGCCCAACTCATTTTTGACATACTGCAGCTGCGACAGCTTCAGTGCCAGAGCACCGCTGCGCTGCTGCCCCTGTGAGCCGAAGGCCCGCAAGGAAAGACCGTTGAGCAATAGCTGCAAATCATCGCGGTGGGGACCGATACCCGTATTGCCGCGCAGGATATCAAGGCGCTGACGCTCCGACAGCTGCTCACGGTAAAAATCCTCTGCTGCCTCCGCGGCAGACTGCGGATAGAGCAGAGTGCTGTTGTTGGCCTTCTGCTCGTAGCGCACCTGCAGCATTTCGCTGCCCTTGGTAATGGATGAGTAAATCTCTCCGGCAATAGCCTGCAGTTTGCCCAACGCCGCCAAACGTCTGCGTACAATAGCTGCCGCCAGACGGATGAACTCCTCGTTCCAGGGCTGCAATACCTCAGGACTGCCGCCGTTATCGCGCAGCTCCTTCAAAAGGCGGTTGCGCTGCTGCAGAACACGGTTATACTTCAGCAGCAAATCGTAGTAGACAGGATCAGTCTGGGCAATCTGCATATCAAAGAAGCGGCGCCGCAATGCAGGCTCGCCCTTGACCAGCTGCAGGTCCTCCGGCGAAAACATCACCGCATTCAGGGCACCGTAATGCTCCTTGGGACGCACGCGCGCACCGTCGAGCAATATTTCCTTCTGCCAGCGCTCATGCTGACGGTACTTTTTGATTTTTACATCATGGCTGCCGCTGAAGCTGGCGTATTCCACGCCTACGGCCATAGCGTCGGCACCCATTTTCAGCATTTCCTCTTCGGCGGAGGTACGATGCGACATACCGAAGGCACTGTAAAAAATAGCCTCCAGCAGATTAGTTTTTCCTTGGGCGTTCTGCCCGTAAAAAACATTAATCATAGATGAAAGCTGCAGTTTGCAGCTTTCATAGTTGCGGAAATTAACCGCATAAAGACTGTTGATCTTCATTAAGCTTCTTTGGCAACGGTCAGCTCTATCTGGTCATCAATATTTACTACATCGCCGGGATGTACTTTTTTACGTTTTTCCGTTACCAGCTGGCCGTTCAGGCGGACAACACCATCTTCAACCATCAGAAATGCCTGGCCTCCGGTATCAGCAACACCGGAAAACTTCAGCAGCTTATCCATAGTAATAAATTCTGTTGTGATTTCTACAGTTTCTTTTTGCATAATGCCGCTCCTTAGAAAACAACACGTACCGGTGTTACGATGTAGGTATAATCCGGTTCATCGGCACAGGTAACACAAACCGGGCTGAGAGAGGTATTCATGGACAAAACAGCTTCCTCTGCTTCCAGATTCTTCAGGATATCCAGAATATATTTGGCATTAAAGGCAACATTCAGCGGGTCACCGACAGTCTGGCAGGAAACAACCTCCAGGCCGGTACCGACATCCGGGCTGCTGCTGGTAATAGTAATTTCATCGGCAGCTACGCTCATTTTGATGATGCTGTAATCACCGTCGGTAGAGAAGAGAGCTACACGCTCAACAGCGCCGGCAAGCTCTTTGATGTTTACCTTGCTGGTCAGAGCGAATTTCGGCGGAATAACACGGCGATAATCAGGGAACTGACCTTCAATCAGACGGGAAACAATAACTATATTATCGATAACAACCATAATCTGGTTATTGAGCAGGGAAATAAGTACCTGCTGTGGTACTTCACCGGTCAGGTTACGGGAAATTTCGCCCAGAACCTTGGACGGAATAATCATGCTGAGCTCTTCATTTCCCTCATAGGGCAGAGATTTGATAGCCAGACGATGGGTATTGGTGCCGACGAAGGTAATTTTGCCGTCTTTAGCTTCTACTAGAATACCGGTGAACAGAGGTCTTGCTTCATCGGTAGAGCAGGAGAAGATAGTCTTTTTAATCAGCTCTTTAATCATGCTGTCATCAAGAGCAATGGTTCTGTCTGCATCAAAGGTGGGAAATTTAGGATAATCGTCTTCATTCATTAAGAAGAGCTGATATTCGGATTTTCCGGAGCTTACCTTGATAGAGTGCTTTTCTTCATTTTTGCTGATGGTCAGGCTTTCAGCAGGTAATTTACGGATAAGGTCTGCAAAATGCTTTGCAGAAACAACTATTTCCCCTGGTTCGCTGATTTCTGCATCAATAGTGCAGGAAATAGCCATGTTTAAATCCATAGCCTGTATTTCTAGCTTGTTATCTGTTGCAATAACATGGATACCGGAAAAGATAGGTGTGCTTGGCTTGGAAATAATTGCTCTTTGAACTGTCTGAATTGCTTTATTTAAGCTGTTGGTATTACAGGAAATTATCATTTGTTCACAGTCCTCCTTGGTTTTTTAATACTGTTATAATATATAAAAAGTAGTCGACGTAGTAGTAGGGCCTGTTAGTTGTGGGGAAAAGTGCTTTTAACTTAGCTGTGATGCCTTATTTCCCATGTATATAAGGCTGTTGATAACCGGGAAATAATATACACACAATCTACAGGCTGAAATTTTATCAACTTATGCCCAAAAGTTATACACAGCTTGAGGGTGAGTTATCAACAGTTTTTGTGGATAACTTTTTAACTGTTATTGCCGCAGGATTTCGATGATTTCCTGCAGCTCGTTTTGGAAGGCGAGGTTACTGTTTTTGAAGTTACTTATTTTTTCGTAAGCATGGATAACGGTTGTGTGGTCACGTCCTCCGAAGAGTTCGCCGATACGCGGATAGGATAAATCTGCCAGCTCACGGCAAAGATACATAGCTACCTGACGCGGGAAGGCAATGTTCTGGGTACGCTTTTTGTTGAACAGCTCGTCCTGCTTAACATTGTAGTGATCGGCGACAACCTTGATGATGCCTTCGTAGGTGATGGTTCTTGTTTTGATATCGTTGCCCATGTCGGAAAGAACTTTTTGTGCTGTTTCTACGGTAATGGGCATGTGCATGAGGGAGGTGTATGCTACTATTTTATTGTAGGCGCCCTCAATTTCACGGATGTTGGTGGCGATGTTGGTGGCCAGCAGGGTGATGACTTCGGTCGGCAGGACGATATTGTCCGATGCGGCCTTGGTACGCAGGATAGCCATACGTGTTTCCAAATCCGGAGTCTGGATATCTGCTGTGAGGCCCTGATCAAAACGGGAACGCAGGCGGTCCTCTAAGGTTTCGATTTCGCGCGGAGGACGGTCACTGGAGATGATGATCTGTTTATCGGCATCCTTCAGTGCATTAAATGTATGGAAGAATTCTACCTGCGTCTGTTCCTTGCCCTTCAGAAACTGGATATCGTCGATAATCAGGCAGTCAATATTGCGGTATTTCTGGCGGAAGGCCTCAGTAGTTTTGTTCTGGATGGAATTGATGATTTCGTTGGTGAATTTTTCACTGGAGGTGTAGAGTACCTTCATGCTGGGGTTGTTCTGCTTAATGCGGTTGCCGATAGCGTGCATTAAGTGTGTTTTGCCCAGACCAACGCCGCCGTACAGGAAAAGCGGGTTGTAGGCATGTGCCGGGTCATTGGCTAAAGCCTGCGCCGCCGCATGGGCGAATTTGTTTGACGCGCCGACAACGAATGTGTCGAATGTGTTTTCAAAATAGTTTGAGGCGCGCGTGCTGCCGTCTATCTCCGATGAGCCCGCCGCAGAGCCCGAGGAGTCAGACTGCGAATATCCCTCGCCCGGCGCTATGAACTCGACATCGACATCGAGACCGAGCGCGTTCAAAAATGCGCTGAA
>ERZ860023.499-NODE-499-length-23238-cov-2.504594_pt1 | contig 23238 bp, 17 predicted proteins | sample MGYA00509983_ERZ860023 | MGnify/ENA primary metagenome ERZ860023 (study PRJEB30046, sample SAMN00715180) | human gut metagenome | study: EMG produced TPA metagenomics assembly of the A metagenome-wide association study of gut microbiota in type 2...
AGGATATTGTCACCAAACCCGAATTCACCGAAGGTCGGCCACCTACCAGATGGACACGATCACCTACAACATCGGCAGCAAAAAGGCGAAAATCAAAGGCGTGGCGACTCAGGAGGGCGACGGCTGGCTGATCGGCAACAACGTCAAAAAGATGGACGACAACACCATCCACATCCAGGACGGCAAATACACCACCTGCGACCAGACGGACCACCCCCACTTCTACCTGGCGATGACCAAGGCGAAGGTGATTCCCGGCAAGAAAGTGGTCACGGGTCCCGCCTACCTGGTCCTGGAAGACGTTCCCATCTACTTTCCGCTGCTGCCCGAGGGTTTCTTCCCGCTCAGTTCCGGCCCCAAGTCGGGTCTGCTGATGCCGACTTTCGGCGAGGAATCGACCAAGGGATTCTACATCCGTGACCTGGGCTACTACTTCACGCTCGGAGAGCACATGGACCTGGCCATCCGGGGCGGTATCTACACCCTCGGATCGTGGGAGGCATCCGCGATGTCGCGCTATATGAAGCGTTACAAGTACAACGGCACCCTGAATTTCAACTACTCGAACGTCCGTGTCGGCGACAAGGGCGAACCCGACTTCCTCCAGCAGAACAACTTCCAGCTCTACTGGCAGCATACGCAAGACCCCAAAGCCAATCCGGGATCGACCTTCTCCGCATCGGTCGATTTCCGTACCAGCGGCTACAACCGCTATTCGGCTACCAGCCTGAACGAAGCGCTCCAGACGCAGACAAGTTCGACGATCTCCTATTCGAAAAGCTGGCTCGGCACACCGTTCTCCCTTTCGGCCAACATGTCCGTTTCGCAGAACTCGCAGAGCGGAACGCTCTCGATCGCCCTGCCGAACGTCGTCTTCAACGTTTCGACCTTCTACCCCTTCAAACGCAAGGAGGCGATGGGCAAGCAGCGATGGTACGAAAAGATTTCGCTCCGCTACACCGGCAAGTTCAACAACAAGGCCAACGCCAAAGAGTCCGAAATCTTCACCAAGGAAACACTCCAGAACATGCAGTACGGCTTCGAGCATAGCATTCCCATCTCGGCGACGTACAACATCTTCAACTATATCAACTTCGGACCTACGATCAACTACACCGAAAAGTGGTATTTCAAAAAACAGGAGCAGGTTTGGAACCCGGTGCTGAACCGCATCGACAAGCTCGATCCGGAATACGGCTTCTATCGTCTGTACAACTACAACTTCAGCCTGCAGGCTTCGACGATCGTCTATGGCCGCTACGAAGCAAAGAAGAAAACCCGCAAGGTGCAGGCGATCCGCCACACGATCACCCCGACGGTGAGCTTCTCCTACGCCCCCGACTTCTCAAAACAGAAATACGGCTACCTGAAGACCGTGCAGAGCGATACGCTGGGTAATTTCAAGACCTACTCGCCCTTCGAAGGCAGCATCTTCGGCGTGCCCAGCTCCGGTCAGTCCATGGCCATCAACGCCTCGCTCTCGCAAACGCTCGAAATGAAAGTACTCAGCAAGCGCGATACCTCGGGCATGAAGAAGATCAAACTGATCGACGAACTCCGCATCGGCCAGGTATCCTACAACTTCCTGGCCGACTCCATGGGGCTTTCGAACATCCCCATTTCGCTGCGTACTACGGTCTTCCAGAACTTCGGCATCAACATCAGCGCCACGCTCGACCCCTACCGGGTCACACCGCAGGGCCAGCGTATCAACAAGCTCTTTTTCCCCGGCCGCGTAGTATCGGCCAGCACCTCGTTCGGCTATACGTTCCAATCCCGCCAGGACAACTCCACCCCGGCGATCAACGACATCAACAGCGCCCCGATCGATCCGGCCTACGCCAATCCGTTCTACGACCCTTACGGGCAGATGAACCCTGCGCTCCGACGACAATACATGACCCAGGCCTATTACGACTTCTCGCTACCCTGGAACCTGGGATTCAACTATACGATCAGTTACTCCTCTTCGCCGACCAACAACGGCACGACAGGATACCAGAAAAACATCACCCAGACCCTCGGTATCAACGGCAGCGTCACGATTCTCCCCAAAATGGGCGTGACATTCCAGGGTGGTTACGACTTCCAGGCCAAAGAGCTTACTCCGGCCTCCATCACCATTACACGCGACCTGCACTGTTGGCAGATGTCGTTCGCATGGATTCCCTTCGGTCATTACCAGAGCTGGAGCTTCAACATCGGGGTCAAAGCCGCCTCCCTTGCCGACCTGAAGTACGACAAGAGCCAGAGCATGTTCGACAATTTATATTAAATTTCGGACGCTTTCGCGCATAATCCGCATCGAAATATGAAGATTCGATGAATTTTGGATTCTTTCTTGTTCCTTAATTGAATATTGTCTATATTTGTGGTAGCCCATAACCAGGACACGATGTAAAAACTCTCAAACATAATACCTCTATGATTATGAAAAAACACTACGAATCTACGGTTAAGGGGGGGGGAACTTCGTACTCCGCTCCTTCGGTTGAGATCCTCAGCATCTCGATCGAGAAAGGTTTTGCCAACAGCACTGTCCTGGACTATGGCGGAGCCGGCGAAGCAGGCGGCAGCGTTAATGACACCGATTACGGAGAATACTAACAAACACATCCTACGACTATGAAAACTTTTTTCAAATCCATTTTGGCTGTCGCAGTGTGTGCATCTCTGTTCGCAGCCTGTTCCAAAGACGACACGGTTTCCGACCCGTCGAACGGTCGTAAAGTAACGATGACGGTCACCGCATCGTCTGAATCGAATCAGCATCCGGTTCCCGTACTACATATGATCCCCTGACGGGGAAAATCTCGTGGAACGAAACCGGCGAATACCTTCAGGTGTTCGAAACGGCCGCCTCCAAAACCACATACGCCAACTCGCAGGAAGGTACAGTAAGCGACGGCACGGCGAAATTCGCCGTATCGTTCCCGGAGAATGCGAACACTCCGCTCGTTTATAACGCGGTTTATCCCGCCTCGGCATGGGTTACGTCCAACAATACGGATATTACCAACATGAAAGTCGTCACACGCACATCTCAACAGCCGACCGCTACGAGCTTCGATTCGAACGCGGACCTGCTGATCGCCAAATCGATCTCGCTGGAGAGTCAGCCGACCGAACTGCAAATGAGTTTCGGCCGTGCCGTCGCCATCGGTAAGATGACGGTCAAGAACCTCGCATCTGCGGAAAGTGTCCTCGGCGTCAAATTTACGGCTCCCGACAAAAAAGTCACGGGCCGCAGCTATGTCGATATGACGGCAGGTACCATCAAAGAGTATGGCTATATTAACAATTTCGCCGATAACGTGACGTTGAACTACTCTTCGGAGATGAACATCACGGCCAATAGCGAAGCGGGCATGACGGCTTATTTCACCTGCTTCCCGTTCGAAGTGGCAACCGGTGAAACATTCACCGTTACCGTGACCACCGCATCGAAGATCTTCACCAAGACGGTAACCGTTCAGGAGGGCCGGGCCCTGGCTTTCGCAGCGGGCGACAGCTCGACTTTCGCGGTCGATATGACCGGCGCTACGGAAGAGGAGAACGAAACATTGAGCGGCGACTACGTCATCACGGCGACCCAATCCGAAACAACCTATGCAATGAGTTCTTTAGCTGAAAGCTCCCGTTTGGCTCCCGTAGTGATTACGCCGTCTAATCCCTACAAAACCGGGGACGAAACCCTCATTTGGACAATTACCAAATCGGGTGACAACTACACGATCAGTCAAGGCGAGAACTACCTCTCCTGGGAAAGCGGCAACAGCGCTACGACCTCTACGACTCCTTATGAACTGGTAATTACCAAGAACAAGTCCGAAGGCACTTACCAAATCGCATCGGCAGCGACCCCTTCCCGTATTTTGGCGAAAAACACGCAGGCAACTTACGGTTTTGGATTCTATACCGGTTCCCAGACAAAAGATCTGACTCTGATCCCTGCCGAATACGTCAAGTTGCCTGAAATCACATTGGATCCGTCCACCCTGACACTGTCTTATAACGATACGGAAACACACTACATCCCCGTTACGTTGAAGAATGCCGAAACGCAAGACGTTTCCGTCGCTATTTACGACGGCACTGAAGGAACCGAACAGCCGGACTGGATCACCACAGGTGATTACAACGGCGGCGAAAATCGCCTCGAAGTCGCAGCCACAGAGAATACGGTCGCAACACCTCGTACAGCACGCATCGTTCTTACCGCTACCACTTCACTGGGTACAGCCAACGCGACATTGCTCATTACCCAGAACAGCAAGCCGGAAGGCGGTGTCGGAGAAACTTGGACCTACACTTTCGAAAGCGCGGATAAAGACAAGATCGCTGCCGGCTTAACAGTAAACGGACTGACATGGACTGCAAGCAAAGCGCCCACTGCATTTGATCAAAACAATCGTGGTCTTTCCTGGTCGAAACCCAGCGGTGTCACCATAAAAACGTCCGATTATACCGGAGGAATCAAAAAAATCACGTTGGTTATGTCGGCAAATACGGCAAACTTAAGTACCGTGAATGCAACCGTCGGTGGACAAGCACTCGGCGAAACGATCTCCTTGGCAAAAACGAATAACCAGGAGTATGTCGTCGAATCGGAAACTCCGCTGTCCGGCGAGATCGTCCTTACGTTAAACACCGAATCGGGCGGCAAGTCGTTGATGATTAAAACCATCACGATCAACTGAAACTCGGGAGAAGGGGGAGGCGATAATCCTTCCCCAGACCCTACCCCGGGAATTGCCACACCGAACGTAAGCGACATAACTTCGAGTACAGCGAAGGTTTCCAGTAGTCTGACCGACGCCGCTTACGCAACCGAGGTGCAGTTCTTCTATTCCGCAACGAACGGCAGCGACACGGGAAGTGTCGTTGCCGCTGTTGTCGGAAACGAAGCGACCGCCAACCTCTCCGATCTTCTGCCCGCAACGACGTACACGGTTTACGGCGTCGTAACGGCGACCAACGGCTCCACGCCGCAGAGTTCTTCGACAACCTTTACCACCGAAGGAGCACGGACGGATCATGCCGCCTGGTACGAGCTTCCGGCCCGCACGACAGCCGACGCGACGATCACGCAGACGGTTTATCCCGCCTCCGGATCGCAGCGCAACTACACGATGTACTACGACAAATCGACCTACACGGCTTACTGGGTAGCCTATCCGCTCGCAAAAGGACACATGGGAAACGGACGTTCCGACAAATGGCAGCGCAATCCCGGACTGGCCGAATCCGAACAGATCAACGTCTGGTCGAGCAGCTACGGGGTCAATCTCGGAGCTACCACATCGGACGGATATGACAGTTCGAAAGAGTTCTACGCCCGGGGGCACCAGATACCCAACGCCGACCGCAACGGTTCGGACGAATTGGTCGTACAGACCTATTACGCAACCAATTCCACGCCGCAGATTCAGAACAAATTCAACGGCGGTATTTGGCAGCAGCTCGAAAGCGGCGTCCGAAATATCGCTGCGACTACGGACACGGTATATGTGGTGACGGGCGCTATTCTCCAGACCGCAGGCAACCACGAAGCGATCACCTGGATCACACCGAAGTCGGACAGCAAACGATGCCCCGTACCGAACTATTACTACAAAGCGTTGTTGAAAGTCCGGCGCGACGCGTCGAACAAAGTGACGTCGGCCATGACGATCGGTTTCTGGATGGAACACAGGGAGTACTCGAACGATAGCTACACGAACTATGCGACTTCCGTCGCCGAGATCGAACGGCTCACCGGCTTCGATTTCTTCGCCAACCTGCCTGCCGACATTCAGGCCGCAGCGGAGCAAAATTCGAACTGGAACACATTCGCATCGTTCTAAACAGGCGAAAAGATCTCCGACACGACAAAACGACACGCATCGAATGAAATGATGCGTGTCGTTTTGTATTATCCATACATCCGAACGGCTCATTCTTCCGAAAAAACAGTTATCTTTACGAATCGGAAAACCGCCGAATCCGAAAACCGACACTCGAAGCGGATGCAACGAAGAGGCGGGAATATTCCGCCGCATCCGAAGGAGGCAAACCGCAAATATCCGATCGACGAGGCCCGCGACTGCCCGCGAGGTCCTGCCGAACGCAGAAAACGAAAAAAACACAAAGTCAAAGCCAGGTTCTCCGTCCATTTCCCGTGATCCGGCTCCGTTATGCTACGACTCAAGTCCGAAAACCTCCGGTCGAAACTCCGGCGCATGCCCATGCTCCGCGCATTGCCGCCGCTCGCGGCCGGCATCCTGCTGGCCGACCACTACGTACTGCCGCTGTGGTTGTTAGTAGGCGGATTCCTCGTCTGCGGTATCCTGGCATTGCACGCCGACGACCGGAGCGCAAACCTCGCCACCCTGGGAGCCATTCTGCTTTTCGGCATGACCGTCACCGAACTGGGACACACTCCCGCTCCGCCGACCGGCACTCCGGGCGAATACGAAATCATCGTCCGGGAACGCCTCTCTGAACGGGAAGGCAAAACGGCCTCCGGCACAACGATCCGCGCCCTGCGGAACTCCGAAACCGGAGAATGGCTCCCCGCCGCCGGAAACCTCGTGGTTCGATGCGACTCTTCGACCGTGCTGAATCCCGGCGACCGAGCCGTCGTACGCGGCAAAATCTACCCTTTCACCGCCCGTCACGGCGGCTACGGACGGCTGATGACCCGCCGGGGATACGTCGGCACCCTCTACCTGAACCGCTCAAGCCTGCTGCTGCACGACACCCTGCACCGGGAGTTTTCCCCGAGGCATCTCTCCCTGTTCCTGCACGAACGGGCCGTCGTACGGCTCGACCGTCTGGCCCTGGCACCCGACGAACAGGCCCTCTGCAACGCTATGACGGCCGGGGATCGACGCTCGCTCTCCCCTGCACTCCGTGCAGCCTACTCGCGCAGCGGCACCTCGCACCTGCTCGCCGTTTCGGGATTGCACGTGGGCATCGTCTTTCTACTCGCCAACCTGCTGCTCTGGTGGTGCCGCTTTTCCGGCACGGACACATCCTGCGCAATATCGCGGTCATCCTGCTCATCTGGCTCTATGCCGCCACGACGGGATTCCCGCCCAGCGTCGTCCGGGCCGCGCTGATGTTCTCCGTCCTGCAATTCGCCCTGGCCTCGTCGTCGGAATACGTCGGGATGAACACACTCGCCGGCGTAGCCTTCGTCATGCTGCTCTTCCATCCCGATTACCTGTTCGACATCAGCTTCCAACTCTCGTTCATCGCCGTCGCCGGCATCATCGCCTGGGGACTCCCCCTCTGCCGCCTCCTGCGAACACGCCGCAAAAGCATCGATATGCTGACCGCAACCCTCGCCATCGGATTTTCAGCGTCCGCTGCGACTGCACCTCTTATCTCCCATACCTTCGGCCAGATCTCGGTCGTCGGGCTGGCACTCAACCCCGTCGTCATCCTGCTCTCCTACGTCGTGGTCGGGAGCTGCACGCTCTGGCTCGTGATCCCGGGAACGGCGCTCGCACCGCTCTTCTCGGTCGTCGCAGGATTCGCAGCCCGGGCACAGAACGAACTGATCCGAGCTGCAGCGGCACTTCCGGCAGCCGCCCTCGACATCCGGCTCACGACGACCCAATGCTGGAGTGTTTACGGACTTTTCATCTTCGCAACCCTACTCCTATGGAGCGCCGAACGGAAAAAATCGGTATCTTCGCTCCCGGAATGATGACTCCGGAACAATACCGACTGCTGCTGACTCCCGAAGTGCGGCATACCGTCGAGGAACAAATCGGCCGCGACCCTGCGGCGATCGCCCTCGACAAGCGTATTCCGCATGCGGCACTCGTCGCCACGCAGGTCAAATACCTTGCGCGGGCACGGACGAAACTCCCCTCCTACTATGAAGCCCGCTGCATCCTCCCGCCGCTGGCTTTCGAACAGGCCTCGAGCGAGGCATGCGCGGCCCGCAAAAGTTGCAGCGGAAACACGGTGCTCGACCTTACCTGCGGACTGGGCGTCGATGCCCTCTACCTCTCAAAACGCTTCCGCGAAGTCATCACCCTCGAACGGGATGCGACGCTGGCGGCCGTCGCCGAAGAGAATTTCCGGCGGCTGGGCGCAACGAACATACGGGTTATCAACTCCTCCGCCGAGGCGTTCCTCGCCTCGACCCTGGACCACTTCGACTGGTCTACGCCGACCCCGACCGTCGCAGCGCCGGAGGGCGCAAGCTGGTGCGGCTGGAGGATTGTTCGCCCGACATACCGAAGCTGCTACCGGAACTCCGTCGCATCGCCCCGAACCTCTGCGTCAAGAACTCCCCGCTGTTCGACGTCGGCGAAACATTCCGGCTCTTCGGTCCCTGCCGCACGGAAGTGGTGTCCCTGCACGACGAATGCAAGGAAGTCGTCGTCTATACCGACGGAACCGGCCCCCTGCTGACGGCCGTTGCGCTCGAACTGGGAGAATTTTCCTGCACGCCGGCCGAAGCCCGTGCAACTCCCTGCGACAAGCCCTTCGATCCGGCCGCTTACCGCTGGCTGCTGATCCCCGACGTAGCGCTTCAAAAAGCCCGGCTGACGCCGACCTACCTGCAAGGCCACGCCGACATCTGGAGCCCGAACGGTTACGGATTCGCAGCGGAAAAGTCCGAAGACACATTGGGCCGCTGGCTGGAGATCGAACGGATCGAGCCCTACAACCCCAAGCAACTGAAACGGGAGCTTTCCGGCAGCCGGCTGACGATTCTGAAACAGGATTTCCCGCTCACGGCGGCTGAAATCGCCGCACGGCTCGGCATACGCGAAGGCGGCGAGCGACGGATCGCCTTCACGAAACTCGGGCAGGATTATTGGACAATCCGTCTAAAATAGCTACCTTTGAGAAACGTCCCGAAATGAAAGTCAAGAACGTCTTCACCTACTTCACGGACACGATCCTGCGGCGCAACGCAAACTCCTACCGCAATCCCCGCGTCCGGTGGGCCGTCAGACAGTACAAGCTGCTGTTCTACACGGCACGCGGCCTGATCGCCCACGATACGATCGTGCGCAGCGCCGCCCTGACGTTCTATACGCTCATCTCGATCGTCCCGATCCTGGCGCTGGTATTCGCCGTAGTCAAGGGATTCGGGCTTCTGGACGGCCTGATCGACGATCTCTACGCCCTTTTCCCGCAAAACGTCGAAGTATTGGACTACATGGTGGAATTCGCCCGCAAAGCCCTCGCCAATACGCAGGGCGGGCTTATCGCCCTGGTCAGCGTCGTAACCCTTTTCTGGGCCGTCATCCGGGTTTTCGGGTCGGTGGAGAGCGCTTTCAACAACATCTGGGAGGTTCAGTCCTCGCGCAATATCGCCCGCCAATACCTCAACTACATCGTCATCGCGATGGTCGCCCCGATCCTCTGGCTCGTGGCCAGCACGATGGGAGGTTATCTGCTCCGGTTCTTCGACGCGGGGAATACGTTCCTCGGCATCCTTCTTTCGAAACTTTCGGCCCTGGTCATCATCTGGGGCAGCTTCACCCTGATCTATGCCGTCGTGCCCAATACGAAAGTCTTGTGGCGCAGCGCTTTCATGGCGGGTATCGTCGCAGGAACGGTCTTCATGCTCTTTCAGTGGGGCTACCTCTATCTGCAAGGATGGATGACCTCCTACAACGCGATTTACGGCAGTTTCGCAGCCCTGCCGCTCTTCCTGTTATGGCTGCAAATCTCGTGGGAAATCCTGCTCTTCGGCGGCGAACTCTCGTTCGCCTACCAGAATATCGACCGTTTCGCCGAAGAGCGCGAATCGCTCGGCATCAGCAACGACCGACGACGCCGGATCATCCTGGCCGTCATGCTCCAGGTCGTACACCGCTTTCGGGAAAACGAAGGGGCGCTCCCGGTCGATGAACTCCGCCGCCGACTCTCGCTGCCCACCCGCATCGTGAACGATGTCCTGCACCAGCTCGTGCGCACGGGCCTGCTGATCGAAATCCGGAATCCGGACGACGACCGCGAAGTGGCTTTCGCCCCCGGACGGGACATCCACGAAATGACGCTCTACAACATTTTCAGAACCATCGACAATTACAGTTCGACACGCCTCTACTTCGCCGCGCCCGAAGAAACGCGCCGAATAGACCGCGCGCTCGACGAGCTTCAGACGGCCTGCCGTACAGCGGGCGACCGGCTTCGGCTCATCGACCTGGACGACGCAGTGAACGCCGCCCGCAAACCGGCTTCCGGGCCGCAGCCCGAATCGAAACACTCGGAAAGATGAAAAATATCGTCCTCATAGGCAGCGGCAACCTGGCCGAAGCGCTCGCCCGCGCGATAAGCCGCACGGAAGGAGCAACATTGCTCCAGATCTTCGCCCGCAACGCGAAACGAGGTACAGCACTCGCCCTCGAAAACGGCACCGCGTGGAGCTCCGATCCGCGCGAGCTGGCCGCCGCAGACCTCTACATCCTGGCCGTCAGCGATGCGGCGATCACCACGCTGGCCGAAAGCCTGCCCATACCCGCCGAAGCCGCTGTGGTACATACGGCCGGAGGCATCGGAATAGAGGCTCTTCCCGCACGCTTCGACCGTCGGGGCGTTCTCTATCCCCTGCAAACCTTTACCCAAGGCCGCAGCGTGGATTTTGCCAAAATACCTCTTTTCGTCGAAGGAAACGACGACTCCTTCACCTCGGAGCTCGAAGCGTTCGCCCGCAATCTGAGCCGCACGGTATATCGTGCCGACTCCGACCGTCGCGTACGCCTTCACCTGGCCGCGGTTTTCGCCTGCAATTTCGTCAATCACCTCTACGCATTGGGAGGCGAGATTTTGCACGGGACCGAACTGCCCTTCGACGTACTGAAACCCCTGATCGCCGAAACCGCAGCCAAAGCCGTCGATTCGGGCGATCCGCATCGGGTGCAGACCGGGCCTGCCGTACGCGGCGACCTGCCGACGTTGCGGCGGCACGAAGCCGCACTCGCTCACGATCCGCGACTGTTACGAATTTATGAATCATTAAGTCAAGATATATGGGAAACTTCAAAGAAGACATCGTAAAGACCGAAGCGTTCATTTTCGACGTGGACGGCGTAATGACCGACGGGGGAATCATGCCCCTGGTCGATGGGGATTTCATCCGAAAATACTATGCCAAGGACGGCTATGCCATCGCCTATGCGCTCCGTATGGGCTACAAAGTGTGCATCATCACGGGCGGACGGGGCGCAACGCTCGACCACCGGCTCAAAATGCTGGGAATCACAGATGTTTACCTGGACTGCATGGACAAAATATCGGCCATGCAGGATTTCTTCGCACGCCACGGACTCGATCCGGCGAACGTCATCTACATGGGCGACGACATCCCGGACCTGGAGTGTATGAAGGCAGTCGGAATCCCCGTCTGTCCCTCGGATGCGGCATCCGAGGTGATCGAAGCCTCGCGCTACGTTTCGGAGTTCGCGGGCGGGCACGGCTGCGTGCGCGACATCATCGAACAGGTACTCCGCGCCAGGGACGACTGGGCCCGCGATTCCCGGGGCATGCACAGCTCGAATATCGCCGCGTCGCGGTAAAACCAAAAAGCAACGAAAGGGGCTGTCTAAAACTGTTAGACAGCCCCTTTTTCATTTTTCAGAAACAGCAGGAATTAACCACAATCGAACCCTCTTCCTCCGGGAAACAGTTCCCGTGATCGGACACATTCCTCGGTTCCAAGAATTTATTTTTACTCAAGTCCAAAGAGGACAACCGGTTATTGCAACAATACAGCTTTCTCAAAATCGGATTTCCCGAAAGATCCAACGTAGTCAATTGGTTGTCATTACACCACAACGTTTCCAACACCGAATTATGCGACACATCCAACGTAGTAAGCAAATTTTCACCACACGACAGCCAATTTAACGACCGGTTGTGGGATACATCTAACGAGGAGAGCGAGTTCCTGTCGCACGAAATCCATGTCAGAGCCTTGCAACGAGATACGTCCAGTCGGCTCAATTTATTCATGGGACAATCCAATTCCTTCAAATTCGGAACAGCGCCGAGATTCAGACGCTCCAATTCATTTCTACTGCAATTCAAATATATCAAATCCCGGTTCCGACTGACATCCAAGGTTTTCAGCCAACAGCCCGAGCATTCCAACGTGTCGAGTTTGGTATTTTTACTAACATCCAGGGTTTCCAAACGGTTCTTTTTGACAAAACCATTTCCGCACATAAGTTTTTTCAGTTCCAAATTATGCGACACATCCAAACTCGACAGACTGTTTTCCGTGCACACCAACTCTTTCAACAGGGGATTACCAGTCACATCCAACGCTTTCAACGAGCGATTAAATGCACAATGCAAAACAGTCAGCTTCGGATTCCGATCCGTTTCCAATGCCACCAGCTCATTCAACATGCACCGTAACTCCATTAGCACCGAATTATGGCTTACATCCAAGGATTTAAGACAATTTCCCGAACAATCCAACTTTACCAAACGAGGATTCTGCGTCAAATCCAACGTCGATATCATATTCATACAGCAATTCAACTCCTCCAACAGCGGGAAATACTCGATTCCTGCTAAGGAAGCGATACCCCGCCTCGAACAATCTATCTTCGTCGCAGCCCGACCGGCAGGTGTTACTACGACCCGGCTCCCGTTTTCGCCGATCTCTTCGATATACCCCTGTTCCAAAAGATAAGCCCGGAAATTGGGATCGGGAATCATGTATTGCAGATACGCCGGGCGAACAATCGTATCCGCCGCACGGTATATCCGACCTTTTTTCAATCTTACGGGGAATTTGCCACCGCATTGAATCCTGAACATATTCCCGCTGTCACGATCCGTCACGACCGTTAACGAATACCCTCGGCGAAACTCCACAGGCAGTACAGGCAGATAAAAAGAGGTCGATTCTTCCGTCAGCTCCACCCCCGATCCGCAATCCAATACGACGCAAGGACTGACTTTCCTCTCTTCGCACACACTGTCGGGCAGCTCCTGCCTACTGGCTACCACCTTGATCGATCCTGCCAGAATTTCACCGTCGTTTCCCTGCAAAATAACTTGTTTCACCTTAATCGGTTCGAGAGCGAAGCTGTCTTTCCTCAATCGCAACTCCACAGCGGAGAACATATTTTCGAAATCGAGTGTCATTTCAGCCAGATTTCCCCGGTACCGGCCGAGCATAGGCACGCTCCGGCACCCCTTCTCATCATACTGCGCCACACCGACCGGAAGAAAAAAACTCCCGTCCTCTTGTAACGCAAATCCATACGGTCGCCAAGCTACGACCGAAACAGGATCCTCGATCCGCTCTTTCGGCCACATCTCTTTCATCAAATCCTCCGTCGAATAGGTTATTCGACCGTCAGCAGCCTGCATAGCAAACACCGGCCTCGATGTGAAAGACGATTTAATAAAGTCCAAATAGCTATTATCCTGAATTAAGAAGCCGATTCCATCCTCTTCGTTCCATACGAACTTCTCGACCGCACCATCGATGCCGATCGTATCCAAGGCGATACATCCGGCCTGATCGTTTCCCGATGTGTTCGACACTCCATTCGTCTTCGTCGTCGAAGCTCCGGAGCATGCCTGCAGCAAAAAACAGATAAAAAAAGACACTACCAATCTTGTACGCATACAAACTTCTCTTTTCTCTATAAAATTACAATTTTTCGAGAAATTCCGCATCCATAAACAAAAAAATTACACCGAAAAGGCGTAATTTTATCAAAATAAGACATCCGACCCGGGAAAATCCGGCTCGACTACACTTCCCATCTTTTCCCGATACGCGAGAGATGCTCCTGCAGGCGGAGGCGGAAATGTTCCCGGCGCTGCTTGAGGTTTTCACGCCACCCCTGCCAACGCATATAACGCTGTTTTTTCTCGGGATAAATGTCCGGAATGGTCAGCAGAATACCCGTCTCCTCCACACCGCCGAAATCGGTGTTGATTACCGTATCGAACACCCGCATCGTAGGCGAGAGATTCATATAGGCATTGATCAGCGGAGGAATGTTCTCGTTGAACTCGCGGATGCGCTGGATCAGGATACGGTAATTCTCCTCATAGGTCTTGCCCGTGAAAAAATGCTCGTAATAGGGATCGTCCAAATCGAGCTGCACGGGATTTTTACCCGCCACCAGATGATCGGGATCGGGAAAATAACGGCGCAGGAACCAGATCAGGGCATTGCGTGCCATAGCCTTGTACGAAGCGTACATCGTCACCTTGCCGAAAAGGTATTTCACCTTGGGATTCAGCACCACAAGCGCCCCCAAACCGTCCCAGAGGTTGTCCAGCGCATAGATGCTCTTGGCGTTGCCGCGGGCCTGGTAGGCGGGCTGCACGAACGAACGCCCCAGTTCGATGGTATAGGGCAGGTATTCCTTGCGGAATTTGTCGCTGAAGGTGAAATAATGTTCAGTGGAAAGATGCCGGGGATTTTCCGACGTGCAGACGATAAAGCGATAACCGCCCACGATCTCCTGCTCCGCAGGGTCCCAGACGATCAACTGGTAATAACCGTCGCCGGCGAGATCCTCCTCGTCTATATCCACGGCGAGCCCCGTTCCGCCCCCCGCCGACCGGAAGGCGACCTCCCGCAGGCGTCCGATCTCCCGCAGCAGGGACGGGCATTCGGCGGCATCGAAAATATAGATTTCATTCGAAGCCTTGTTCGTATTTCGGACCTTGCGTTCAGGGGTCAATTCCGCGAGCAACAGACTTCGGCTTACAGGCTCTATGATGGGTTCCATGCTGTTAAATTTAGAGCAAAACTAAACAATTTATCCGTGTTTTGCTTCGGCACGCAACTTTTTTTCCAAAGAATACGCCTTTTCGCGTACGTAATCCGCCCGCTGCTGCCACGATCCGCATTCGACCAGCTCGTCCGTCGAAACAGGCTCCCCGACCAGTATCCGGAAATGTTTTCCCTTCTGCGAAAACATCTCGTCGGGCAGATAGAGCATCTCGATATTGAACCGGATACCTATCTTCGTCCGAAAATTGGAAAGGCGGTAAAAGAAATCGGATAGTTCGCCCTCGACGAAAACCGGCACGATCCGGCGCCCGGACGCCGCCGCCCGCTTGACGAAATTCGAACGCCACGGCAAATCGGACACCACCCCCTGCCGACGGCGCGAACAAAGCCCGGCCGGGAAGGTCAGAATCGGACAGTCGCTTGCGAAAGCTTCGTCGAACCTGCGCAGGTATTCCCCGCATTGCGAACCGTGCTTGTTCACCGGAATCCAGAGCGGTCGCAGCGGCTCGACGTGCATCAGCAAATCGTTCACGATCACCCGCGCATCGCCGAAATATCCGACCAGCTCGTCGGCCAGCATCATACCGTCCATTCCCCCGAAAGGATGGTTCGACGCAAAGAGATACCGTCCCTTCGGATCGAGATTTTCGAGCCCTTCGACCGAATAGGTCACTCCCCAGAACTTAAAACAAGCCTGGATAAACTGCTGAGGAGGAAGCGCGGAATACTCATCCAGAATATAGTTGATTTCGTCCTGATGGATCGTGCGCTTGAGCCAGCGGATAACGAATCCCGGCACCCATCGGGCGATCCGGGGAGCCTTTGCCGCAAGCACGGCATCGACATCTATTTTCGGCATAACGTAACCCTTTTAATTATCGGTCGAAAGTCGTACGACGCCCGATTTGCACCTATCGCACCTACGCTCGGATTTCCAATCGAAACTCCGCATCGGTACAGGGAGATCCCGGAAGCGGGACACCCCGGCCTTCCGGAGTACGACCGTTCTCAACCGTTTTTTCTTCGGTAAAGATAACGATTTTTCCCTGCAAATTGTCTAACTTTACACCCTAAATATATATCGAAGCCAAATGACCTCCGTCTATCATACGCCCGTCCTGCTCGAAGAGTCCGTCCGACTGCTCGACATCGATCCTGCAGGAACCTATGTCGATCTCACCTTCGGCGGTGGCGGACATTCGCGCCGCATCCTGTCGGCACTGGGCGACCGGGGACGTCTTTACGCCTTCGATCAGGATCGGGATACCCGGGACAACTGCCCGGAAGACAGCCGCTTCCATTACGTCGAAAGCAACTTCCGCTTCATGCGGGGCGCCCTGCGGCTGCACGGAGTAACCCGGGTCGATGGTATCCTGGCCGACCTGGGCGTGTCGTCCCACCATTTCGATGCCGTCGAACGGGGATTCTCGTTCCGGGGTTCAGCACCGCTCGACATGCGGATGAATCAGCGCGGAGGAGGCACGGCGGCCGACCTGGTGAACACGCTCGACGCCGACGCCCTGACCCGCATCCTGGGCGATTGGGGCGAAATCGACACCCCCTGGAAAGTCGCCGCCTGCATCGTCCGCGCACGGACCGCGCAGCCGATCCTGACCACCGCAGACCTGGTTGCGGCCGTAGCGCCCTGTACCCCGAAAAAGGACGAATCGAAATTCCTGACCAAGCTGTTCCAGGCCCTGCGCATCGAAGTAAACGGAGAAATGGAAGCGCTCAAAATGGCGCTGGAACAGAGCCTCAAGGTGCTGCGCCCCGGCGGACGGCTGGTAGTGATCTCCTACCACTCGCTCGAAGACCGGCTGGTGAAGAACTTCCTGCGCAGCGGCAATTTCGAGGGGCGCATCGAAAAGGATTTCTTCGGCAAGCCCGAAACGCCGTTCGAAATCATTACGCGCAAGGCCGTCACTCCCTCCTCGGAAGAGCTCGTCCGCAACCCGCGTTCGCGCTCGGCCAAACTGCGAGCCGCTGCCAAAATCGTACGCCAATAACCGTTTCCGACCGACATGAAATACAACGACCACGAATTCGACCCCGTCACCGACGAGGAGCGTGCCGCCCGGGAGCGGGAGGAAGAGCTCGCCCGCCGCATCCGGCGCGAAGTGCTGCGCGTGCAGAGCGGCGAAGCCGACGAGGAAATTCGTGCCGACCGGGAGCGGGAGCAGGCCGAAGAGGAGGCCCGGCAGGAGGAGCAGCGCAAGGAGGAGCGCCGCCGCTCGAACATCTTCTGGCTCCTCTTTTCGGGCAATATTCTGGTTCGGAAAGGAGCCTCGGAATACTATCGTTACATGATTTGCATCGCCGCGATGTTTTTCGTCAGCATCTTCGTAATGTTCACGGCGCTGCACCTCGACATGAAATACTCGCGGCTTTACCGCGAGGTCCAGATGCTGCGCGAGCGCTCGACGCGCCTTCAGGAGCAGCGTTTCCGCCATACGACCCACTCGGCCATCCTCGAAGAGCTGCGCCGACGGGGCATCGACTTGTACGACCCGGTCGTTCCGGGTGAAATTCTCGACGACTGATGAGCAAGATGAAACCGGAAAAATCGCGCATCAAAAGCGACATCCTGCTGCGGGTGAGGTTGCTCTACATCCTCTTCATCCTGGCGGGACTGCTCATCTTCGCACGTCTGGTATGGGTGCAGCTCTTCAGCTCGGAGGTCGCCTACAATGCCGAACGGCTCGCCGGACGCATCTTCACCGAACAGATCATCCCGGCCCAGCGGGGCAACATCCTCACGCGGGACGGAGATCCGCTGGCCACCTCGATCTTCCGCTACCGCGTCGAATTCGATTTCGGCAGCCCGGGGCTCGACTCCGTGCGTACGTTCCACGAACAGAGCGACTCGCTGTCCAAACTACTTGCCGCCTATTTCGGCGACAGATCCGCAGCCGAATACCGTCGCATGTTCCGCACGCAGCATGCCAAACACTACCAGGTAAAATACCGCAAGGACACCCTCGTTCCCCGCTCCGAAGGACGCATCGCCCGCTGGATCGACCGGATTTTGGACCGGGAATTCGTGCCGAAAAAACTCTACGATACCCTGCGCGACCACACTCCCGTCCAAATCTTTCCCCGCGACATCGACTACACCGAATGGGAAACCCTGCGCAAATACCCGCTCCTGAACTGGAACATGGGCATGGTTTACAACCTGCGTGAAAGCGACGAACGCATCTATCCGCAGGGCGAACTGGGGCGCCGCACGATCGGACTGACCGGCGACCGAGGCAACTACGGCATCGAGGCCGTCTATCGCGAAGAGTTGGCCGGCCGCGACGGTCGGGCCACGCGCCAACGCATCGCCCGGGGTTTTTACGGCCGCGTCGTGGACGGCGACAACATCGACCCGATCGATGGACTGGACGTGGTCACGACGCTCGATCTCGATGTGCAGGACGTGGCGAACCGTTACCTGCGCGAACAGCTCGAAGCCCAGAACGCCATCTGGGGCACCACGATCGTGATGGAGGTCCGCACGGGCGAAATCCTCGCCCTCGTGAATCTGGGGCGCACCCCCGGCGGCGGATACGCCGAGCGGGAGAACTACGCCATCGGGCGTAACACGGAGCCGGGCTCGACCTTCAAGCTGGCTTCGATGCTGCTGTTGCTGGACGACGCGGATATGCCGCTGGACCAGACCTACGACACGGGCAACGGACGTGTGGTGAAGGTCGGCGGCATCCGGGTGCAGGATTCGCACGCCGGATTCAACGACATGGATTTCCGCACGGCGGTCGCCCAGTCGTCGAACGTCTATTTCGCCAAGGCGATCTGGGAGCGTTATGCCGACAACAAGGAGCGTTACAGCGACTTCATGAAAAAGCTGCACCTCGACCAAACCGTCGGACTGGAGGCTTTCGGCGAGAAAAAACCGCTCTTTCAGGATTGGAAGGAGGTGCCCGACCCCAACAGTATGCTCGTACGCCGCTCGTTCGGCTATCGTATCAAACTCTCCCCGATCCAGGTCATCACCCTCTACAACGCCATTGCCAACGACGGCAAGATGATCTCGCCGATTCTGGTCCGGGAGCTGCGTCGGGACGGGGACGTGGTCAAGCACTTCAAAACCCAGACTCTCGTGGATAAAGTCTGCTCCGAACGTACGCTGCGTGAGGTCCGCAAACTTCTCGAAAGCGTCGGCACGGAAGGTACGGGTGCTGGATTTTTCCGCGACACGACCCTCTACACCGTAGCGGCCAAGACCGGTACGGCCCAATACGCCGACGACAAAATCGGCTACCGCGACGGCTATTACATCGGCAGCATGGTCGCCTACTTCCCGGCTCACAACCCTCGCTACACGGTGCTCACGACGATCCACACCAAGCGGCAGGCCGGCAAATCCTACTACGGCGGCCCGCTCTCGGGTCCGGTGGTCAAGAAAGTCGTCACCTACCTCTACAACCGGGAGCACGACTGGGATCTCTCGCCGGAAAATTCAGGGGAAAAACACTATCCCCGGCGAATCAAAGGCGGCGACATCGCCCAGATCCGCCGCATCGCCGACAAATTCTCGCCCCGCACCTCGTTCGAAGACCGCAAAGGCTGGGGAACGGTACGGATCGACTCCCTCTCGAACGTCACGATCTCGACGCTCGCACAGGACGACCAAACGATGCCCAACGTCGTAGGCATGGGACTCAAAGACGCCCTGTTCCTGCTCGAAAGCCGGGGCCTCAGAGTTTCCTTCTCGGGACGAGGCTCCGTCCAATACCAAAGCATCGCTCCCGGCACGCGGATCTCGCGCGGGGGAGCCGTAACCATAACACTCAAATAAAGAGATGAAACAAATTCAAGAATTAATCAAGGCGACACAGGTGCTCCGCGTGGAAGGCAACTCCGATACACGTGTGAGCAGACTGGCGTATGACTCCCGCCGCATCGCTCCCGGGGACTGCTTCTTCGCCGTGAGCGGCACCCAAAGCGACGGGCACGCCTACATCGACGCGGCCGTCACCGCCGGTGCCGCAGCCGTCGTCTGCCAGCGGCTGCCCGAACCCCTCGCCCCGTCGGTCTGCTACGTCGTCGTAGCGGATACCAACGCCGCGATGGCCGACATGGCCGCCGCATTCTACGGCGACCCGAGCCGTCAGCTCAAACTGGTCGGCATCACGGGCACCAACGGCAAAACCACCACCGTCACCCTGCTCTACGACCTCTTCCGGGGCTTGGGCTACAAGGTCGGCCTGATCTCGACGGTCGTTTACCGCATCGACACCGAACGCATCGAATCGACCCACACCACCCCCGACGCCATCCGCCTGAACGAGATGATGGCCCGCATGGTCGAAGCCGGGTGCGAATACTGCTTCATGGAGGTCTCCTCGCACGCCATCGTGCAGGAGCGCATCCGGGGACTGCATTTCACGGGCGGCATCTTCTCGAACATCACCCATGACCACCTGGACTACCACAAGACTTTCGCCGAATATATCCGGGCAAAAAAACTCTTCTTCGACAATCTCCCGAAAGAGGCTTTCGCACTGATAAACATCGACGATCGCAACGGCCGGGTCATGGTGCAGAACACGCGGGCGACCGTCAAAACCCTCTCGCTGCAATCGATGGCCGACTTCCGATGCAAGATCCTCGAAACACACCCCGACGGTATGGAACTGCGCATCGACGGACGTGAAGTATGGGTCCATTTCCTCGGCCGCTTCAATGCTTACAACCTGCTCTGCGTCTATGCCGCAGCCCTGCTGCTGGGCGCCGACCGCGAAGAGGTGCTCCAAATCATGAGCACGCTGCATCCCGTAAGCGGACGCTTCGAATTCGTACGGGCCGCCGACGGCACCACGGCGATCGTCGATTACGCCCATACGCCCGACGCTCTGGAAAAAGTGCTCCAGACCGTCGAGGAGATCCGCCGCCCGGGACAACAGCTCTTCGTGCTGTGCGGCTGCGGCGGCGACCGGGACAAGACCAAACGCCCCGAAATGGCGCAGATCGCCGTAAAATACGCGACCACCGCAATCCTCACTTCGGACAACCCCCGCCACGAAGATCCCGACGCGATCCTCGACGACATGGTCGCAGGACTCGCCCCGGGTGACCGCTACCTGCGGATCGCCGACCGCGCCGAAGCCATCCGCACGGCCGCGATGCTCGCCAAGCCGGGCGACATCCTCCTGCTGGCCGGCAAGGGACACGAAACGTATCAGATCGTCGGCGACGTAAAAAACCATTTCGACGACAAGGAGGAGGCTCTCCGTGCCTTCGCCCTCTACGCTAAAAATTAACCTGCGACATGCTCTATCATCTTTTCAAATATTTCGACAACGTTCACAACCTGCCCGGCGCAGGTATGTTCCAGTACATTTCGTTCCGCGCGGCGGCAGCCATCATCATCGCCCTGCTGATCGTCATCGTCTTCGGACGCAACATCATCAACTTCCTGCGCCGCAAACAGATCGGTGAGGAGATCCGCGATCTGGGGCTCGAAGGACAACTCCAGAAGAAAGGCACGCCCACGATGGGCGGCGTAATCATCCTGCTGGCCATTCTCATCCCCGTACTGCTTTTCGGACAGCTCGACAACGTCTATATCCAACTGATGCTGGTTTCGACGATCTGGCTGGGGCTGATCGGCTTTCTGGACGACTACATCAAAGTCTTCCGCCACCACAAAGAGGGGCTCAAAGGGCGTTTCAAGATCGTGGGACAGGTCGGCCTGGGCATTATCGTAGGTACGACCATGTGCTTCTCGCCCGACATCGTCGTCCGGGAAAAGACGACCGAACCGGTCGAAACGATCTACCTCGACGAACACGGCCGAACCATCGCCGACCACATCCAGCGGCGCATCGTCAGCTCCGAGAGCCGTCAGACGACCCAGACCACGATTCCCTTCGTCAAGGACAACGAATTCGATTACAGCTGGCTCACGGGCGGCAACCGCACCCTCACTTGGATTCTCTACGTCGTCGTGGCGATCCTGGTGGTCACGGCCGTTTCGAACGGCGCCAACCTCACGGACGGACTCGACGGCCTGGTGACGGGGGTATCGGCCCCGATCGTACTGGTGCTGGGCATCCTGGCCTATCTCTCCGGACACATCGTCTATGCCGACTACCTGAACATCATGTACATTCCGGGCAGCGGCGAACTGGTCGTCTTCGCAGCGGCGCTGGCCGGTGCGCTGGTCGGCTTCCTCTGGTACAACAGCTTCCCGGCACAGATCTTCATGGGCGATACCGGCTCGCTCTCCATCGGCGGCATCATCGCCGTCTTCGCTCTCTGCATCCGCAAGGAGCTGCTGCTGCCCCTTCTCTGCGGCATCTTCCTGGTCGAGAGCCTCTCGGTCATGCTTCAGGTGAGCTACTTCAAATACACCAAACGCAAATACGGCGAAGGACGCCGCATTCTGCTCATGTCCCCCCTGCACCATCACTACCAGAAACAGGGTTTCTTCGAAACCAAGATCGTCACCCGTTTCTGGATCGTGTCGCTGCTGCTGGCGGCCATTACCCTGGTAACGCTTAAAATCCGATAACCCCATGAAAAAAATAGTTGTCCTGGGCGGCGGCATCAGCGGCTACGGCTCCGCGATCCTCGCCAAGAAGAAAGGATTCGACGTTTTCCTCTCCGACAAGGGGCGGATCGCCGACCGCTACAAAGCCAAACTGGACCAGTGGCAGGTCCCCTACGAGGAGGGGCACCACTCCGAAGAGCGGATTCTCGCGGCGGACGAGGTCGTCAAGTCGCCCGGCATTCCGGACAAGGCGCCGATGATCGTCAAACTCCGCGAAGCGGGCATTCCGGTCATCTCCGAAATGGAGTTCGCGGGCCGCTACCTGGGTAAGGCCCGGACGATCTGCGTCACCGGCTCGAACGGCAAGACGACTACTACGTCGCTCATCTACAAGATCCTGCGCGACGCCGGCTACAACGTAGCCCTCGGCGGCAACATCGGCGAGAGTTTCGCCTACTCGGTCGCTACCGGCGATTACGACTGGTACGTACTGGAGTTGAGCTCGTTCCAGCTCGACGGCATGTTCCGGTTCCGCGCCCATATCGGCGTGCTGACGAACATCACGCCCGACCACCTCGACCGTTACGACTACTGTTTCCAGAACTACGTGGATGCCAAGATGCGCATTACGCAGAACCAGAATTCGCGCGACTTCTTCATCTATTCGGGCGACGACGAGGTGATCTGGCAGCAGTTGCCCAAATACGACCTGCGGATGAAGCAGCTCCCCTTCGCGGCCAAAAACGCCGTGGCGAGCGGCGCAGGCGATGCGTTCCTTCTGGACGGAAAATTCACCGCAACTGTCGGCCGGGAGTCGGTGGAGATCGACACGGCCAAAATGCGGATTCCCGGGCTGCACAACGCTTATAATGCTATGGCGGCGGCGCTCGCAGCGCTCGCGGCCGGAGTATCCCCGATCCGCATCCGCAGCTCCATCTACGACTTCGCGCCGGTGGAACACCGGCTCCAAACCCCCGGAGAGAACCGCCGCGGCGGCCCCCACCACGTC
>ERZ860023.500-NODE-500-length-23228-cov-18.877271_pt1 | contig 23228 bp, 18 predicted proteins | sample MGYA00509983_ERZ860023 | MGnify/ENA primary metagenome ERZ860023 (study PRJEB30046, sample SAMN00715180) | human gut metagenome | study: EMG produced TPA metagenomics assembly of the A metagenome-wide association study of gut microbiota in type 2...
TCCATATAATCAAGGGTCTATACGCCACCTGTTCATCGTGGCATATAGACCCTTGTCGTTTCCCGTGAGGTGCGGGTGAATATATGTTTGCCGAGCACCTTATACTCCTGCCCAGTTTAGGAGTTTATCTAATGTTATTAATTTTCAAGTTGTTATTAATATTTGTAACGTCCACATGTTATGGATTTGAATCTTTTTCCAAGAAATTGTCGTCGTCTATGATCCGGAGAATCTGCATACTTCTCAGATTCATCAGATTGCCACGCATCAATATCTTTTTTTGTCATAACCTTTTGATCTTTTGACAAAGTTAAATCTACACCTTCAGTAGGTACAACATCAAAGATACAGAAACCTGCAGCGGAAATATTACCTAATGTCACCGATTTTAGTTTTTGACAATCGGCAAAGGCAAGGTCACTTATAGATGAAACTCTCGGAGCATAGATTGTTTCAAGACCATTACACCCATGAAAAGCAAACGACTCTATACTCTTTACATCAGGCAAGCTAATTGATTTCAGCGGTTGACAATCCGAAAATGCATTAGACGGCAAAGCCTCAACTTTGTAAACAGTTAATTCTATACTGCCATCATTTGCACCTTTTAGAGCTTCTCTTATAGCATCAAACACACTCTTATCTGCATTTGCATCTAAAGTGATTTCAATGTTCTTTTTGTTCGCAGCCAAAGCCTTTTCTATCACCAGTAAGGCATTTTCTGTAGTTGTTACAGCATCGCCCCCTTCGATAACGCTGCCTGTACTCCAATTAGTAACATTTACATTTCCTACCGCAGCATTATCCTTACCTATTTTTACGTTATAGGTATAGCTTTGGGATTTTTCGTGAGCAGGAATACCCTTTACAAACAAGTCTTTTGACAATGTTGGATTGCCATCTTCATCATTGTATGTCACTGTGAGTTTGAGGAAATTCTCTCCATCTTTTTTTTCACCAGGTGCAACCAATGCATAGAAGACATTATTGCCATTCTCATCAGGAGTTGGATCTTTATAAGCTGTGATTTCTTCTATGTTCTCATTTTCTCCTACTTGCTCTTCTGCCGAAACATGAAGTTTTGAATAAACTTTTACATCGGTAAGCACAGGCTTCAGTCCATCGAATTCATTGCCAAAAGAACTTACTCTGACAACAACACGAGCTGTTTGACGCTGAAAATATAACTCCAACATTCTATCTTGAGGAGCTTTAGACTCAATTCGATTAGTCCACATATAATCAGACTTGGCTATTTTGTCAAGGGTAGATTGGTCAGCAGACACATATCCACTATATATCGTATTTACAGTGTTTTCACTTGCGCTATAAGGGTATATTGCTTTGAACTCCTGTACGCCACCCGTCCAACACAAATAGTCACCATTTTCTGGTATCCAATTGTCACCACTTTTAGTGTAATTTACGGTTTTACCATTAGTCAATATGCGGATTAAATCGCCATCATTAAACACAGACAGAGCTTCTTCTGTTTTGCCCACTGGATTACTACGTGTAAAAATACTATTTTTACCAACGTTGGCTGTAACCTCAACTACATTGCTCAAAGTATTTATACCTTGCTCTTCCTCATTAGAGCAAGCAGCGAGCATTGCAACAAATGCTAATGCGCCAATATATTTTGTTATCTTCATATTTTGTATCTATTAATGTCAAACAAACTTTTATTCTGTCTCTAAATTGTCGGTATGCTCTTCCCCCCAAGGACTTACCCATATGTAACTTATCTGTACCACATCCTTGCCTACCAATAAATGCAACTGATGGCTTTTCCCTGACAAAAATACAACATCATTTTCTGTAGCAGTCCAAACATAAGAATTGCCATTCACTTTAAAACCGATGCTAAATTTCCCAGATGTGACAGACTGTGGGATTACAATAGCTGAATAGTTGAAAGTTGGATGGGCTGTTTTTTCATCGGCTCCATTGAATTTAACAACCTCAGGAGTAATAGCAGTTGCACCTTGGGTGTTATCAACTTTTGCAACTATTGATTCTGCTGTAAAATCCACCTTACTACTTAGGATAGTTCCATTTATCTTTACATCTGTTACTGATTCTGCCGTAATAGGCTTTTCCTTGTTTTGGTTAAACTCATCTCTTAGCTCGATAGTCAGATTCAACTGACTAAGGATATGGGAGAATGTAATGTCAACAGCTTGGTTGGCATTCAATTCCGTACCAGGAGTGAAGTTCTTTTGTCTATAAACAATGAAGTCTGAAGTATAGTCATTAGCATTGCTTTGGTCTGCCTGTACAGCAAAAGCGTAATCATTATTTCCATAGACTTTAACTTTGCCATTTGCATCTTCGGTAGTCTCCTGATATGGCGCATAAGCCAGAATATCAACAGCGGTAGTTGAATTCTGCCAAAACATCTGGGTAGCCGGAATCCAATTGCTGCCTTCCTGTGATACCTTGATATTATCATAGGTATATTTTTCGCTATTAGCATTTTTGATGCAGAAGCCGAACGATTTAAGCTTGTCCGTACTATTTCCGTAAGAGGCACGGGTATTCATGCCATCTACACTTGTCATGATTCTGACCACATTATCCATTGGATAATTACTCTGTGCCAAATCCTCATCGTTGGAGCAGCTGGCAAAAACTGCCGTTGCCAAAGCTGCCATTGTTAATATTTTAATTGCTTTCATATTGTCGAATTTTATGTTTTAATTTTAAGAAAGTTACTCGTGAGCCTCGCCCTTGATAGGGTCGCCTGTAGACCCCCAGCCAGAGATGTTTACATCGCCAAGTTTTATGACGTCACGTCCAACCTCTAGGTTGACTGTAGTAATCTTGCCACTCTCAAACTTAAAAGGAGTGCCGTTGTCGTAGATGAAGTCCTTGCCGCCAATGGTGATAGTAATCTTCTGAACACCATCCTGCGGGATGATGATGGAAGCATATTGCTTGTTGGCAGTTAATGCAGGCATGTCGAAGTCTGCTTTATCTTCTGCTACAGCAGATGGGGTGACAACCTTGGTCAGATAATTGACGGTTGCTTTTTTTGCGGCATTGCCTACAACTACCTTATCTACGGTAGGTCCCTCTGTTCCCCACTGGTTCTTATAGGTGAGGTTCACCACAAGTTTAGCCATCACATGGGTAAAGGTGAGAGGTACTGTTTGCTGTTCATCGACATTATAGGATAAGCCATCTTTGTTGACTGCCACCAAGAGATCGCTTTCCACTTGCTTTGTCTCATCGAATGTATATTCTCCGGCAGAAAGGTCGGATATTGCTGAAATAGGGTATACACCGATGAAATAATGCTTGTCGCGGTTGTTCTTCCACAGCATCTGTGGAGTGGATACCCATGAACCGTTAGTCAACTTGTTGATAGCGTTGTTCACCACACGCTCTCTTGTCTCAGGAGCAACAGTTGCATCGCCAGTCCAGGCATACACACTGATTTCATCACCCTCCTCAAAGGTTTGTCCACCCTTCTCATCTGTGGCAACACGTGTCATATTGCCGATACTGGTTGAAACGGTGATATACTTGGAGGTCTCGCCTCCGATACCGTTCTCGTTGTCAGAACAACTGCCCAATGTCAAAGCCATTGCCATCAGGGCAAAGAGATAAGTTTTCTTTTTCATTGTCTTTTACTATTATATGTTTATATTCTTGTTTTGATTCTTGCTAAAATGAGAGGGTCGCTTAATCTTCAGGATTCAGGATTTCACCACGATAAATCCATTCCTCAGTCCAATCATCTATCTTCGTGCTCGTAAGATACATGTAAGGTTTCATCTCCTCAAATTCCAAGTTTATCTTGTACTTGCCGCCAGATTTCATGACGGGTGCTTCGATGTCGTAGTTGCTAACTACTCCCCCAGGAGAAATCAGTTGGATAAACAACTTGGTGGTATGTAAACCGTTGGCTGTCGGCATCAAGCGTAATGTTTCCGTTTTTAAAGTTTCGCCAGGCACTGCGATTTTCAAAGGTATATCACATTCTTCCTTGGTATAGCTTGTCGTCCCGAATGTTCCATCCTCATTCTTTTGCAGGGGCAGGAGTCCGGTTGCCACATTCAGAACCTTACCTATCATTGCAAAATTGTCAGGAACTCCTTCAATGAAGATGGTCAATTCTGCAAGTATATGGCGCATTTCATTTTTGGTTATGTAGTTGACATTTGATTTGTCTATACCGATGTCCGTGACACCATAATAGGCATGGTCGGGAGAGGCACTTGGATTGGACAATCCAAACATGAGTTGGTTCATGTTGAGGGTTGCCCTTGTAGCCTCACCGATAAAAAACGGTTCTATAAGGTTGGTGGCAGCCAGAATCTGATAATGCCCTACAGGAAGAGCAAAGCGTTGGCTTGCCACCTCCTGCGCACTGCCACCATGTTTTTCCTCAACTAAGGAACCGTCATCGGCATTGAATATCCAGAGCTTCACATCCTTCACTTCCGTACCTTGGTCAGCTTCATCTGCCCAAGTGAGCGATACTGACAAACCGCCTTCATCCTCACCATCATGAACATCATGGTCGCAGCTTGCCAACAGGCATGGGACGCATAACAGCACCCATAACCAAATATTAAATATTCTTTTTGCTTTCATTCTCTATCTTGTTTTAGGAGTTACGGATGATGATTGGTAAAAGGCAAGTTGATTCCTAATCTTATGCCACTTTCCCACAAGAAGTTGTTCTTATGCAGATATTCCGGCATTCCGTCCATACGTTCGCCAGTAAGACGGGTCAAACCGGAATAGATGCCCAATTTAAGGCATGAAGTCAGTTGATAACCAACCTGCAAGTCTGCACCATAACCCAAATGCCAGTTGGTAGAGCCTTTCATTACCTTGGCATCATCGGCTATAGTCTGGATATCAGCCTTGGTCGTTACTGCATATATATGAGGTGTAACAGCCAAATCCCATCGGCTGTTAGCTGTTTGATGGAACAGTCCAAGGAGATTAACGTTCACTCTTGCCCCATACCAACCCATCCTGACATGGCTTTTCTGATTGGCATATTCCCAACTGTCCATGCCTAAGACACCTGCGTTGTAAAGCATACCGTCGCTACCCAACCAATAGTTACGTTCTACGCAACAGTCTTGTGCAGACAAGTTCATTTCTCCATATTTAGCAGATAACTCAGCCGAGAAGATGGAGTTAAAACGATAGCCCCATATAAGCCAGCAGCCCAACCGGGATGAGTCTTGTCGTGTCCGAAACTTGAGAAAGTAGAGAAGCCGAAAGGCATTCCACCCTCTACTCCGACGTACCAGCCTTGCTGCCCCGTCTTTCCATCTTCTCTTGCTTCTGCTTTCGCGAAAGAAAATGGAAGAATAAAAGCAAGCAATGCGACCAGCAATCGTTCTTTTCCAGTTAAGTAATTTCTCATATTGATCTTTTTTTTATAGAAAATATACTGTCTTTTTCCAAAGAGCAACATACTTTTTTCTTAGTTAAAACTTTCTTCATATCTATTATGTTTTGATTATAATTTACAATATTTTAAATCCTTCATGATACAGATTGTAAAAATCCTGGTGCAAAGTTAAGGCTTTTATATGAAAGTGGGGGGGGTAATATTTGTTTTTTCAGGTATGAATTTTTGGTTTTTGGTGTCGCATTCGTGAGCAATGCGACACCTTGTTAGTATTCTTTAACGTTTTCAGACTCTATTCAAGCCCAGAATCTGTGTAAATCTTTAGCTGGTGTCCGTTGGTTCAAGGCGTGTGTAGCCTACTATCGAAAGTTCTGTACAAAAGAAAAAAGAGGGCGTGTCATAAGCCACATCCCACACGCCCTGAAAGGGCAGAAGCTCCTAGCCCAGGGCATCGCCCTGGGTATAATAGCAATCAGCAAGACGCCCTGTAAGGGCAAAAGCTTTATGTATTATCTGTGAGTTTTTTAAAGCTTTTGCCCTTACAGGGCGACAGGTTTGCATCCGTAATAACCCAGGGCGATGCCCTGGGCTAGGAGCTTTTGGGCCTTCAGCCCGTACTTAAACCACAAGCGAAAGTTCAGTCTATATTTGTCGGAATCTCCAAATGTTTTCTAAGAAATCTGCTTATCAAGCATGGAATTTAATCCAAAAAGTTCTAATTGCCATAAATTTCTCATTATGAATCAACGGAAGAACCGCTTTATACCCCATCTTCTTCATCTTCTTCCTCTTCAGCAGAAGCGTTGGTATCCAACTTCTCATCCTTTGATATAGAGATACTACCCATTCGGGAAATCTTAAGTACCAGAGGTACATATTCATCACTGGTAACATCAGGCGACCCTACACTTGCTGCGAAGTAAAGATAATCACCTTCTGCTTTCACATACACAATACCAAGCAAAGCACCCATGTCCTGTGTATGTTTGTCAATATAGGATGTGAAATCTTTCTTTGTGAAAGTACGGCTAAAGAATTCTGAGCCATCGCTTCTCAATACCTTAACCGAAATTCTGTTATCATAATACTTGGTGTTTTCGTCCAACTGGAGAACCGGAAGTTCCTTGTCAGAACTACGCTTCACCACCACTTTATAATGGGAACCAACCCAGTCAGCCTCCCTGGTCTGCTCATAATCACTCATTTTCTGAGTAGCTTTGTTCACAACCTTAGCCACCGGTTTAGGAGCAATAATGATATTACTCTTCTTCTTTTCTGTACAAGCCGTCAAGCTAGAAATAGCCAAAAGACCTATTAATATATAATCAATTCGTTTCATTCCGTTATTTTTTCTTACTGCAAAAGTACATTTTTCTTTTGAAATAGCCAAAGAAAAGAACCGAAATCTACATTCTTACACAAAATCAGATGCAAAAAGGCGCCTACTTTCACAAGCAGACGCCTTAACATACCTAAATACTAACTAATAAATTTCCTATTGAATCTTACACGATATAATAAAAGTTCAGTTTATGAATTCTAATCATAACTTTGACGAAAGGAAAATGAAAAGGTTTAATCAAGATATAAAAAAAAGTGCTTTTTCTGCTTTTTTTTTCATTTCTTAGCAAAAGAACATCAAAAAAAACGATTTTGTTTTGTTTTTCGAACTATTTGCCGTACCTTTGCAGCATAATAAAGACATTTAGTATGAAAAAGAGGTTAATATTTATCCTTTCTGTATTTTTTGCCTTCGTTTCATGTTCGCATCAGCAAACAGAAAAGAAGGAGCAAGTCATCGACACAATACCTGTGATGGTGATGCAGATACAGAAATGCAATCGCTTATATACAGCTGAAGCTCATGTTCATAAGATTATAACACATGATGACCAGCTCAATCTGAAGGGCTCACTGTTCAAGAAAGACTTTAATATTCATGTTCCCGGCTCAAACCGCAAGGTGGCCATTCCGATGGATGCGACATTAAAAGCTTATGTAGACTTTTCAGGATTCTCTGCCAAGAACGTTAACCGACAAGGTGACAAGATAGAAATCATCTTACCAGACCCAAAAGTGATGCTCACCAGCAGTAAAATCAATCACGAAGGTGTAAGACAATTCGTTTCACTCACCAGAAAGAACTACAGTGATGCAGAACTGTCACAATTCGAACAACAAGGCAGGGAAAGTATCATTCGCGATATACCGAACCTAGATATTCTTGAACAGGCACGCCAAAGTGCAGCAAATACCCTGATTCCGATGTTACAGGACATGGGATTCTCAGAAGAGAATATCAAAATCAGTTTCAGGAAGAAATTCACTTTCAACGATCTGAAGACTCTTCTGGATAAGACAACTATCGAAAAGAATCACTAAGCGAGGAGAACAATGATATGAAAAGAATACAAATCATCGTACTATTAGCACTGATCCTTATTCTGGGTGGAGCCTTCTATTGGCTCACCAAAGACAACGAGGTCAGCGTGGTACAGGAAGATAAGACAACCCTCTCACCCACTCAGGTAGAAAGTATCGAGAATATCGGTCAATGGGAATTTCTATCTGTAAGTGATGAAGAACTGATAGATACAATACGCCGTGGCTTTTTTGGCGATGACCAACTGGTACGTATCTATTACGGAACGTTGCGCTTGGGTATCGATATGAAGGATGTAAAAAAAGGATGGCTACAAGCCAGTCAGGACAGCATCGTATGCACTTTACCTCCTATCAAACTGCTGGACCATAACTTCATAGACGAAGCGAAGACCAAGAGTTTCTTTGAAGAAGGCAAATGGACAGGCAGCGACAGACAGGCTATGTATGAGCGTGCTTATCAAGCCATGAAGAAACGTTGCTTCAACCGCACCAATATCTATACAGCACAGGCGAATGCCAAGACTCAGTTTAGAGAGATGCTGAAAGCAATGGGATTCAAAAACGTGAAGATAGAATTTGAGAAATAACAAGGTTATAACACATAAGTAACTGCGTTATCAGGTATAAAAAATATAGATATAAGATAAACATAAAATTTTTAAGAGATGGATGCAATAAACGATTTTTTCACCGCATTTAGTTCATTCCTCTGGGGATGGCCTATGATTATCCTGCTGTTGGGAACCCACATCTTTCTGACCATCCGCTTGCGCTTTCCACAACGCAAGATTTTCAAGGCAATCAAACTGTCTGTAAAGAAAGACAAGAATGCCACAGGAGATGTTTCACAGTTCGGAGCACTGGCAACAGCACTGGCAGCTACAATTGGTACCGGTAACATCATCGGTGTGGCTACAGCTATCGCTCTTGGCGGACCAGGAGCCGTACTCTGGTGCTGGTTAACCGGTGTCTTTGGTATTTCTACCAAATATGCCGAAGGATTACTCGCCGTAAAATATCGCGTAAAGACCAAGCGAGGCACGATGTTGGGTGGTCCTATGTATGCCCTGGAAAAAGGATTGGGCTGGAAATGGCTTGCAGTCCTGTTCGCCCTCTTTGCCGCATTGGCATCATTCGGAATCGGTAGCACGGTACAGGCAAATGCCATCTCTACCCTGGTAGAAAACCAATACGGCATTTCTCCATACATTACTGGAGCCATCGTTACGGCTTTAGGAGCAGCTGTGATTCTTGGAGGCGTGAACAGTATCGCCAAGGTTTGCGGCATGCTGGTACCTTTCATGGCACTCTTTTATGTATTAGGCTGCATCTACATTCTCTGTGTAAATCATGCTTATTTATTGCCTGCCATCCACGTAATCTTAGACTCTGCATTCACGACTAAGGCAGCAGGTGGCGGTTTTGCAGGAAGTACCATGATGATTGCAGCCCGCTATGGTATAGCCCGCGGATTGTTCTCTAACGAAAGTGGTCTGGGTTCGGCACCCATCGTTGCTGCAGCAGCCCAAACCCGTAACCCTGTGCGTCAGGCATTGGTTTCATCTACCGGTACCTTTTGGGATACTGTCATCATCTGTGCCCTTACAGGTCTCGTCATCACCTCAAGTATCATAGCATACCCAGACATCGACTACCATAACGGAGCAGCACTCACCAAGGCTGCCTTCAGTAAGATTCCATATATCGGAGCTCCGATATTGACCATCGGACTGGCAACATTTGCATTCAGTACGACATTGGGATGGAGTTATTATGGAGAACGGTGTGTAGAATATCTGAAAGGCAAAAAGTGGATGCTCTGTTTCCGCATAGTCTATATTGCTACTATCTTCCTGGGTAGTGTCATCAGTCTGGGACTGGTTTGGAACATTGCCGACTGCATGAATGCTTTAATGGCGATACCAAACCTTATCTCCTTGCTCTGCCTGAGTGGTATCATAGTGCATGAAACCAGAAAGTATCTATGGAGAGACCAGTTAGATAAAGACATGGACGAAAAAGAAATAGAGGAATTAGAATAAAAGACACAGAAAGAAAATACCCTGAAAGGGAGTAAAAATACAAAAGCTCGGCATTGCATCACTGCAGACCGAGCTTTTATTATTAAATCAACAAAAACTAATAAAATATCTTTTCTAAAAACCAAAAAACCTATTCGTTATGAACTTATGGTGCAAAGATACTACCGTTTGAGCAATAAACAGCACATTTTCTGTTGATTTCTATACTTTTTATTGGGCAAACGTTTGCACAGTTTGCCCTATCAGATTACAATTTATACTGCAGATGTTTCATTGCATGACCACCCCAAGTGGTATCATTGACATATTGGAAACCAACCTTCGTATAGAGACGCTCCGCTTTCGGATTGCCTTTATCACAAAGCAAACCTACAGCAGGAAGTCCTAATTCTCTTGCGCGAGAGATAGCAGCATCCAACAGTTTAGATGCAATACCTTTTCCACGGTATTGGTTAGAAACTGCCAAACTATCCAAATAGAACTCACCTTCCTCTGTTTCAAGCTCCATAGCCGAATAGTCTATTCCAAAAGCCACGATTGCAGCCTCAATAAAGCGCTTACGTAATCTTTTGACATCAGCACCATCGTATGCAACCAAGATGCCAACAAGAATGCCATCAGTAGACATAGCAACCAATGTATTCTTATAACTATACTGACTGTCCTCCATCTCTACAAGTTTAGTCATCATACGGTGAAAATCAACCAATGTATGCTGAGGACCAGCAAAATTTTGGCAACACTGCGCATTCATCGCCTCCATGATAAGCGATGCGATATGCGAAGCCTTGTCAGGCGTAGCCTGTTCTATTTGAATTTTCATTATAGTATTTTTGTTTATTGTTTTATTATTGTTATTTCTTTCATGCTCCAGCATCGTGAGGAAATTCTACAAAGATTACTTTTTTCATGATTGCAGATTGGGTTTGATGCCTTATCGTTTACAAAGTTACGTATATTTTTTGATAAGAGCAAGTTTTTTATATTTTTTATTCGAAAAAGTTTTTTTATTCGAAAAAAAGATGTATCTTTGCCGCAGGTTTTGAAGCTAAATTTCTATTACTAGCATAATAGAGATACCCAAATCCCTTGGGTCCCAATGCTTCAAAACCTTTTTCGTTTTTAAGAGCGAAAAAAGAGGGTGTGTCATAAATCAGGATAATAGTTGGTGTATAACAGTTGACTACCGCATGCACAACAGCTGTTGTGCGACCGAAGATACTGACTGTCTCAACAACATATCCTATCTCTTTCAACAACTTATTCTATCTCTTTCAACAACATATCCTATCTCTTTCAGCAACATATCCTATTTCTTCCAGCAACATAACCCATATTTACCAACGACAAGAAGAGGGTGAATCATAAACTTATGACACATCCTCTTCTTCGCAATATAAATCCTTAATGTTTTGATTTTCAGAATATTACTATAATCACAAAGCTACAGAAGCATCCTTTAAGTCTACTGCCTGTGCCTTGAGGGTTCCCTTTCCTTTTATCACAACGATACATTTTCCGAAGAATGCCTTGCGATGTGAATCGGTGAAACGCTCCAAAGAAGTCTGACATCCATTATCTGTTCCCAGAATCTTTGGCTTTTTCAGGAAACCATGACCACTTGCCTCCTGTTCTCCTGAAACAGAGAAGAAAATCTGGTTATCTGCGTTCGGACAGAGATTGCCGTCTTTGTCTACCACATTCACCTCGACAAAGGTAGTCGGATCTGAAGTGCCATAGGCCTGACAGCCCTGATAAGTCTTCTTCAACACAAGATGATGAGGAGCTCCTGCAGTCTTTATGACCTGCTCTCTAAGAACTTTACCATTCTTTCTGGCTACAACCTTTACTTCTCCCGGTTCAAAGTTTACTCGCCACATCACATGATATTCAGTACTCTTTCTGAAAGCATCGCCTTCGTTCTTTGCACCGTAGACTGTCTTCTTACGGATGCCCTGACTCTTGCCATTGATAAAGAGTTCTACCTCATCGGCATGATTATAATAACACCACATGTCGATGGTCTGTCCCGGCAGCCAGTTCCAATGAGGGAAGAGATGAAGCACATCTTTCTGAGTCCACTCACTCTGATACATATAATAGCTGTCTTTTGGAAGACCCGCCAAATCGATAATGCCAAAATAACTGCTACGGGCAGGGTAAGCATAAGGAGTAGGTTCACCGATATAATCGAAACCGGTCCAGATAAACTGTCCGCCCACAAAGTCGTTGTGCTTCACCACATCCCAGGTTTCTTCGTGGGTACTACTCCATGATGCATGGAAATTATCATAAGCCGAACACATAAACGATGGATCGGTATAAGGCAACCACCATTCCTTTGGCGCAGTATAAATGCTGTCGCTAGGCATCATATAGTAGCCACGAGTCTGCAAGGCAGAAACACTCTCCGACAGAATGAAAGGCTTGCCAGGGAAATTCTTCGGCACATCCTTCACCCACTGATGGTGATAATTGAAACCTATAACATCAATAGCCCCACTCTTAAAGAGATGATTCTTCGGGTCGGGCTCATTGCAGCCAGCAGTAACAGGGCGATAGCCCCAAGGATCATACTCCTTCACGATTTTGGCAAGATGCTGGGTAAGAAGCGAATTGACACTCAGTTCATCACTATGTGCCAAAGTTGAAGCATCATGACCGGCATTCAGAATCAGGTTAGCCTGCTCCAGACTGAGCGTATCAGCAACCGCATCCGACCATTGTTCGAGAACCTCATTACCGATACTCCACATGATGATGCTTGGATGGTTACGGTCGCGCTTGATGAGATCAGACAGGTCTTTCTTATGCCATTCATCGAAGAAACGGGCATAATCGCCATTCGATTTCTTGCGGCGCCACATGTCGAAACTCTCGTCCATCACGAGGATGCCCATCGAATCGCACATGTTCAGGAGTTCTGGTGCCGGAGGATTATGACTGCTTCGGATAGCGTTCACGCCCATATCGCGAAGGATGGTAAGCTTACGGTGCATCGCATCCTCATTGACAGCAGCACCCAGGCAACCGAAATCATGATGCTCACAGACACCATTTATCTTGAGATTCTTGCCATTGAGGAAGAAACCCTTCTTTGCATCAAACTTCACATCACGGAAACCGGCAGCTGACGTAGCAACATCCACTACCTTCCCATTTACTACCAGCTCGCTCTTGACTGTATAGAGATATCCCTTTCCGATGTCCCAGAGATGCGGATTCTTCACCTTGAGTTTCTGTTCCTGAACACCCTGACTCTTGGCTACAATCTTTCCGGCAGCATCATAGATGGTGTTACGGACAGAGAGTTTCATCTTTTTACCGGAAGCAGCGAAATCTACCTTCACCCTGACATCACCCTGTGGAGAAGTTGCCACATACTGTCCCCATTGGGGAATATAAGCAGTTTTCATGGTTTTGGTGAGCCAGACATGGCGGTAAATACCACAACCAGAATACCAGCGGCTGTTAGGCTGGTCGCTGTTGTCTACCTTCACAGCAATGACATTATCACCCTTCTTATTAATATAAGGTGTAAGATCATACTCGAATGTACTGTATCCATAAGGACGGGTTCCGAGTTTATGCCCATTGATATATACGGTAGAATTCATATATACTCCATCAAAGGTGATGGTAAAGCGGTCATACTTTTCCTTTGGATTCACCGAGAAGTGCTTACGGTACCATCCGATGCCACCCGGCAGTGCACCACCACTGGCTCCCGAAGGATTCGAAGGAGAGAAATCGCCCTCTATCGCCCAATCGTGAGGAAGATTCAAACTTCGCCAATGTCGGTCTGAATAATCAGACTTTGACATTCCGGCACTATCTGCTAAAGTGAAAAGCCAGCCTTTATCAAAAGACTGGCGTTCACGGGCGCTCAACGACTGAGCGCCCAATAGAAAGATTGCTAAAGCAAATATTTTCTTCATATTACTTCAGTTTTACAGTAACTGCCTTACCAGCATACTTCACCATCTTGCCCTTAGGCGCCTTGGCGAGGCTGATGCCCTGCTGGTTGTTATCACTAACAAGTACGATATTGAAGCGACGCTTCTGTAGCATACCGTCAAAAGCACCCTTACGGGCAGCGATAGTAACGGTCTTGTGAGCATCATTATACTTGAAGTCTATCATAGCATACTTGCCCTTCTCGTAGTTGTAGTTGGTTCCCTCATCCTCATAGAGTGTATAAGAACCGTCCTTGCCTGCATAGACATAGAGGTCGATGAGTTCAGCCTTCTTCTGGTCGCTCCACTCCATCTCAGGACCTATAGGAAGAATAGAACCCTCTGGAACAAAGACTGGAATCTTATCGAAAGGCGCATCGGCTTCGATTGTCTGTCCACCGGCATAGTGCTTACCTGTATAGAAATCATACCAGCCCTTCTGCTTAGGAAGATAAACATTGCGGCTGTACTTCTGATACTCGCCTACAGGACAAGCCATGAGAGCAGGACCGAACATCCACTGATCCTTGATGTCGTAAACATTATCATCGCCGTTGAAGTCCATTACCAATCCACGCATCATGGTATAATCCTTGAAATGAACCATACCTGCCATACTGTAGAGGTAAGGCATCAGGCGGTAACGGAGTTTATCGTAAGCCACGATGGTCTTGTAAGCAGGATGATCTGCCGGAGCAATGTTCCATACCTCACGGGTAGGCCACTGACCATGAGTACGATAAAGAGGTACGAAGCAACCGAACTGGTTCCAACGCGCCTGCAACTCGCGCCATTCCTTCAAGTCAGCATTCTCCTTACCGGTCTTATCGAACTCCTGCTGGGCAGCCACATAGCGGTTCTCTACACAGAAACCACCCTGGTCCATTCCCCAGAAAGGCAGACCTGCCATAGAATAGTTCAAACCGGCTGTCATCTGGGCGCGCATATCTTCCCAACGGGTAGCAATGTCACCAGACCAGGTTGCCGTACTGTAGCGCTGCTCACCGGCAAAACCAGAACGGGTCAGGAGGAAGACACGCTGGTTAGGGTTCACACTGCGCTGTCCGTTATAGATAGCATCAGCATTCACGATGCTGTAAGCATTGAAATATTCGGTTGATGTACCGAGGGCAGTAGGACCTGAAAGAGCCTTGCGGTACCACATCGGAGTACAGTCGCGAACGTTTGGTTCTGATGCATCCATCCACCAGGCATCGACTCCGAACTTATACTTGGTATAAAGATTCTCGTCCATCTGGCGCCAGAACATCTTGCGGGCACCATCAGAATATGCATCATAGAATGAACCGCGGAAGCCGAGCCAGTCGTGAATATCATCCTTGATAGCCTGATGATACATCCAGCCCTTGCTGTCGAGTTCCTTATAATTCTTGACCGTATCATAGAACTTAGGCCATACGGAAATCATGAAGCGGCCATTCATCGCATGTACGCTGTCGAGCATCGCCTGTGGGTTTGGATAGCGTGCAGCCTCAAACTCATGACTTCCCCATGAATCCAGTTTCCAGTAGTTCCAGTCCTGAACGATATTGTCTACAGGAATATGCAGGTTGCGGAACTTCTTCATGTTGTCCTCGATGTCCTTGCTGCTCTGATAGCGCTCACGGCTCTGCCAGAAACCGAGGGTCCACTTAGGATAAAGCGAAGCCTTGCCGGTAAGCGTACGGTAACCGGAAATCACCTCATCGAGATTCTGACCGGCGATGAAATAATAGTCCATATCCGGCGACATTTCACTCCAGATGCTCAACTGGTTCTTCTCTGCCTCAGAACGAGGAGCTGCTACGCGAAGTCCGCAGTAGGAAACATCACCATCTGGCTGCCACTCGATACGGATAGGAGTCTTTACGCCCTTCTTGATTGGAGTTTCAAACTTATAAGAGTTCGGATTCCAGGCTGTACGCCAGCGCTCAGGAACTACCAGTTTGCCATCGATATAAATCTTCATGTAACCGGCATAATAGAGGATAAACTGATAGAAGCTGTTGGTTGGAGCCTCTACATAACCCTCGTAAACCACCTTGGAACCATTCAGTGCAAAGCCCTTTGGCAGGTTCTGAATGCCGCCCTTGTCGGTCTGGTTGCAAACCTCAGAAGTCTCAGGCATTGCATACTCAAAGTAAATGCTATCTTCGCCTCGAACAATCTTCTTACCGTTCTTGTCTACATAAGTACCTGTCAGCTGACCTTCCTTACCATCCTTATCATAGAGTTTAAAGGCACGGTTCAGCTGGAGATAATCTTCCGGATTACCCCAACGGCAATAAGAATAAGAATCCCAGAGGATGCCGTAGTTTTTATTAGAGATGACGAAAGGAACACTCACCTTGGTATTATACTGGAAGAGGTCTTCGTTCTTACCCTTCATGTTGAGTTCCTCACTCTGATGCTGACCGAGACCATAGAACGCCTCGTTATCAGGAGAGTTGAAGAGCGCACGCCATGACCATCCATGCTTCTGTGCTTCAGGAACCTTGGCAATGTCTACACCGATTTCACGGTCAGGCACAGTGAACGGCTTGAAAGTTTTTCCGCCCTGAGCAACCTCATTGAGAAGGACATTGTCTTTCAGGTCATAGAAGGTAATCTGACCCGTAGCCTCATTCATGACAGCACGCATAGCTGCAGTGGTAATGATGAGATTGTCTCCCTGCTCTTCCACCTTATACTTTGCCTTGCTGTTTTGAGGCACAATAATCAGACTCTGTTTATTACGGAAACTCTGTTCGGCTGTAGCCTGAACACGGATAATCTTATCGCTCACCACCTGGAGGCGAATCTGACTAGGACCAAAATTCTGGTGTTGCTTCAACTGAACAGTGAGATAATTACCATTCTGGTTGAAACCGGCTGCCTGCATGCCTGTAGCACTCATCAGCAGCACTGCTGAAATCAATAATGTTTTAGTTAGTCTCATTTTATACGTTTAAAGGAAAGTTTAAAAATCTGCGGCAAAGATACGAGAAAATTCCCGTATCTTTGTGCGCAAATGTTATCTGTATGTGTATAAAATGTTAATCAGATGCGTAAACTACTCTGATTCTAATAGATTCTTACGATATTGAGACGGCGTAACGCCATACGCGTCTTGGAAGTATTTAGTGAAATAACGTGGATTATTGAATCCCACCTTATAGGCTATTTCACTGATGTTCAAGTCGCCCGAGCGGAGCAGATGCTCTGCAAATTTGATACGCTTGGTTCTGAGATACTCAGAAGGTGTAATACCCGTCAGCGAAATCATGCGTTTATATAATTGTACGCGCGAAATGCTAAGATGAGTACTCAGCGATTCTACCGAGGTTTCAGGATTGCTCATATGATCGCGGATATAAGCATTCACCTCATCAATAAATTTGCGGTCAGCCTCTGTTATTACATAATCTGTGCTCACATTCTTGCGTTTCTTCAAGAGGTTCAGAATACAGAGATTCAACATATCAATATCGAATGGTTTGGCAATATACTCGTCAGCACCACACTTCAGACTTTCCTTGCGTTGCTCATCTCCCATACGGGCCGAGAGCATGATGAAAGGTATGGCTGTTGTTTCGTCATTGTCCTTACACATCCGGCAGAGTTCGTTACCATCCATCACAGGCATCATCACATCGCTCAGGATGATGTCTGGACGACGGTCGATAATCTTGTTCCAGGCATCCTGACCATTGACAGCCTCAACAACCGTATAGTCTGTCAATACTTCGTTCATAAACTCACGGAAGTCCTCACTGTCGTCAACGAGGAGCACTACCGGCTTCTTGATCATCGATTCTCCAGGCTGATGCGCATGTTTACTCATTCCGTAGAGAACGTTCTTACCTGCATCCGGATCCTCATCAGCAGCCTGATGCACGGTGGTTATGATAGGTGCTGCTCGCAAGGAACCGAGATGTGCCGTAGAATTAGAGGTGGTACTGCTCTCTATCGGAAGGTCTACCATAAAGATGGTTCCTCCGCTTGGATTATCTGTAACATCTACCTTACCGCCATGCAGTTCGGCAAACTTCTTTACCAGGTTCAAACCTATTCCGCTACCGCCCTGTGGCTGCATTTCAGTACCATTGACCTGATAGAAACGCTCGAATACATGTTCCTTCTCCTTATCGCTGATGCCCTTGCCAGTATCAGATACAGAGATGCGGAGCATATCCGAATCCTTATCTCCTACACGCTGGCGGAGTGCAACACTCAGAGAAACGGTGATAAATCCTCCATCTGGCGTAAACTTATAGGCATTGCTCAGGAGGTTGTTCACGATCTTTCCTACCTTATCAGCATCAAACGACATCTGCAGACTAGGCACCGTAGAATCGAAGGCAAGCGTTACTTTGCTGTTTGCCAAAGTACGGAACGAAGTACAGATATTGTCAACGAAGCTCACAATGTCGATATGCGACAGGGTAAGTTTTTCCTTGTTCTGGTCTATCTTGCGGAAGTCGAGAATCTGGTTTACCAGATTGAGCAAACGGGTAGCATTGCGATGAATCATCTCCAGCTTTCTGCGTTTACTTTCATCTCTTTCTTCTCTGATCATACTAACCAGCGGCGAGATAATCAGGGTGAGCGGAGTACGGAGCTCATGACTCACATTGGTGAAGAAGTTGAGTTTCAGTTCGTTCAACTCCTTGGTCTTCTTGATACTGTCTTCCTTACTCTGGAGTTCGAATTTAACACGCTGCTTTTCGAGCATGCGTTTACGGTAGAGATAGAAAGCTACACCTATTAATATAATATATACGATGAACGCCCATATAGAGAGATAGAAAGGCGGGTGAATATGAATCTTCAGCGTGCTCACCTCTTCGCTCACACTACCATCAGCATTCACCACCTTTGCCTCCAGAACATAGCTGCCTGAAGAGAGATTGGTAAAGGTAGCCTCCGGACGTCCCTCCGGTGTCAGCATCCATTTGTCATCAAGTCCCTTCATACGATATAGGAAACGGCAGCGGGCAGGAATACTCACCTGGTCAGAAGCCAGCTGTATGGTAAACGCCTTGTCCTTATAGCTGAGATCCAGTACTGGGTTTGTATCAAGCGATTTAGCCAGAGGCACTCTTCCTTCAAACTCCTCACCTGCCTTCAGCGGATGATCGAAGAGTACTAAACCGCTAAACAAGACTTTTGCATGTTTCTGGGCAGGAAGGATCTTGGCAGGATTGATGATATTAATACCATCCTGACCGCCGATGGCGATGGCTCCATTTCTCATCAGACAGGCAGAACGCTGGTTAAACTGGCGGCTCTGCAAGCCATCGAGCGAAGTGAAACTAATCATCGTAATGTCCCATTTGCCCTGATTGTTCTTGGTCAGCGTAACACGGGTAACGATAAATTCAGAAACCAGCCAGATGTTATGCTGCTTATCTTCGAGCACCATACAACCTACCGTACCCTGCGTACCATTGAGGTCATTGATTGACTCCAACTGTCCTGAAGCCTCATCATACATGGTGACGCCCGCAGGCGAAGCCATCCACAAGATGCCTCGGCTATCCTTCATCATGTAATTCAGGGAAGGACTAGGGAAAGGCTGTCCGTCCTTGGTTGTATTCACATTGGTTACCTTTCGGGTTCCGAAATTAAAGATAGAATAGTTCTGCGAATGACCTATCAGAATTTCATCTTTATTCGGCAGGAAGAGCGAGTTGATAAAATCGCTGGATATGCCTGAGTTCTGAATATTGTAGGTTGTAAACTTACCACTTTCAGGATTATAAATCTGGAAGCCTGAGCCCAAGGTTCCGATAATCAGGCGATGATACGGATCTTCAGCAAGACACCAGACGCTGTTATTGGCAAGTCCGCCTGGAGCTGCCTGAAAACTCTTCCATCTGCCGTTTTTATATTGGGCAAGTCCACCATTGAAGGTTCCGAAATACATCGTACCATCACTCATGGTTACGCTGCTGACGATAATATCCGAAGCCAGACCAGTTTCAGCCTGTCCGAATCGCCAACTCTGTCCGGTAAGCGGACTGTAGCATACAATACCGCTATCATTGGTTCCGCACCAGAGATTACCATTCAGATCCTGCGTGATTGTACACACATCACCAAGCGGAACAGTAGTGAATTTCTGAGCGTCAGGCGAATAATAAGCCACGCCGTTTTTGTAACTACCTACCCAGATAGCTCCCTCATCATCCACATAAACCTTCTGCAGGGAATTGTCAACGATACTTCCCTTTGCTTCGGAATGAACATATTGACGGCAGATTTTGCGTTTGAAATCAACGAAGAAGAGACCGTTATGGTCGGAAGCCACCCAGAGATTGCCTGCCTTATCGCGGGCAATATCACGCATCAGAATACGGGTTGGGCAAGGAATAGCAATGCCCATGTTTGTAAGATAAGAACGGGCATCGGTCCATTTTCCGGTCTTTGACTGATACACATAATTGGCATTGCTTACAGAAACCCAGAAGCCTCCTATACCATCATAGAAAGTATAGGCACCATTATCACCGGCAGCTTTATGGTTAGCAAGGAAGGAATTGTACCAGAGAACCTTCTGTTTCTGTCCGTTGACACGGCAGATTGTACCATCAGCATAGGTAATGAGTGCATCGCCGTCAACCTCGGTTATTTTACTGATATTTCCCTCTTTCAGACAGCCCGGCTGAGCCTTTTTGGTAAATTTAAAAAGATAAGTATTCTTGATTTTGGCATTATGATAGTAGAGTCCCTGTCCGTAGACAGCTATCCACATGTTCTTATCCTTATCTATCAGGAGTTTATAAGGAGGTCCCTGCACGTGGATGTTTTTGAGCCATTCTTCCGATTTGCGGTCAAACTGCTCTTCATCATATTTATAGATGCTGTAACCCATAGAGGTATGCACCCAGATATTTCCATCATAGTCTTGCTGAAGTTCATCTACCGAATTGTTAGGCAGCGACTTATCATCAGTGTTGCTATAATAGAAAGTTTTCATACGGAAGCCATCAAAGCGGCACAGTCCCGACTGGGTACCGAACCAGATGTAGCCTCTAGTGTCCTTGAGGATAGCACCCACCTGACTGTTCGTAAGTCCATCATGATTGGTGAGGCTGCTGAATTCTACGTTTTCATAGGCAGCACATGCCCTACCCGGCTGCATGAGCAGCAAGAGCAGAAATAGCACGATGGCATGTTTCAAGTAGTTTTGTTTTTTAATCATCATAATCGTAGGTTTAATTTACAGTTCTATGAAAATAGGAATTATTTCACGTCGTTTTTTTCAGAACTTTCGCGTATTTTCAGAATCATCGGTACCACTTTTTTGTAGATTTTTTCATCACCATTGATACTTCTCATGAGAAGATCGCAGGCTGTGGTTCCCTGTTCGTGCGCCTTGTCCATGATAGCCGAGAGTTTCGGCGTAACGAAGGCAGCAGTATCACCATCGGTAAAACCGATGATAGCAACATCCTCTGGTATGCGGAGCCCTTTTTCCTTGATAGCATCGAAGGCGGCATAAGTGATAATATCGTTAAAGGCGAGGATGGCATCAGGTCTGTCCTCCTTTTCGAGGAGACGGAGGGTAGCGTTTCGTGCCACATCGAAATCGATTTTGTCGCAAACCACGAGGTCACGGTCGATAGGGATGCGGTTCTCTCTCAGAGCCTCCAGATAACCGTGTTTTCTGCGGCGTACCATATCAAGATGGTTTGGACCGCCGATGAAGGCGATGCGGCGCGAACCGGTATCTATCATATGCTGGGTAGCCTCTTGGGCGGCAACATCACCATTGCCTACTACCTGGGAGAACTTATCTTCTAAGCAACAACGGGCAAAGAACACCAGTGGAACTCCCATCTTATGCAACTGCTCGAAATGAGAATAGTCGACCGTATCCTGTGCCAGACAGGCGATGATGCCTTCCACATGCATATTCAGGAAGTTTTCTACCGCTCTCTTCTCGTGTTCTGTATTCTCGTGGCTATTGGCGCTGATCACCGAATAACCATTCCTTACGGCATAATCTTCTATACCATCCAGCACGGCAGCATAATAATGAGTCACCAGGTTTGGCACAATTACACCAATCACCCTAGGTGCTTCTTTTCTGAGGCTCTGTGCAAAGGGGTTTGGTCGATAATTGAGTTCCTTGGCAAGGCTTTTCACCTTTTGAGTCATCTCCTCACCCACTTCATGGCTGTTTCGCAAGGCTCTAGATACAGTTGCTATGCTGACGCCAAGTCGGTCGGCGAGGTCTTTCAAAGATGTTCTTCGTTGTTTCATATTCAGTTTATGCTTATTATCGATATACATTTTGTATTCACATATTCTGCATATTTTGTCTTTCCGACAGCAAAGTTAGTGAATTCTCTGCAAAGATAACAATTTCTTTCGAAAACGCAAACGTTTACGTTATTATTTTTCTGAAAAAAATTATTTTATAAGAAAAAAACTCGTAATTTTGCAACCTGAAAAGTAATGAATAGTTGATAATAAGTTAGTTAGAAACAAGCGTGGGTTTGGAATGTCGGGAGACAATCCAAACTCTTTTTTTTATGTCCCAATGCCAACAGATTACCTGCCAGAATACAAAAAACAGGATACAAAAAAAGATGAGGGCACATACTGAATACTGCCCCCATCTGATATGGTTATTTCTGCTTAAAAACAAATTTCTTCTGTCCGGGATAGTTAACGAATATCGCTACCAGCAGAGACACAATACTCTTCGGAATCATGTAATGCAGCTGAATGTGTTCGTATGCATTCAGAAATTCGGTCAGGGCGATGGTGCCGCCCGAATTGAGCATCCAGCTGATGCCCCAGATGATAAAATAACGCCAGGCTACACTCTTTTTCTTGCTCTTGGAATCGCCGAACACATAACGGTAATTCAGTATGCAGTTGGTAATGCCGCCACTTATCACTCCCAGCGCATTGGCAAGTCCGTAATAAATGCCGATGATATCAGAGAGGAAGAATGCCAGTCCGAAGTCTATCACTGAGGCGCAGGAGGCGGTCAGTTCCGCCTTGCCGAAGGTTACGAGTTCTTCTTTAATCTTGCCCATAATCTCTTGGATTCCATAAGCAGTACGCCTACTATCGTAGTAAGAATACCCAACATGACATCAATGATATAATGATGACCGGAATAGACTGCCGTCCACCAGATTCCCAGACAGATGCAGGCAAAGAGCACCACCGTATACCAGCGTTTACGGCTCATCACAGCATAAATCGTGGTAAGGAACATATAGGCAGCATGCAGACTCGGCACGGCAGCAAAGACATTGGCATTCTTGCCGTAGAGTCCGTGGAACACGTGCAGTCCGGTCATTTCGTCCCATCTGCCCAGACCAGCCACATTGCCCGGTGTATTGAGCACAGCCTTGAAACCATAGTTCATCGCATACCAAGGCGGAGCTGCCGGATAGATGTAGTAGCCGATGAAGCCGATGACATTCACCAGCAGGAAAGCCCAGGAGAAACGCTTGA
>ERZ860023.502-NODE-502-length-23113-cov-2.958930_pt1 | contig 23113 bp, 17 predicted proteins | sample MGYA00509983_ERZ860023 | MGnify/ENA primary metagenome ERZ860023 (study PRJEB30046, sample SAMN00715180) | human gut metagenome | study: EMG produced TPA metagenomics assembly of the A metagenome-wide association study of gut microbiota in type 2...
ATCTGCATCGGCTGCAGGGTCCGGACGGTCCAAAGCCAGATGGAAGTGGAAGTTCGGGAAGTCTTTTTCCAGTTTCAAGAAGTCGTCCAGATAGAACACTTCATTCAATGCACGCGCACCATAGAAGTAATGCAATTCACGGTCAGTAGTATGCAATGTACGAGTCATGTGCATAATCTGTGCACGAAGCGGAGCCATACCGGCACCACCACCTACCCAGATCATTTCCTTCTTAGAATCGAAAATCGGATGGAAGTCTCCGTAAGGACCACTCATCAATACCTTGTCACCCGGTTTCAGGGTAAAGATATAAGAAGAAGCGATACCCGGCATCACATCCATGAATCCGCTGCGGTCTGGCTTGAACGGAGGAGTAGCGATACGAACTGTCAACATGAACACGTCACCTTCTGCCGGATAGTTGGCCATAGAGTAAGCACGGATGGTTTCTTCTTCGTTCTTACATTTCAGGCCGAACAAACCGAATTTTTCCCATGCAGGCAAGTATTCGGCACCGATAAGGTCCTTGTCGATGTCCTTGTTGTAATCCATTTCAAATTTAGGAATCTTAATCTGTGCGTATGAACCCGGAATAAAGTCCATGTGCGCACCCTTGGGCAACTGCACCTTGAACTCCTTGATAAAGGTAGCCACGTTCTTGTTGGAGATAACCGTACATTCGTATTCCTTTACACCCATTACAGATTCAGGAACCTTGATAGCCATATCTCCCTTCACTTTCACCTGACAGCCCAGACGCCAGTGGTCTTTCTGCTGTTTACGGCTGAAGTGGCTCACCTCAGAAGGCAGGATTTCGCCTCCACCTTCTACTACCTGACATTTACACTGTCCGCAAGACCCCTTACCACCACAAGCTGAAGGCAAGAACACTCCGTTTACGGCCAATGTGTTCAGCAATGTAGAGCCAGACTCTACTTCCATATCCTTATCGCCGTTGATAGTCAGTTTCACATTACCGGAAGCAACGAGGAAATTCTTTGCAACCAGCAGGATGACTACCAGCACCAGAATAGTCACGAGGAATACTCCAATGCTTGCTAAAATAAAATTCATATCCATTGTCTTATTCCTTTCCTATTAGATGTTCAAACCAGAGAAACACATAAATGCCATTGCCATCAGACCTACAGTGATGAATGTGATGCCCAAGCCTTTCAGCGGAGCAGGTACGTCAGAGTAAGCCATTTTTCCACGGATAGCAGCCAGACCTACGATAGCCAGCAACCAGCCGATACCTGAACCCAGTGCGTAAGAGATAGAATCCCAGATATCGCCGATGTATTTAGCATCAGACGGGCTCAGAGTGATACGCTGCTGCATGAACAGAGAAGCACCCATGATGGCACAGTTTACAGCAATCAACGGCAGGAAGATACCCAGTGACGCATACAGTGAAGGACTGAAGCGTTCTACAATCATTTCTACCAGCTGAACGATAGCCGCAATTACGGCAATGAAAAGAATGAAGCTAAGGAAGCTCAAGTCAATTCCCAGAATGCCGTCGGCAGCCAGTACCTTCGTCTGCAGAAGGTAGTTCACCGGCAAGGTAACCACCAGCACGAAAGTTACGGCGATACCCAGACCGAGGGCAGTCTTCACGTTCTTCGATACCGCCAGGTATGAACACATACCCAGGAAGAACGCAAATATCATATTGTCCACAAAGATTGAGCGGACCAATAAACTAAAAAAATGTTCCATAATTCTGGATTTTTAATTTCCGTTGTTGGTTAATAATTATTCTTTTTCTTGCAACTCTTTGTGTTTTGCACGCTGATACCAGATCAGGCAAGCTACGATGATCAAAGCCATCGGCGGCATCAACATCAAACCGTTGTTTACATAACCGGCATTCTTTACAGCCTCATAGTTCAGAATGTTGAAGCCCAACAGTGTTCCTGAACCCAGCAATTCACGGAAGAATGCAACGATTACCAGAATCTTGGCATAACCCAGACCGTTACCAATACCGTCAAGGCATGATTCCCACGGACCGTTTGACATAGCAAATGCTTCCAGACGTCCCATCAGGATACAGTTGGTAATGATCAAACCTACGTATACAGACAACTGTACGCTCACGTCGTAAGCAAAAGCTTTCAGCAACTCACTTACGATAGTTACCAAAGCAGCTACAACTACCAGCTGTACGATGATACGAATACGGTTAGGCACTGTCTTACGCAACAAAGAAATCACTACGTTAGAAAAAGCAGTAATAATGGTTACAGAAAGACCCATCACGATGGCCGGCTCCAGTTTGGAGGTTACAGCCAATGCAGAACAGATACCCAACACCTGTACGGTTACCGGGTTGTTCATGCCTATAGGAGTAGAAAATACTTCTCTGTTTTTAGCTGAAAATAAACTTCCCATTTTCGTTCTCCTCCTTATTCTTTAGATGTTAAAAATTTAGCGTAATGTGTCATACATCCTTTCAACATGGCATCTACACCAACTGAAGTGATTGTACCACCAGAGATACCGTCTACCTGGAATTCCGGATTTTCAACTTTTCCGTTCTTTACAACTCCCAGTGCAACGGCTTCACCGTCCATTACATGCTTGTCCTTAAATTCACTCTGGAAATGATCTCCTGCAATTTCTGCTCCCAGACCCGGAGTTTCAGACGCATGAGAGAAGTAAGTTCCGTATACTGTGTTCTTGTCTTCGTTCAAGGCAACATATCCCCAGATAGCACCCCAAAGACCAGCACCGTATACCGGAATTACATATTTAGTCTGTCCTTCGATTTCACATACGAAGATGTGAGCACGACCGTTTTCCTTGAAATCTTTTTCGTAAGAAGTCACGAAAGCGCCTTCATACGGAGTCAGTGTGCCGTCTTCAGATACCACCATATCCGATTTCACCACTTTAGCAAATTCAGCTTCTGCATCCTGCACACCTTTGATGCCCAGTGAAGAAAGAATCTGCTTCTTTGTATCCAGCTCTACGTTCTTTCCCTGCAAGTCGCGCAAAGAAGAGTTCACGAAAGCCAGCAAGAATGCTACGATAACAACCATTACCGAAGCATAAATGATAGTATAAGAGTTACTATTAGTATTCATTGTATTTTCGGTTTTTATTTGTTAGACATAGCACGTTTTGCACGGCGAGAAATGTTATTCTGAACTACTACGTAGTCAATCAGCGGAGCGAAGATGTTCATCAGCAGGATAGCCAACATCATACCTTCAGGATAACCCGGATTCAATACACGGATAATGATTGCCATGGCACCAATCAGGAAACCATATACAAACTTACCGTTTTCTGTACGTGAAGAAGTTACAGGGTCTGTAGCCATAAATACGGCACCGAAGCAGAAACCACCCAAGCACAAGTGTTCAAACCAAGGCATCTTAGCCATTGCAGTGTCCGGACCGATGGTATTGAAAATCCATCCCATTACCGCACCACCTACAAATACTGACAACATTGTCTTCCAGCTTGCCACACCTGACCACAACAGAATAACCGCACCAATAGCAATGGCAATTACGCTGGTTTCACCGATAGAACCCGGAATCAGACCAGTTACCATATCCCAAGAGAAAGCAGGATATGCCATCGCATCAGTTGCAGTAGAAGCCTGTCCCAGTGCTGTAGCAGCAGTCAGACCGTCTACATTGCTTCCCAAGCCAAAGATGCTGTCGCTGGATACCCATACAGTATCACCAGACATTTTGGTCGGATAAGCAAAGAACAAGAATGCACGAGTAATCAATGCAGGGTTAAAGATGTTCATACCTGTACCACCGAATACTTCCTTTGCAAAAATTACAGAGAAAGCAGTAGCTACAGCCAGCATCCACAACGGACAGTCAACCGGCACAATCATCGGAATCAGCATACCTGAAACCAAGAAACCTTCCTGAATTTCTTCCTTCTTCCACTGAGCTACCACAAATTCGATACCCAGACCCACAACGTATGATACAATGATTTTCGGCAGTACAGCCAGGAAACCATAACCGAACATTTCAATGAAGCTGCCTTCTACATTTGCAGCATGGAAATGCTGGTAACCCACATTATACATACCGAACAGCAAGGCCGGTATCAGCGCGATCACCACGAACGACATGATACGTTTGCTGTCTATCGCATCGTGGATGTGCGTACCTGTCTTCGAAGTAGTGTTCGGAACAAACAGGAATGTTTCAAACCCGTCGAACACAGAACGAAAAGCATGAAATTTGCCTCCCTCTTCAAAGTTAGGCTTTATCTTATCGAGATAATTTCTTAACGCGTTCATTTATTAATAATCGTTTTAGTTAGCATTAACACATTTCACGGCGGAGCATGTCGAGTCCGTCACGAACAATACGCTGCAATTCCATCTTTGAAGAGCAGACAAATTCACACAAGGCAAAGTCTTCTGGAGCTACCTCATAAATACCCAGTGCTTCCATACGGTCAATATCGCCCGCGATGATTGCCTTAATCAGGTATTCCGGCAGAATGTCCATCGGAAGAACATGGTCGTATTCATTCGACATGATCATGTGGCGTTCACCACCCTTCACACGTGCATCCAACACATATTCTTTCTTCTTACCCATCATCCAGCTGAAATAAGAACGGCTGGTACTGAAATCATTGAAACGTGGCATAATCCAACCCAGCATTTCGTGAACGTCGCTTCCTTCCGGAATTACAGTCAACTGGCTGTGGAAAGCTCCCAGATAACCGTTGGCAGAAATCTGCTTACCGGTCAGCACGTTACCGCTGATGTAGCGCAAAGACTTGTCTTTTGTCACGTTGTTTTCGAATACACCTGTCAGCAATGCACCTACTTTCAATTTCACGTATGCAGGTTTGAGAACTTCAGAACCTGTCACTGTTACCGTGCGGGTAAAGTCTACATGACCCGTATTGAACAGACGGCCGATGAAGATAACAGCCTGCGGATCGATAGTCCATACTGTTTCACCCTTGTTTACAGGAGCGATGTGGTTAATCTGTACACCAACGTTACCAGCAGGATGCGGTCCGTCAAATACAGTTACTTCCACGTTCTTCGCCTGCGTCAAAGCCGGTGATTTCTGATTTACACTGATACTCAGGTATGTCTTGGCCATCTTAGCCAATGCATCCAATCCAGTCTGGAAATTTGCTTCTTCGCCTGAAAGCGCCAGTTCGAATTCTGGAGCCAGCGGGTTTGTGTCGAATGCAGAAACGAAGATAGCACGAGGTGCTACAGTCGGATCAGCCACTACGTCATACGGACGCTGACGGATAAACGCGAACAAACCGGCATTCAGCAGCATTTCCTTTACAGCAGCACCGTCAAGTGCAGCCACGCTCTTCTTGCCGAATTCTTCAAAGTCCTGTTCCGTAGCAGCCTGCACGGTGATGCTCATCACCTTGCGTCTTGCCCCACGTTCCACGCTTGTCACTACGCCGCTTACCGGCGAAACAAATTTCACTTCTGGATGATTCTTGTCTACAAACAAGGGTCCTCCGGCCATCACATATTCCTGTTCCTTAACGACCACTTTCGGAGTCACGCCTGTAAAATCATCGGGACACAGAGTATAGAATCCCGGCTCTTTCACAGCCACCACTTCCGCAGCCGCCTTACCTTTCAGGTTTATGTCCAAGCCTTTACGCAACTTAATTAAATTTGCCATGTTAGGTTATAAAAAATGGTTTTGTATTTTGCGTGCAAAATTAAATAAAAAAGAGGTGAAAAAAGAATATTTGCCCATCGAATTAGAGAAATATTTCTTTATATCGAAAGGCAAATATTAAATAACTATGACAAAATGGCTATTCTGCCATATAGAGAGAGCAAAAATACACTTAATATCCCTTGTGCTGGTGCAGCTGAGGGTTCATGTCAATCACTTTTTCCGGAATCGGGAAGACGGTAGTATAGCCGTTTTCCTCCCCCGGAAGCTGCGGACGACAGCTGTACGAACGGGTAAAAACGCCGAAACGAATCATATCCTGCCGCCTCCAGCCCTCCCAGGCCAGCTCCATCATTCGCTCATCCAGCAAATTTTCCAATGTAGCAGTTCTCGGAGCCATACCTACCCGACTTCTCACTAAATTCAACTCGGCATCGCCATCTTCCCCATTCCGCACCTTAGCCTCACTTTGCATGAGCAGCACGTCGGCGTAGCGGAACAACACGATGTCATTGTCCAGCAGTTTTCCGTCCTTAAGCCCCGTCTTATCGACTTCGTATTTTTTCATTCGGGCTCCGGCTGTTTTCTCATACGGCTTTCCCGACACATCCAGTGCCACGTTCCAAGGCTCATACACCAATGGAGTAACCCCGTCATCCAGCAGAATCTGATTTCCCTCCAAATCCTTTACCGGCCCGGCAAAATAGCAGTAATCAAAACGGGCATCCACCTGCGGCGTATCATAGCCGAAGGTCTCAAGCACCTCTTTCGTAGCCGACGAGCCATTTTCTCCACTCAGCCCATACGCCTTGGCATGGTTGTAATGCCGCGAGCGGAACAAGTAGATAAACTGATTGGTGTATAAAGTCTTGCTCATGGGGATGACAAAAATATTTTCCTCCGAGGACTCATTGAACACGGCAAAGTTGGCTGTATAATCCTTTTCCAGGGTATATCCTGCTGCCGTAATCTTCTCACAATAATAGTTCACCGTTTGCCAGGCATTCAAACGCTGCCCCTCCACTTCGAAAAAGATGGATTTCCCGTCCGGACGGCTTCCGTCTGTCCAGTCATCATCGGTATAAACTTCCGCATTCAAGGCTAATTTGGCCAGCAAAAACCACACCACTGGCTGTGTCATTCGCCCGTAATACACTCCCGGCTGATTGCTCCGTTCTTTGCTCAAAAGAGAAGAAGATTCCGCAAGTTCTTTCACAATGAAATTAAATACTTTAGAACGCTTCTCTTGAACAATATCTTCAACTTCCGGATTGCTCTTTTCAATCAGTGGAACACTCCCGAAAAGGTCCATAATATAATAATAAAACATGGCTCTCAATGCCCGTACTTCAGCCACACAATCTGCTACATTTTCCTTGGGATGTTTTTCAGCAAAATCCTGTATTCTTTCCAAAGATCCATTACACAAAATCACCGTACGATACAGGTATTCCCAGGTGGCATAAATCGCCTCATTGTTCACTCCCCAGCGATGCAAGTACAATCCCTGCCAGAATCCGCCGTCATACCAGTCTCCTCCACGTGTGGGCATGATAGCCTCATCAGTAGTAAACGTATTCAAATCATAGATACCTCGGCCTGTTCCCTGAAGGCCCTGACTGTCGACATAACCGCCCACATAATTATACAACGAAAGCACCCCATTTTTCTGCACGTCCGACAAGGTAGAATAAGCCGTTTCTTCATCCAGACGGTCCTTCGGATTTTCTTCCAGGTAACTGCTGCAAGAAGTCCATGACAGAAGAGAAAACGACGCAAAAAGTATTGAGTATATTCTTTTCATAATAAGCAGATTAAAAGTTAAGACCTAAACTAATCATATAAGTTCTTGAAAGAGGATAAGTACGCTTGTCGTCCACCCCGAAAGTATTGTCCACCAAGGTAGAATTAATCAGTGGAGTCAGCCCCGAATAACCGGATATTGTGCCCAGGTTGTTAATGGTCAGTGCCAGGCGTGCCCCGTGCAAGAAACGCTGTTTTTTAATAGGCACGTTCCAACCCACAGTCAGGTAATCAAAGTTCACATAATTGCCGCTTTCCAGCCAGTAATCCGTTGCCGTTAGGTCATGTATATTCCGTGCCGGAGCCTCAGCCAACACATTGTAATCCGGCAAGCTGTTCATGTTCATGTAGCTCAGCGCCGTGCCATTATAAATCTTATGCCCGAATGCTCCGTTTATCTGTAACGACACATCAAAACGCTTGTAACGGAAGCTGATGTTGGAACCTAATAAGGTCTTGGGAGTAGCCTGTCCGGCTACGTAACGGTCTTCCCCATCTTCCAGGTTCACGCCTCCTCCATTCAAGTCAGCAATCTGATAAGTATATCCTCCGTTCCCATCCGAAACCAGTCCTTCACAATGTGGCAGATAGAAAACGCCCAACGGCTGTCCTACAATCTGATACACGATATTGTTGTATCCGCCGTGCAGTCCCGCACCGTTCAGTCCGGCCAAAGCCGTATATTGCGCCGCACTGATATATTCTCCTTCATACATACCGCTCAGCGACAGCAATTTGTTCCGCTGGAAAGTTACGTTTGCGTTGATATTCAGCTCCATGTCCTTGGTCCGCAAGGGGGTGATACCGATAGAGAGTTCCGTTCCACTGTTCCGCATGGAGCCCAGATTAGCCAACAGTTTGTTATAGGCAAACGGAGGAACACTGACATCATACATATACAGCATATCCCTTGTTTTGGAAAGATAATAATTCACCGACAGCAACAAGCGGTTTCCGTAGAATCCCATGTCCACCCCCGCATTGAAAGTCGACTTGACTTCCCATTTCAAATCCGGATTGACGTTTTTCAGGCTCTCATACGTCACCAAAGGCGAGTTTCCCACCGGAGTTACCCCGTTAGGACGCACCAGCGCCATGGTAGTATACGAATCAATCCCTCCCTGATTTCCTGCCAATCCGTATCCCAATCGCAGCTTCAGGTTATCAATCAGGTGAAAACGTCTCATAAACTTCTCACGGGTTATATTCCACGCAGCAGAAACAGAAGGGAATACGCCCCATTTATGATTCCGTCCAAATTTGGAAGATGCATCCGTACGCAAGTTCACCGTCAGCACGTAACGGTCGTCGTACGTATAATTCACACGTCCCAGGAACGACACCAGATGCGGCTCTTCATAATAGGAACCAGTACCTTCCCAAGGACGCAATGCCCCGCCCTGCAAGCTGTGATACCCCAACTCATTGGAAGAAAAATTAGTCGTGGTCGTGTAAAAGCCGTGAAAACGATTCTTTTCCACCTCCCCTAAAGCCAGCACATCCAGAAAGTGAGCCCCCAATTGCTTCTGATACGTCAGCATCAGGTTTCCTAATAAGGCTTCCGACTTCCGGTTTCCCCGGTAAGCCTGTCCGTTGGCCCATACCGTTGTTGGCAGGAACTGGGCATTTTCTGTTGTGCTATAGGTATAAGAACCAAAAAGCACCATCTTCAAATCCTTCAGCAAATTAAAAGTCAAGCGGGCGTGCGAACTGAAATAAGAAGTCTCCTCGCGGTTGTCCACATCCATCCAGGCCAATGGATTTGTAATCTGACTGGCCGTCGTAATCTGGTCCCAGCTCCCGGTTTCCGGATCCGGGAAATCAGGAAAAGTAGGATTAAAAGCGGCTGCCGAATAAAAAGTCTTCTGTAAATCAAACAGCGTACGGTCTCGCTTCATCGAACCAAATAACCCCAATTCACAGTCAATCAGTCCGTCAAGCATCTTCTGCGACATATTCATATTGGCCGTAAACAGTTTCATGCCCTCATTCTGAATCACTCCCTCACGGTTCTGAAAGCCTAACGACACCCTGTAATTGGAAGCCTCACCACCCCCATAAAACGCAATGTTATGATTCTGCTGCAAACCCGTCTGTTCAATGGCTTTCTGGAAATCCGTGTCATATCCCTTATCCAGGATACTCCATCCTCGTTCAGCCGCCAGCTTGCGATACTCTGCTCCCGAAAGCATATCCAACCGGCGATAAGCATGCGACACACCAAAACTACCGTTGTAGTTCACGCGTGTCTTCCCTGCCCGGCCTTTCTTGGTGACAATATTAATGACTCCCGACGCTCCACGTGAACCATACTGCGCCGTTTCCGACGCATCCTTCAAAATCGTAAAAGACTCTATATCGGTGGGATATACCGAGGTCAGCATCGTCAAATCACCCAATACCCCGTCCACGATAATCAGCGGGTCATTTCCACTGGTCAGCGAAGTCGTACCACGCAGGCGGACTGACTCCAGCGCCGCCATTCCATTGTTACTCTTCAAGATGGTAAGTCCCGGCACACGTCCCTGAATGGCTTCCAGCGGATTGGTTATCAACTCACGGTTCATCTGCTTTTCCGTAATCTGTTCCACCGAACCGGAAATATTCTTCAGACTACCACGGGCATACCCGATGTTATAAATTGAATCGGGAGGCAATTCGTCTACATTCTGTCCTTGTACATAAAGTGGGAATCCGGCTCCCATACACCCTAAAAACAACAAGCTGTACAAAGCCTGAGATATTGGCTGCATTTTATCCATAGCATACTTATTTAAGGTCAAAAGGGCGTGAAGATACCCAAACCTCCACGCCCCGTATAATCAGTTCCTTCTTTTCACAAAGAAAAGATATTTCTACCGATAAAGCAAGCCCTGAGCCATGTTATTTCTGCCCGGTCATCATTTTTCTTCCGCAAACATCGGATCCCATGCCGGAAGTTGTATCGGCTTCTGCTTGAAGATGTCCAGCACCTTCTTCGGTACATATTTCGTTTCCAGCACCAGACGGAACATATACTCATTGAACCATTCATCCGTCATAATCAGGTGTCCCTGATAGCCCGATGCAGCTCCCCAACTGTTTTCCACCATCCATTTCTTCGGTTTTCCGTTCGCGTCCAAATCTACTGCCATCAGTGTCATGGCATGTGCCGACATGCTGGCAAACGTCTGGATACGTTCTTTCTTATCCATTCCGAAAGTCGTACCCATCAACGAACCGAAATCATAATTGTTTACATCCAGCAACCCACGCTTACTGTCCAGCTGTGTCACGTCGCTTGAGAAATACATCCGTGTGCTGTCCTTCAATGACGCAATGGCCATTTCCTTGATTTCCTCTACTGGCAGATTCACATACGTCCAGTTCTTTCCATCGTAACGATGACGGTCGTATGCAATTTCGTAACACTTGTAATATTCACGTGAAGGATCGTTCATCACCATCACATAATTAGTCAACAGGTTCGTATCACCGTATTTTTCCAGGAACGACATCGGTGTGTGATGCTCTGTAGCCACCACATTCCCTTTGCTGTCCTTACGTACATAGTCGAACTCAGTCGGTGGCACTCCTAAAGTCAGCACCAGCATACGATACACCGTGCTCAGCATCTCTTCCTTACGGCTTTCAATCGTTGCAGCCTTCTCTCCTTTAGCAGCCATTTCTCTCAGTTCCAGTCCGAATTCCTTCAGCTTCAAGCCAATCAAAGAAGACATGTACGAGGTGTGTTCACTGCTGTATGTTTCCGGCATAGCCTCTTTAGGCACGAGACCGTATTTCGACACGATGTCAGCTACTCCCGTAAATGTACCTCCGTCGCTCAGCGGATGCTTGAACAGCCATTCCACAGTCTGGTCGTTCATCGGTTTGCCAGCCGTTTCAATAACTCCCTGCAAGAACAGATTGGATTTTTCCAGCTGGTCCCAGAAGAAAGAATATACCTGCGAGAATCCAGTCCCGGCAAGTCATAGCGTGCAATGGCCTTGGCACGCATCACATTCAGCCCCGTAAACAGCCAGCAACGGCCAGACGACTGCTGGTCGGTGATACCTTTTGATTCTACCTTAATGGAAAAATCTGTATTCAACGCCTTCTGGTTTTCCTGGTTCAATGCCAGTTCCTTGATGCTGGTACCTCCCATGGCATTCCGCAATGCCTTGTCGGCAGCCGTATTCTGATAACTACTCTGAATTTTTTTCAACATATCCGGAGAGATGCCTCCATCCTGAGCCTGTACCGTCAGTCCGAAAGCCAACAGACAAGCAGCCAATGTTACGTGTTTCTGGTTCATTCTATTATGGTTTTAATGAAAATTGTTTCTTAATCCTTTTTTACCGAGCGTACAATCTTAAAGCCGATGCACGCCACGAAGATACTCATCAACGGACTCAGCAAGTTAAAGAAACTATACGGTAAATACACCAGTGTAGGCACATTCAGTATCGTGGCCTGCGTCATTCCGCATGTGTTCCAGGGAATCAGCGGACTGGTCACCGTGACGGCATCTTCCGTTGTTCGGCTTAACAAGCGCGATTCGTATCCATTCTTCTTATAAATATCCTTGAACATGTTTCCGGTCAGAATAATCGAAATATACTGGTCGGCAGTAGCCAGATTCAGGAACAAACCGGAAGCTACAGTTGCCGCTACCGTACTTGCCAGCTTATGCGTAAAACGTACAAACATACGCGTAATGCTCCCCAACATGCCACAGGCCGTCATAGCTCCACCCAGGCACATGGCACAGAGAATCAGCCATACCGTATCCATCATACCTCCCATGCCACGGGTGGCAATCAGTTCGGTCAATGCAGGAGTAGAAGTCTGCAACGACGTACTTCCTGATAAAGCTAACAAAACTCCTTTATATAAAGCTTCCCCTCCGCTCACTCCGTCACCGGCCACTTCACGGAGTACATCTGTCTGGAAAACCAGCATGCACACCACAGCCAAAGCGGTCGATATGAATAAGGTAATAATAGAAGACACCTTACGGGCAATTAATATTCCTGTCACCACCGGCACCAGCAACACCCAGAAAGTAATATGAAAACGTTCTGCCAGTCCGGTAGTAAACACGGCAATCTGCGAACTGTCTGATGCCTCATGCGAAAATCCGGCTATTGTAAAAATAACCAGTGAAATGACCACCGAAGGCACCGTGGTGTACATCATGTAACGGATATGCGTAAACAGCGGCGTATCTGTCACTGAGGAAGCCAGGATGGTCGTATCCGAAAGCGGAGAAACCTTGTCGCCGAAATATGCACCCGAGATAATCGCTCCGGCAATCCAGCCTTCTTCAAAACCCTGTGCCTTGCCGATACCCATCAAGGCAATACCGATGGTCGCAATGGTGGTCCACGAACTGCCTGTCATGACCGATACCACTGCACAAATCACACAGCACGACACGAGGAAAAATTTCGGATGAATAATCTGTACCCCATAGTAAATCAGCGTAGGTACCACTCCCCCTAACATCCAGGCTGCAGAAAGTGCTCCGATAATCAACAGGATAATCAAAGCCGAACTCACCCCCGCAATGTTGTTGATAATGGCATGTTCAATATCCTTCCAGCTCACCCCATACCGGCTCATACCCAAAGCCGCACACAAAGCCGTAGTCAGCAACAAACAAATCTGGCTACCTCCGCCCAGCGCGTCAGCCCCCAACAGACGAATCGTAAAGAAAAGTAATACCACCAATACCGCTACAGGCAGCAAAGACACCAGCGGAGAAGGAATCTTCATTTTTTGCGTCATTTTTATCCGTTTAAGTCTAATTTCATTACTAAATTAATAACGGCTGCAAATTTCCGAATATTTTTCCAATTTTCCATACAAAATCCATATATATTTACATTTTATGCTACGAAAATGAATAAAAATAGATTTCCAATTCATTTATACCAACCGTAAAAGGGCATCACCCAAAACTTAAAAACTACTAATAACACCCTCAAAGACCCTTTTCTTCGAGGGTTATTTGTACATTTGTCTATAATTTGCATAAATAAAAGAATGAGTAAAGCCACGCGCATAAAACAAGCCATACGTATCACGGTCATTTCGACACTGGTATTCTATTTCGGTCTGATTGCTCTGCTGAACCTTCCGGCTGTCCAACACCGCATCAGTACGTATGCTGCCCGTGAACTTACCCGTCTCACCCAGGCCGAAGTCAGCATTGGCAATGTAGACTTAGGGCTTCTGAACCGCGTCGTCATCCAGAACGTGCAGATAAAAGACCGGCAGAAGAAAGACATGCTCGGCATTTCGCGCTTTTCCGTCAAGATTGACATTCCCTCTCTCTTCCGTGGAAAAATCCGTATCAGCAGTGTACAGCTATTCGGACTGGATGCCCGCCTGAACCGTGCCCACCCCAAGGCTCCCCTGAATTGCCAGTTCCTGATTGACACTTTTGCTTCAAAAGATACGACAAAGAGCGAAAAATCCATCGACCTGCGTATCAATTCCGTACTTATCCGTCGCGGACAAATCCACTACGATGTGCTGTCGGAATCCAATACACCCCGCCGGTTCAATCCTCATCACATCGGCATCAGCGAACTTTCGGCAACCATCTCCTTGAAGGCCTTGCAGACCGATTCGCTCAACGCACAAATCCGCCGTATGAGTTTCAATGAGCAAAGCGGATTTCAACTGAAGAAATTTGCGCTGAAGGCCACAGCTACCCCCAAAGGTATCCATTTGCATGACCTGAACCTGAGCCTTCCGGCCACGACAGTAAACATCGACACATTTACTGTAGCAGGAGAACTTACCGCACCCGACTTTATTTCAGATACGCAAACCACCTACATGGGTCGCCTGAATGCCTCGGTCACTCCGGCCGACATCGCCTGCTTTGTCCCTGCACTCCAGCATTTTCAGGACTCCGTGCATATCGACCTGGCCTTTCATGGAAGAGGAAAACAGGCTCGATGTACCAATTTCTATCTCTCCAGCCCGCACAAAGCACTGGAAATACATGCAGAAGGAATGCTCGACCACAGTAATCCTTCACAACCGCCTTATTTTTTTGGTCAAATCACACAGGCTGATGCCGACGAAACCGCCATTTCCTGGCTCATACATAATTTGAAAGGTACCGCTGCACCTGTACCCGACATCCTGCAGCGTCTGGGCTTTCTTAAATTTCAGGGTGATGTATCGGGATACCCTTCCCGTATCACTGCACACGGTACCCTGCAAAGCCAACCGGGACAGATTAATGCCAATCTGACCATGCACACCGACACCCTGACCCAGCAAAAAAGTTATTCCGGAAAAGTTTCCACCCATAATTTTGAGCTTGGCAAACTGCTGGCGAAAAAAGAACTGGGTAAAACCTCTTTTGACCTGGAACTGAACGGGCTGCAATACCGAAACCATCAGCCAGAATCGCATATCAAAGGAGAAATCTCTTCTTTAGAGTACAATGACTACCAATACCAGCACATCGCACTGAACGGAAATTTCAAGCCGGGCGGTTTCAACGGCCATCTGTCACTCGACGATGAAAATGGTAAAATCAGCGTAGACGGGAATTTCGTGACCCAACAGGCCGTACCCGACTTCAACCTGCGGGTAAAAGTACGTGATTTTCGTCCCCATAAACTTCAGCTGACGAAAAAATACGAAGATACCGACGTATCATTGAACCTGACGGCAGACTTTTCAGGACATTCCATTGACGATGTCCAGGGAAAAATCAGCCTTGACAGTCTTTCTGTCCGCACGCCCGACGAAGAAGGGAACTACTTCCTTCCCCGCCTGCAGATTGATGCGACACAGCTTGCCTCAGAGGCCAAGCAGAAGGAAATACGCATTGACTCCCCGTTCCTGACCGGAACCATACAAGGACAATATGCCTACCACACCCTGCTGAAGAGCATGGAGAAAGTGATCCGGAAGCATCTTCCATCCCTGTTCCCTGAGGAGAAGCCGAAAAAAGGAAGAAAGAAACCCGCAGAGCTGAACAACCAGTTCCGGTTCCAGTTTCGCATGGAAAACAGTGAATTTCTTTCAAAGGTTTTGAACATTCCGTTCGAGTTGCAGATGCCGGCCACGTTCTCAGGACAACTTAACGACAGCCTCTCACAGATGCGCATCAACGGTTCGATTCCTCAATTCACGTATAAAGGGAAATACTACGAATCGGGCACCCTGTTGTGTGAAAGCCGTTCCGACGAACTGCAGTGCCAGTTACGTGCCGGCACCTTAATGAAAAAAGGAGCCATGTTCAATTTCTCCCTCATCACGAGGGCCAAAGACGACAAGCTGCACAGTACCATTTACTGGGGCAACAACACACAGCTCACCTATAGCGGAAAGATTGACGCCATCGCTTCTTTCCGTCAGGACAGTCTGAAAAGGGTACTCCACACCCGTGTGGACATCCAGCCCAGCCAGGTCATTCTGAATGACACCACCTGGAACATCCATCCGGCTACTGTCGACATCGCAAAAGACAGCATCGAAATACACGACTTCCTGTTTGAGCACCGCGACCAGCACTTGAAAATCAACGGACGACTGGGAAAAACAGAAGCTGACTCCTGCCTGGTAGACCTGAAGAACATCAGCCTGCTCTACATCATGGACATGATTCAGTTTCATGCCGTACGCTTCGACGGAGGCATCAGCGGGAAAGTCCACCTGCGTCACGTGCTTGAGGACCCGGTGATGGAAGCCCGTCTCGATGTGAAAGATTTCTCCCTCAATCATGCCCTGCTAGGACGCGCCGACATCCTCGGCTCATGGGACAAAGAGTTGGGAGGCGTTCGCCTCAATGCTGACATCCGCCGCGACAGTGCCTGCACCACACGGGTCATCGGCTATGTATCGCCCAAGATGAAGGGACTCGACCTCCATATCCAGGCCGGAGGTACCCCTCTCTCCTTCCTGCAACCCTTTGTAGAAAATATATTCAGCAATGTCAACGGAAGCGTACATGGCGACGTGCGTCTGTTCGGCCCCTTCTCCCAGCTTGATTTGGAAGGGAAAGTCAAGGCACAGATGCAGATGAAGGTTAACATTCTGAATGCTACTTTCCTGGCTTCGGCCGATTCCGTACACATCGCTTCCGGCTTGTTCCGTTTCCAGAACGTGCGCTTGCAGGACACTGAAGGGCATACCGGACTGGCCAACGGAGAGCTACGGCATACCAAATTAAAGAACCTGAGCTACCAGTTCCGCTTCAATACCGACCGCATGCTGGTATTCCACTCTGAAAAGGAAACTCCGGAATTCCCCTTCTACGGTCATATCTATGCCACCGGAAACGTATTTCTCCGGGGAGGCGACGGACAGCTGAACGTTGACGGAGAAGTTCGCGCCGACAACCAGACCGAGTTTGTCTACGTATTAGGAACAGCAGCCGAGGCTACCAACTCCGGCTTCATCACCTTCGTAGACCGTACCCCACGCCGCAAACAAGCTGCCGTCAAAGCCGAAGTGTACCACCCGCTCAACCAGCCCGACAAGCAGGATGACGATGATACACCTACCGCCATCCACATCAATCTGCAGATAGAACCTGCCGAACGTGCCAACATGAAAATCATCATGGACCCTTCGGCCGGAGACTATATTTCTGCATACGGAACCGGCAACCTGCGCATCAACTTCTTTAATCAGGGCAACTTCCAGATGTTCGGTAACTACAACATTACTGAAGGAATCTACAAGATGAGTATGCAGAACGTCATCCGAAAAGACTTTACCCTGCAACCCGGAGGTGTGGTATCCTTCAACGGCGACCCCAAAGCTGCCAACCTGAACGTGCAGGCCGTCTATACGGTGAACTCCGCTTCACTGAATGACCTGATAGCCGATGCTTCTTCTTCACGTGGAAACGTGCGGGTGAACTGTCTGTTGAACCTGAGCGGTAACCTCACGTCTCCCAGCCTGACATTCGGCCTTGAACTGCCCACCGTGAGCGAGGAAGACCGCGAACTGGTACGCAGCCTCACCAGCACTGAAGAGCAGATGAATACGCAGATTATCTATCTGCTGGGAGTCGGCAAGTTCTATACCTATGACTATGCCAACAACACCGGGCAGACCGATGCCACCAGTTCATTGGCCTTCAGCACCCTGTCGGGCCAGTTGAACAACATGCTTTCGCAAGTCATCGACAACCAGAACTGGAACGTAGGTACCAACCTCACCACCGGAGAAAAGGGCTGGAGCGACGTAGAAGCCGAAGCCATCCTGTCCGGACGCTTACTGAACAACCGACTGATAATCAACGGAAACTTTGGTTACCGCGAAAATACCATGCGTAATACGAACTTTGTGGGTGACTTTGAAGCCATCTGGCTGCTCACCAAGAACGGAGAATTCCGTCTGCGCGGATACAACCAGACCAACGACCGCTACTTCACGAAGTCCACCCTTACCACTCAGGGCATTGGTATCATGTACAAGAAAGACTTCATGAACTGGAAAGAACTCGTCGACTGGTTTCTCCGCCGCCGGAAAAACCGCAGCAGTAAACAGAAAGAAAAAGAAGACCAGAAATACCTTCCGCAGGAAGCCCTTCCTGCCGCCAGAGAAAAAAGAGAATCAAACGAAAAATAATTATACAAGAATATGGAAAAAACCTATTATCTGCCCGCCGAATGGCACAAACAAAGCTACATACAGCTTACCTGGCCTCATGCTGATACCGACTGGGCCTATATGCTCGATGAAGTGGAAACCTGCTTTGTCCGCCTTGCTACCGAAATAGCCAGCCGCCAACCCCTGTTGCTCGTGGCTCCCGAATTTCCGGCAGCCTTGGCCGACTTCCCCTATCGTGATCAGATTACTTTTGTGAAATGTCCTACAAACGACACCTGGGCCCGCGACCATGCTTTCATCACCCTGCTGGAAAAACACTCCGACCCGCAGTTGCTCGACTTCTGCTTCAACGGCTGGGGCATGAAGTTTGCCGCCCATAAGGACAACCTCATCAACAGTCATCTGTTCAAGACCGGCGTACTTAACGGCGACTACACCAACTGCCGCAACTTCGTGCTTGAAGGCGGTTCCATTGAAAGCGACGGAGAAGGTACCCTGCTCACCACCTCCCCCTGCCTGTTGGCTCCCAACCGCAACGACACCCTCTCACGCAAAGACATCGAAGCCTACCTGATGGAACGCTTCAACCTGCGTCAGGTGCTCTGGCTGGACTACGGCTACCTGGCCGGTGACGACACAGACAGCCACGTAGACACCCTGGCCCGTCTCTGTCCCGACCACACCATTACTTACGTGCAGTGCCTGGACAAGAACGACGAGCACTACGGTGCCCTCCGCTCCATGGAAGACCAGCTCAAGACCTTCCGTACCCTAAACGGAGACCCCTACCGTCTGCTTCCGCTGCCCATGCCCGAAGCCATCTATGACGAAGACGGCGAACGCCTTCCGGCCACCTACGCCAACTTCCTGATTATGAACGAGGCCGTGCTCTATCCTACCTACGCCCAACCGGAAAACGATGCCCGTGCCGCACAGGTACTGACAGAAGCCTTCCCCGGACGTGAAATCATAGGCGTGGACTGCCGTGCCCTTATCAAACAGCACGGTTCCCTCCATTGCGTCACCATGCAATATCCTGAATCTGTAAAAAACCAAATAGCACAATGAAACGAACTATCCGTGTCGGCATCGTACAACAGGCTTGTACGAACGACCTCAAACTGAATCTTGAAAAGCTGCACCGCAACATCGCTTCCGTGGCACAGGCCGGTGCGCAGTTAGTAGTTCTTCAGGAACTCCATAACACTCCTTATTTCTGCCAGACAGAGGATACCAATCTGTTCGACCTGGCCGAACCCATTCCCGGTCCTTCTACCGGCTTCTACAGTGAGATAGCCGCAGCCTACCACATCGTGCTGGTCACTTCACTGTTCGAACGCCGTGCCGCCGGACTGTATCACAACACTGCCGTGGTATTCGACACTGACGGAAGCATCGCCGGAAAGTACCGTAAGATGCACATTCCAGATGACCCTGCTTACTATGAGAAGTTCTATTTCACTCCCGGCGACTTAGGATTCGAACCCATTCAGACCTCCATCGGTAAGCTCGGCGTGCAGGTTTGCTGGGACCAGTGGTACCCGGAAGGAGCCCGTATCATGGCCCTGAAAGGTGCTGAACTGTTGATTTACCCTACTGCCATCGGCTGGGAAAGCACCGACACTCAGGAAGAAAAGATGCGCCAGCTGGGGGCATGGGTAACCGTACAGCGCGGTCACGCCGTAGCCAACGGTCTGCCCGTTATCGCCGTAAACCGTGTAGGTCTTGAACCCGACCCTTCCGGCCAGACCAACGGTATCCAATTCTGGGGTAACAGCTTCGTAGCCGGTCCGCAAGGCGAAATCATCGCCCAGGCCAGCAACCTGAAAGAAGAAAACATGGTGGTAGAAATCGACATGAATCGCAGTGAAAATGTCCGCCGCTGGTGGCCCTTCCTGCGCGACCGCCGCATCGATGAATTTGAGCAGCTCACCCGCCGGTTTATCGACTAACAGGCTGAGTTACAAATAAAGAAAAGGATTATTACCTGTGGGTAGTGGTCCTTTTTTCTGTATTATAAAAAATGTTTTATCCTTGCATTGAATATGCAATAACGTTATCTTTGCAAAAAAGATAAATAATATGGGAAAGTCTACAGATACAAAAGCAAAGAAACAAATTACAAAACCTGATTTTGTAAAGGTAAACTTTAAAAAGGTTACTAAAAAAGAACACGCCAAATACAGAATACAGGTCTATTCTTACCTCGTTCCCTAATGAAAATCCTACCTCCTTATTATGGTTCCGTATTTATTATGCGGAAAGCGCCAACTTGTAAAGGAATAAAACATTTGAACACCACACCGACGAACGCAATAGCGCATACCTAATGCTTAGAAAAACAGAATTAGACAAAAATACCTTCTCTATAAAAGATATAGAAAACTTTTTTAGAGACATATACATGTTATCATAATCTATCTCTTTCTCATCGTCTATCCCAGAAACTCGGAGTCAGCAGCAGTAGTACGCCGAAGAGCTCCAGACGCCCTATCAGCATCATAAACGACAACAGCCACTTCGCCAGGTCAGGAAGCGCACTCCATGAAAATGCTGGTCCGAAGGCACCCAGTCCCGGCCCCACGTTACCGATACTCGACACGGATAATCCGAAAGCCTCTTCCAGTCCGATACCCATGCACATCAGCGCCAGCCAGCATAAAAAGATACAGACAAAATAAAAGAACACAAACGTCATCACCGTGGCAAGCGTACGCTGTGACACCGCCATCCGGTTCATCTTTACCGGCAATACCGCTCTGGGATGCATCAGCCGGTGAAACTCGTTTTTCACGTTGCGCAACAAAAGCAGCAGACGCACATTCTTGACACCACCCGCCGTAGAACCGGCACAGCCTCCTGCCACCATCGTATAAATAAGCAGCAGCCACGTGAAAGGAGGCCACATATTATAATCGTCTGTAGCAAAGCCACACGACGTATGAATGGACGCCACCTGGAAAAGCGATTTCCGGAAAGCCTCCTCCAATCCATAATTATTATACCAATACAAGGCCCCGGTAATTATCAGTGTCACCGCTCCGATGGAAATGAGATACAGCCGGAGCTCTCCATCCTTAAACAACTGTCCGCAACGTCCCTTCATACACATGAAATACAGCGAGAAGTTGATACCCGACAGAATCATAAAGATAGCAATCACATATTCTATAAAAGGAGAATTCCAGTAAGCCACACTGGCCTGCTTGGTAGAATATCCTCCGGTAGCCGTCGTAGAAAAAGCATGACATGCGGCATCAAACAAATCCATGCCGCCAATCAGCAGCAATACAATTTCCGCCACAGTCAGCACGAGATATACCGTCCACAGACATTGTGCCATGACGCTGATTTTCGGATGAATCTTGTCGTGCGCCACCCCCGTAGCCTCTGCCGAGAAAAGCACCTGATTGCCCACTCCGAAGATAGGCAGTACGGCAATCGTAAAGAACACGATTCCCAATCCTCCAATCCATTGCGAGAAGCTGCGCCAGAACAGCATGCCGTGCGAAAGAGCTTCAATATCATCCAGAATGGTGGCTCCCGTAGTGGTAAAACCCGACATGGTTTCAAAAAACGCGTCGGTCACTGACGGAATACTCCCGCTTATATAAAAAGGCAGCATACCGAAACCTGTGAAAAGCAGCCACGTGAACGCCACGATGCAATACCCGTCGCGTCGTGTCACCCGGTTTTCAGCTCCTCTTCCCAACAGAATCAGTCCGCTTCCCACGGCCATATTAATCAATGTCGTGTAAATAAAATAAATATAGTCTTCCTCCCCATAGCACAAGGAAACACCTGCACATGCCAGAAACATCATTGCCTCCATAAAGAGCAGGATACCCAAGATGCGAAGAATCATCTTTCTGTTAATCAAACTATTGCCTCGGTTGGCAGTTACATTGACCGCCGTCGATAAAAAATCTTCCATGTAGCTTTATGTGTTTTACTAGCCAAGTTTCCCCTTTTTTAATTCCTCATCCAAAAAAGAAAAAACATACCTCGGACTTTGAGTATAAAAAGAAGTCCGCTCATTCATTACCTTGCCATAAATTTCAGAATTAAAAACAGTTGCAAGAGCCTGTTCCAATGTCAGTTTATCATTTTGTTCTATCAGAAGACACGCAAGTTTCTTTATCATGTCTGCCATCATTTCTGTTTTCTCATTCATACCCTCTGTAATAATCTTATCGCACGCTCCGTACCAAAAAAGTATTGTATAGTAATACCTTTCATATATTTCAAATTCCTGACCAAAGTCGGCAAATCAATAGAATGATTTTCATACCGCCATAGCTGAACCCCCACACGGTCATCCGCTATTGGGCCTATCACAATATCATATCCATGCACAGGATGACTTGTAGGGTTATTTCTATTCAGAAGAATAAACTTCGCCCATTCTTCTGAATATTCTTCAAACCTAAGCACATTCAATCCTTCCCAAACCTCCTCAACTTCATAAGTTAATACCACAGGTGAGCCACAGCCTAATTGCTCAACCTTTACATTTGCCATATTAAGCGCTTGATAATAATCAGCTGAAAGATAAAAACCCCGTCCAGAATCTTTATTGGGTTTCGATTTCAACAAATCAATTCTATCAAACTCCTTATTCGTACCATGATATAATTTCATACCAACTCTCCTCCTTGTCGACGGCAATATTCCGCAATATCATCCACCATCGATGTAAACGACTGCGTATGCACATAATCATAATGCCTATCAATAAAATCAATACCTTTAAATCTACTCAAATAATTAAAGGCCTGTTTCATCGTCAGCCCATATTTATGTCCAAACTCAAATAGAAAAATAACCGTCCATTCCAATTTTTCCTTCACATCATATTTCATAGACATAGTTTTATTGCAAATTTACAAAAATTCTCATGAATCACATCGGGAAACACAAGAAATGACACCATAGAAATGATGCCAGACAGAAAAACGCAAATCTACATGGCTGTATCCTCCCCCACAGGAACGGGTTCCGAAACCGTGACACTTCCGGGCCGCCGCTTGACGGGTTGTCGGGGTTGGCACCGGTTTTTCTAACCTTCTTTTTTT
>ERZ860023.503-NODE-503-length-23088-cov-1.530196_pt1 | contig 23088 bp, 21 predicted proteins | sample MGYA00509983_ERZ860023 | MGnify/ENA primary metagenome ERZ860023 (study PRJEB30046, sample SAMN00715180) | human gut metagenome | study: EMG produced TPA metagenomics assembly of the A metagenome-wide association study of gut microbiota in type 2...
TGAACGATACGTTCCGTTCGATGGGATTCGAGGTGTTCGAGGAAGACGAGATCACAAGTGAAATGTATGCGTTTGATAAATTGAATTTTCCGCCGAATCATCCGGCGCGTGAGAGTATGGACACATACTGGCTGGAAGGACATGACAGCGGAAGCACGAATGAGAAGCTTTGCCTTCGTCCGCATCTGACAGGCGGAAGTGTTCGCTATATGCAGACACACAAACCGCCGTATCGTTTCGTATATCCGGGTCGCGTGTACAGAAATGAGACAACGGACGCGCATCATGAGAGAGCGTTTTTCCAGTATGAGGCGCTGATCGTGGACAAAGATATTACGTTTACATCAGGTAAAGTAATGATTAAGAGTATTTTGAGCAAAGTGTTTGGAACGGACGTTCCGGTCAGAATGCGTTCCGGTTTCTTCCCGTTTGTAGAGCCGGGATTTGAGATCGACATGCAGTGTCAGGTTTGCGGCGGAAAAGGATGCAGCGTATGTAAACATGTCGGCTGGATCGAAGTTATGCCGGGCGGTTCTCCGCATCCGAACGTTCTTCGGGCAGAGGGCTTGATCCGGATGAGTATACAGGATTTTATGTAAATATCGGTTTGGACAGACTTGTTATGATGCGCTACGGCGTGGATGACGTAAGATTGTTCCACAGCGCAGATTTAAGATTCCTGAAACAGTTTAGATAGAGGCAATTTAGATACGAGGAGAGAGACTATGAAATTATCATTATCATGGATTAGAGATTATGTAAATATTCCGGAAGATGCAGATCTGAAAAAACTGGCGTACGATCTGACAATGTCTACAGTCGAAGTGGAAGATGTGGAATATCTTGCAGAACGTTTTGAAAATATGATCGTCGGAGTGATCGAAAAGATCGAGCCGCATCCGAATGCGGACAGACTGCGAGTATGTAAAGTAAATATCGGCAGTGATGAGATCAAAGACATCGTATGCGGAGGCATTAATCTGGAAGAAGGAATGCGCGTTGCAGTATCTTGTCCGGGAGCGGTTGTCCGCTGGCACGGCGAGGGTGAGCCTGTAGTGATCAAAAATTCTAAACTTCGCGGAGTTGAGTCATTCGGTATGATCTGCGCTTCAGATGAGATCGGATTAGGCGAGCTGTTCCCGTCAGAAACAGAAGGAGAAATCCTTGATCTGTCAGCGTTTGACGTTCCGGCAGGAACTTCTTTGGCAAATGCTTTGGATATGAATGACGTGCTTCTTGAGATCGACAATAAATCAATGACAAACAGACCGGACCTTTGGGGACATTACGGAATCGCCCGCGAGATCGCGGCTCTTTATAACTTGCCGCTTGCAAAGATCGAGCCTTTCCGGGCAGACGTTCAGTCTGATTTTAAAGTCGAGATAGAAGATCCTGACAGATGTACAAGATATATCGGCGTTGAAATGTCAGGCGTGGCTGTAAAACCTGCGCCGTATAAAATGCAGAATAGAATCTGGAAAGTAGGAATGCGTCCGATCAATGCGCTTGTTGATATCACGAACTATGTAATGCTTGCAACAGGAAATCCGACACATGCATTTGACGCGGACAATATTACGGATCACATTGTTGTAAGACATGCAGGAGAAGGTGAGAAACTGCTTCTTTTAAATGATAAAGAACTTGAATTAAACGCAGATGATCTTGTAATCACAGATTCCGAAGGCGCGGTTGCTCTTGCAGGAGTTATGGGCGGAGCGAAAGATTCGATCCTGCCGAAGACGGAACGCGTGATTCTTGAAGTGGCAAACTTTGAAGCGACAGGCATCCGCCGTACGGCGCTTCGTTACGATACGCGTACAGAAGCGTCTTCCAGATATGAGAAAGCAATCGATCCTGAAAGATGCGATCAGGCGCTTGCTCTTTCAATGAAGTATTTTAAAGAGCTTTATCCTGAACTTCAGGTGACAGGATACTGCGATAATTATGTGAAAAAACTCGACAGAGCAGAGATTGACGTTAATCTGACATGGCTTGAGAAGAGACTTGGAAAACATTTGACAAACGAAGAAATCCAGGGCAAATTAGAGCAGCTTGGATTCGATGTTCAGATCGACGGAGACAACATGCATGTGACGGCGCCGACATGGCGTTCGACAGGAGATATTTCCATTAAAGACGATGTGATGGAAGAAGTTGCCAGAATGTACGGATACGATAATTTCGAGGCGACAGAGTTTACGACGACATTTACAGACTCGATCAATCAGAAAGATAAGAGTCTTGTAAGAAATATTAAAGAATATCTTGCAATACGCTGTGGAATGCAGGAAGTATATACTTATCCGTGGATGAACGATGTGTTTGTAAACGCAGTTCTGCAAAGCACAGACGGAGTTTTGAAACTTTCCACGCCTCCGGCGCCGGATATGAGCTGCATTCGTTCTTCTCTTCTGCCGAACCTTTGCGAGGCGGTTGCGAAAAACGAGCGTTACTTTAATGATTTTTCTATCTTTGAAGAGGCTCAGGTGTTCTTTGATAAAAACTACACAAATGCATATGATGAGACGGAATCTCTTCCTGAACAGCGCAGACATATCGGAGCGGCATTTGCAAGCAGCGTAAAGGACATCGGTATGCTTTTCAGAGAGGCAAAAGGAGTTCTTGAGTATATGCCGAGATATACGCATATGGAAGCGTATGAGTTTAAAAAAGAAGAAAAGCCGGTATGGGCTGACAATGTTGTGTGGCTGAATATTTACCTTGATGACGAGAAAATCGGCGATATGGGGCTTGTAGCGAAAAAAGTTTCTATGGAATGCGGCATTAAGAATCTTTCTGTGATTCTTTTTGAAATGGAGCTTCAAAACTGAAACCGCTGAAATCAAGAACGAATAAATTCGAGCATCTTGCAGAGTATCCTGAGACAGACTATGACATTTCCATGCTTTTTGATTCCGATGCAGTATGGAATGACATTTATGATGCCGTTATGGGTAAAAAGAAAGCAAGCGCCCTTTTAAAAGACGCATCGTTTGTAGATGAATACAGAGGAAAACAGATTCCGCAGGGCAAAAAATCCGTAACGATCAGACTGACGATCGGATCTGATGAGAAAACGCTGACATCACAGGAGATCGAAAGCGTCGCCGAACAGGTTATGAAAAAACTCGGAAAGAAAATGGGCGCAGAGCTTAGAACACAATAAAACAAGGCTTGCTTCTTAGAAATAACAGGAGATAAACCGAATATGAAAACAAGTGATTTTTATTATGATCTTCCGGAGGAGTTGATCGCGCAGGATCCGCTTGAAGACCGTTCCTCTTCCAGACTTATGACAGTGGACAAAGAAACCGGTAAGATCGGACATCATGTATTCAGTGAGATTATCGATTATTTGAATGAAGGCGATTGTCTCGTGATAAATGATACAAAGGTAATCCCTGCCAGATTGATCGGAGCAAAAGAAGAAACCGGAGCGAAGATCGAAGTGCTTCTTCTGAAAAGAGGAGCGGATGATGTGTGGGAAACGCTCGTGAAACCCGGTCGTAAGGCAAAACCGGGAACGCGGATTAGTTTCGGAGACGGGCTGCTCGTAGGAGAAGTTGTCGATATCGTGGACGAAGGAAACAGACTGATCCATTTTGAATACGAAGGTATCTTTGAAGAAATATTAGATCAGCTCGGTCAAATGCCTCTTCCGCCGTATATTACGCATCAGCTTCAGGATAAGAACAGATATAATACGGTTTATGCAGAACATTCAGGTTCAGCAGCCGCTCCGACGGCAGGACTTCATTTTACGCCGGAACTACTTAGAAAAATTGAAGAAAAAGGCGTTGATATTGCAAGAGTAACATTACATGTAGGTTTGGGAACATTTCGTCCTGTCAAAGTTGACGATGTGGAAAATCATCATATGCACTCGGAATTTTATATGATAAATGAAGAAGCGGCGGAGAAGATCAACCATGCCAAAGACAGGGGCGGACGCGTGATCTGTGTCGGAACGACAAGCTGCCGCACGATTGAATCTGCGGCAGATGAAAACGGACGTTTAAAGGCTTGCAGTGGCTGGACGGAGATTTTTATTTATCCGGGTTATCGTTTTAAAACGCTGGACTGCCTGATCACAAACTTCCATTTGCCGGAGTCAACTCTTATTATGCTCGTATCCGCGCTGGCAGGAAAAGAACATGTTATGGCGGCTTATGAAGAAGCGGTGAAAGAACGATATCGTTTCTTTAGCTTTGGAGATGCCATGCTGATTTTGTAAAGTAATTCACGACAAAATAATCGGCAACCGGCCTATGGGGTTAATCCTCCCCATGCCTAAAAAGTAGGAATAGAAAAACCCACGAGGTGTGCACTCGTGGGTTTTTTGTTGACGCTCAACATGGATACGCCGTTTCTTTTTGCCTGCTGGCATTATAGCATATGCAAATATTGAATGCAATATTCATTTTCCTTGAGTTTCCGCAGTTTTATATAGTGTGATTTGGATTGAAGTAATCACGATGGATTAAAGTGTTGGCAAGCACTTCCTTTCAGGACTTTCTGCAAGCAGGGGGAAATTAAATGTTTAAAAGGTTTTAAAATTGTTGTTTTCAGGTGTAAGATTTGCGGATAAATCCCTAGTATATAGCTGAGAGGAGGATGATACGTTGGAAGAAGATAGTAAAATTATTGATTTGCTCTATAAGCGAGAGGAACAGGCTCTTATAGAATTGTCGGAAAAATACGGAACGGCGTGTAAACGTATTGCAGGCAACATTTTGAAAAATCATCGTGATGCAGAGGAATGTGTAAATGATACATACCTTGCCGTATGGAATACAATACCGCCTAAAAATCCAAATCCGTTAAGGGCTTATATATTCCGGATTATCCGAAATATATCTATTGCGAAGTACCATGAGAACACTTGTATTAAGCGGAACAGCTATTATGATGTGGCGTTGCAGGAATTGGAGAACTGTCTTATGGCAGTAATGACTGTCGACAGGAAATGGAAGCAAATGAATTGTCGGATTTACTTGACGGCTTTCTTGAAACGTTAGATAAGAGAAGCAGAATAATGTTTGTTCGCCGTTATTGGTATTCTGATAGTATTTCAGATCTTGCGGAAAGGTTTCAAATAAGTAATAACAATGTATCAGTCCGGCTTTCACGAATTAGAGGAAAATTAAAACGATATTTAAAAAAGGAGGGCGTTGAAGTATGAGAAAAAAGGATATATCAGATGCGATTGGCAATATTAATGATCGATATATCGAAGAAGCTGCAGATTTTCAGAGAAAAAAGAAAAGGACAGGGAAGAGTTCTATTTTACAAAAGAGCGTTGCTGCCGCGGCTTCATTTATACTTGTATTTATATTATCTGTTTCGACATTGGTAGCTGCGGATTTTTCTCCGGCTTATGAATTTCTCTATACGTTGTCTCCGTCAGCAGCCCAAAAGTTAAAGCCTGTTAGTATGATAAGTGAGGATAATGGTATTAAAATAGAGGTTATTTCTGCTTATGTAGAGAGCGGAGAGGCGAAGATACTTATTTCTGTACAAGATTTGGAGGAAGACAGGATTGATGAAACGACAGATTTGTTTGATAGTTTTAGTATCAATACCTCATTTGACTGCATAGCTCATGTGAAAATATAAAGTATGATGCAGAGACGGAAACAGCCGTTTTTTTGATTTCTATATCGCAATGGGATAAGTATGATATTGCAGATGAGAAAATAACTTTCTCTGTGCGGGAAATATTGAGTAATAAAGAAACGTATGAAGGTTCAATATCGACATTAAATTTGGATAAGAATAGCGGTTCGGTAAAGATTTTTACTCCGTATAGTGTTTTGGGTGGGAGTGGTGCAAATAGTGAAAAGTATATGGAAGATTTTCAGGCTCTCGTATCTCAAGGAGATATAAATTCGCCTGTTTCGGGAGTTGCTCTTACGGCGATAGGATATGTGGGAGAAAAACTTCATATTCAAATCAGATATGATTCTGCGCTTGAAACGGATAATCATGGATATGTTTATTTGAAGAACAGTGATGGAGATGTTCTTGATTGTGAAGCAAGTATTTCTTTCTTTACAGATGAAGGAGAAAAAGATATGTACAGCGAATATATCTTTGACTTGTCAGATAAAAATGTTTCGGATTATGTTATTTATGGAAAGTTCACAACAAGTAATATGCACATTAAAGGGAAGTGGAGTGTTACATTTCCATTGGAAAAGGTAAGGTAATAAAAAGGTAAGATAATAAACAGCGAAAACCCGCTAACCTTCCGGCTAACGGGTTTCGTTGTTTTATAGTTATCTAAAGGAATGAGAGTAAAGCGTGATATCCTTGTTCAGGGGATATCATTACTTTTATGAGGGGGATAGTTGTTTATCAACTATCTGATACTTAGTATAAAGAGAAAATATGTCTAAAGTATGTTGAAAGAATAAAAGAATACGAAAATTTCTAAACAGAAGATTAATAAAACGGAAAAAGAGTTCTATACATTTGCGGTATTTATGGTATAATAGGCACGTTGTGCCTGCGAGCCGGGGCGGTATCGTCGGGTTTTATACAACATTTAATTAAGAATACTTACAATTTTAGAAGAAAAAGAACGAGGTGAGGTATGGAATATTTATCAGCTTTAAAAAAATCTGTTGTTGCCGGGTTGATGATCGGGATCGGCTGTACTGTTTTTTTGAATATGGACAATTCAATCGTGGCGTCATTTTTATTCGGATTAGGACTTTTTACGATTATCAATTTGGAATTGAATTTGTTTACCGGCAAGATCGGATATATCTGTAAAGAAAATTGTGCCGAGACATTGATTACTTTGGTCGGAAACGGAATCGGTGTTAATATTATGGCGTTTCTTATGAAACAAACCCGTGTCGGAGTAAGATTGGTTGAGAAGGCGGGCCCGATCGTAGAAACGAAATTGTCAGATACATATATTAGTTTGTTTTTGCTGGCTGTTTGTTGTGGAATGCTGATGTATATTGCCGTGGCAACATTTAAAAAACAGCCGAATATTTTAGGCACGATCGCAGTCTTTCTTTGCGTTTCGGTCTTTATTTTGGCAGGATTCGAGCACTGTATTGCAAATATGTTTTATTTTGGTCTTGTAAGTACACCGACAAAATATGCTGTTCCGCTTCTTATTATGATTCTCGGAAACAGTACGGGAGGTATTTTGCTGTGTAAGCTTACGCAGCATGTGCAGATTCAGAAAAACTCGGAAAATGCGTAATGCAGACAGTGATTTTCTTTGAGAATACATTTCCTGAAAAAAGGCGGATTTCAACCTGAACATACGATTTGTTCAGGTTGATTTTTTATATACGATACAATATAATGAAGCGGAGCAAAAGGAAAGGGGGTACGAAAATGTTAAAAGACAAAACAGTTTTGCTCGGAGTTACCGGAAGTATCGCTGCGTATAAGATCGCGTATCTTGCCAGTGCGCTGAAAAAGCTTCATGCGGACGTACATGTGCTTATGACGAAAAATGCGGTTAATTTTATCAATCCGATCACGTTTGAAACGCTGACGGGAAATAAGTGCTTGTAGACACGTTTGACCGTAATTTTGAGTATAGCGTGGAGCATGTGTCTCTGGCAAAGAAAGCGGATATCGTAATGATCGCACCGGCAAGCGCCAACGTGATCGGGAAAGTCGCCCACGGCATAGCGGACGATATGCTGACAACAACGGTTATGGCATGCAGATGTAAGAAATTTATCGCGCCTGCGATGAACACGAACATGTATGAAAATCCTATCGTGCAGGACAACTTAAAGTCTTGCAGGTATACGGATACGGTGTTGTAGATCCGGCAGTGGGATACCTTGCATGCGGAGATACCGGAGCCGGAAAGATGGTTGAGCCGGACGTTCTGCTCGATGTCATTTTGCAGGAAATCGCATATGAAAAAGATCTGGCAGGTTTGAAGATCCTTGTAACGGCAGGCCCGACACAGGAAGCGGTCGATCCGGTACGGTATATTACAAACCATTCTACCGGAAAGATGGGTTATGCTATTGCAAAAATCGCATCAAGGAGAGGCGCTGAGGTGACGCTCGTATCAGGGCCAACTGCCGAGGAAGAACCTGCATTTGTAAATGTTGTAAATGTATGTTCCGCAAAGGAGATGTTCGAGGCAGTTAAGGAACGGGCGCAGGAACAGGATATCATTATCAAAGCGGCAGCAGTGGCGGATTACAGACCGAAACACATAAGAGGCAGCAAGATGAAAAAGACAGAAGACGGATCGGATCTGACGCTTGAGCTGGAACGCACAGACGATATTTTGGCTTATCTCGGAGCACACAAAAAGCAGGGGCAGTTTTTATGCGGGTTTGCAATGGAAACGGAAGACTTGATTGCAAATGCAAAAAGAAAACTGGAAAAGAAGCGGCTTGACATGATCGCCGCAAACAGTCTTCGTGTGGAAGGCGCAGGATTCGGCGGAAATACAAATGTCGTAACGGTCATCACGAAAGAGAAGGAAGTTTCACTCGGAAAAATGACAAAAGAGGAGACAGCCGCAGAACTTTTGACGATGATTGCAGAAGCCAGAAAAGTCTGATAAGAAACAGACAAAAAGCAAATGTATTGTATCCCGAAAGGGAATGATAACAAGGAGGCAGACATGGAAAACAAAACAGTAACAGAAAACAGCACAGTATCATGTGCGGAAGAAATGAATACGGCAGAAGTATACGGCTCAGATCAGTATGCAGCGGATCTAAAGACCGCGAGCAAAGATCGGCAGACGTCGGGGAAACAGCGCTCGTCAAGTAAATTCAGTACAATGAGTATGGTTCAGGTGGCAATATTCGGAGCTGTCATATGTGTGATGGCTTTTACCCCTTTCCTCGGATATATCCCGCTTGGATTTACCCGTGCGACGATCATACATATCCCGGTTATTATCGCTTCGCTTTTGATGGGACCGAAAAAAGGCGGAGCTTTAGGATTCCTTTTTGGATTGACAAGTTTTATTAACAATACGATGAATCCGACACCGACATCGTTTGTATTTACTCCGTTTTACAGTATTGCAGGCGTAAGCGGCGGATGGGGAAGTGTGATTATCTGTTTTCTTCCCCGCATACTTGTGGGAATTATACCGTATTATGTATATAAGCTTATCATTCGTTTTTCAAATGAAAAAACAAAAAAGACCGGTGTGTCAAGCATTGGACTTGTGACTGCAGGCGTGGCGGGCGCAATGACAAATACGCTGCTTGTTATGAATCTGATTTTTCTGTTTTTCAGGGAAGCATATGCATCGGCAAATAATGTGGCGGTATCGGGCGTATACACATTTATTCTTTCTATTATCGGGATAAACGGCGTTCCGGAAGCAATCGTGGCAGGTGTGCTGACTTTATGTATCGGAAGAGCGCTTTTGAAAAAGAATGTAAGAGAAAGGCTTGGTTTTAGAAATGATATTGGCTATTAATATCGGAAATACAAACACCGTGCTCGGCTGCATTGACGGCTCAAAATGCGTGTTCGTAGAACGGATTTCAACTGTTAAGACAAAGACGGAACTGGAGTATGCGATCGATATTAAAAACGTACTCGACATCTACCATATTAAAAAGGCAGATTTAGAAGGCGGTATCATTTCGTCGGTTGTTCCGCAGATTACGATGGTTGTAAAAGCTGCGGTTGAAAAGATTTTAAAAAAGGAAGTCCTTATCGTAGGCGCGGGGATCAAGACCGGATTAAATATCAGGATCGACAATCCGGCGCAGCTTGGCAGCGACCTTGTTGTCGGAGCGGTGGCAGGGATTGCGGAATATCCGACGCCTCTTCTTATTTTTGATATGGGTACGGCAAACACGGTTTGTGTTATAGATAAAAACCGAAACTATATCGGCGGCATGATTTATCCGGGGATCGGAGTTTCTCTTGATTCCCTTACAGCCAATGCGTCTCAGCTTGGCGGGATCAGTCTGGAAGAACCGGGGCATATTATAGGAAAAAATACGGTGGACTGTATGAAAAGCGGTATCGTTTACAGCAGCGCTGCGGCGATCGACGGGTTGATCGATCGACTGTCAGAAGAAGTGGACGGCGATGTAACGGTAGTTGCGACAGGGGGAGTGGCGGAAAAAATCATTCCTCATTGCAGAAGAAAGATTATTCGAGACGATGATCTTGTTTTGAAAGGACTGGAAATCACCTATCGGAAGAACTGCAGGTGACAGATCGGAGAAAATCGACCTGTGTATAAGGTAAATATAACGTAAAAAGAGAAAAGGATAGACGCGGTATAGACTATATATACAAAAAATGGCTGCGGCTATCCTTGAATTTATGTGTAAAAAAGCGAAAATATAAAAAACTTACTATTTTAAATCATAAAAATATAACAAAATATAATAAAAGTGTGATATGATAAACAGTACAACGTAGCATCGGAGTATTCGGCTTAATTTATTTATGGCTGTACTTCTGTGCGAATTTAAAGGAGGAAAAAGATGAAAAGGAAGCTTTCAAAAGCAGGCGGGAAAGCGTTATCTGTCGCACTTGCGATGGCGACTGTTGTATCGGCAGCTCCTTTCTCTGTAGCGGCCGAGGATAACGTTGCTTTGGCACAGACACAGGAAACGGAGGGAAATGCTTTGCGTTTGTGGTATGATGAAGAGGCGCCCAATTCGTATACGGGGTGGGAGCAGTGGGCTCTTCCGCTTGGAAACAGCGCGATTGGAGCCAGTGTGTTTGGCGGTGTTCAGACAGAGCGAATTCAGTTGAATGAAAAGTCGCTTTGGTCCGGCGGTCCTTCAGACAGCCGACCGGAATATAACGGCGGTAATATTGAATCAAAAGGTCAGAACGGCAAGGTTATGGCACAACTGAAAGAGAAACTGAAAAGCGGACAAGGGTTTGACAGTAATCTTGCAGGACAGCTTATTGGAGTCAGTGATGACGCCGGAGTACAGGGATACGGATATTATTTAAGTTATGGCAATATGTATCTGGATTTTAAAAATGTTACAAAGAATAACGTTTCGGGATATTCGCGCGATCTGGATCTTCGCACGGCGGTAGCCGGAGTGAATTATGATCTCAACGGAGCGCACTATACAAGAGAAAACTTCGTAAGCTATCCTGACAACGTTCTTGTAACACGTCTGACTGCAACAGACGGCGGAACGCTTGATTTTGACGTTCGTGTAGAACCGGATGAGGAAAAAGGCGGAAGTCAAAACCAGCCGGGAGCAGATTCTTACGCGAGAACATTGACAAAAAAGTATCCGACAATGCAATCGCGATCGACGGACAGCTTACAGATAACCAGTTGAAGTTCAGTTCTTATACGAAGGTAATCAAAGATGACGGAACGGCGGGGCAGATCAAAGACGACTCGAAAAACGGTAAGATCACGGTAAGCGGCGCGAAAGCGATTACGATCATTACTTCCATCGGAACGGATTATAAAAACGATTATCCGAAATACCGTACAGGCGAGACAAAAGAACAGCTCGCTGCTTTGGTAAAAGGATATGTATCCGGAGCTGAGGCGAAAGTAAAAGCCGGCGGATATGAGACGTTAAAAGAAGATCATGTAAATGATTACGATCATATTTTCGGAAGATTAGATCTTAACATCGGACAGGCAGTGTCTGACAAGACAACGGATAAGCTGTTGGAGGCATATAAAAAAGGAACGGCTTCCGAAACAGAAAAACGTTATCTGGAATTGATGCTCTTCCAGTACGGACGTTATCTGACGATGGGATCATCGAGAGAGACTCCTGTGAACGAAGACGGAACGAAGAATGAAAGAAGAGCAACTCTTCCGTCGAACTTGCAGGGAATCTGGGTCGGAGCGAATAACTCCGCATGGCATTCGGACTATCATATGAATGTCAATCTGCAGATGAACTACTGGCCGACATATACGACGAATATGGCGGAATGCGCAGAACCGCTGATCGACTATGTAGATTCGCTCAGAGAGCCGGGACGTATTACGGCGAAGATTTACGCAGGAGTTGAAAGTACGGAAGCAAATCCTGAAAACGGATTTATGGCGCATACACAGAACAACCCGTACGGATGGACGAACCCGGGCTGGGTATTTGACTGGGGATGGTCTCCGGCAGGCGTTCCGTGGATTCTTCAGAACTGTTGGGAATATTATGAGTTTACGGGAGATACAGAGTACATGCAGACTCATATTTACCCGATGATGAAAGAAGAAGCGACGCTCTACGATCAAATGTTGATGCGCGATAATGATGGAAAGCTTGTATCTGTTCCGAGTTATTCACCGGAGCACGGACCGAGAACTGCAGGTAATACATATGAGCATTCGTTGATCTGGCAGTTATATGAAGATACGATCACAGCGGCAGAGACTTTGGGAGTTGACGAAGCGAAAGTCGCACAGTGGAAAAAGAATCAGGCTGACTTAAAACGACCGATCGAGGTCGGTCCAGCGGACAGATCAAAGAGTGGTATAACGAGACAACGTTAAATACAGATGAGAACGGTAATCAAATGGGACAAGGATATGGTCATCGTCATATTTCCCATATGCTCGGATTATATCCGGGAGACTTGATCGCTCAGAGCGACGAATGGCTGGCGGCAGCGAAAGTATCGATGCAGAATAGAACTGATGAAACGACAGGATGGGCAATGGCTCAGCGTGTCGCAACATGGGCGAGACTTGCAGAAGGCGATAAAGCATACGACGTATTGTCCAAAATGGTCACGAGCGGCAAGATCATGACAAACCTGTGGGATACACACGCTCCGTTCCAGATCGACGGAAACTTCGGTTACACAGCGGCAGTTGCGGAAATGCTTGTTCAGAGCAACATGGGTCACATCGACCTGATGCCTGCAGTTCCGAAAGCATGGGGAACAGGTAATGTGAAAGGTCTGCTTGCCCGCGGTAATTTTGCGGTTGATATGGCATGGGCAGACAACAAACTGACAGAAGCTTCGATCCACTCTAATAACGGCGGAGAAGCGGTTGTTCAGTACGCAAATCTTTCACTTGCAACTGTAAAAGACAGTGACGGAAACCTCGTTGAGATCACACCGGTGACTTCAGATCGTATTTCCTTCAATACAGAAGCAGGAAAGACATATACGATCACTGCTATCCCTGATAATACATTAGCTGCAGCTCCTACAGGTCTTAAGGTAACGAAGATCAAAGACGGAGAGACAGTTCTTACATGGGATGCGGTCAAAGCCAGAACAGAAGTATCTTATAATGTATACCGTCAGATTGAAGGCGGCGAGTGGGTACAGGTTCAGACAGAACTGAAAGCGACAGAATGGACAGACACAGACGCTTGGGATGTGCTCGGAACATTGAAGTACAAAGTTACGGCTGTGATCGACGGAAAAGAAAGTGAGTTCAGTTCGGAAGCAACGGTAGATGACTGCCGTAACATGATCGGCATGATCGACGATCAGGACGAACGTATCAAATATACAGGAAGCTGGGGCAACTGGATCAGCCAGGAAGGAAACTACGGCGGTTCAGTGAAATACTTAGAAGACCCGACAGGAACAGAGACAGCGGAACTTACATTCTGCGGAACGGGTATCGAAGTATTCTCCTGTACACAAAACGACAGAGGTAAAGTTGAAATCTCTATCGACGGAGAAGTATGGGCAACAGCAGATACTTATTCGGCAACTCAAAAAAGACAGGCAAAAATATTCTCTACAGAAGAGCATAAAGATAAGACGCTTGAATACGGAATCCATACGGTTAAAGTTCGGGCGATGGGCGAGAAAAATGCATCTGCAAGCAGAGATAAAGTAGAGCTTGACGCGTTTAACGTATTGAATACAGAAGCGGCGCGGGTTGAAAAAGTAGAGGTAGCATCTGCAAGCGGAATGACAACAGTAAGCAAAGCCGGATCGACGCTTCAGATGAAAGTGGCAGTAACTCCTGCAGAGGCGATCAATAAAGGTGTTACGTGGTCTGTTACAACAAAATCAGGCAGCGCGGCAGCTACGATCGATGAAAACGGACTTCTGTCAACAGGAACGGCAAACGGCGTCGTGACAGTAAAAGCGACATCGAAAGAAAATGCCGAAATCTCAGGCACATGCGAGATTACAGTTGCAATCCCGGATGTGACAGCGCAGTCAGAGATTATCGAGGACTGCTCGGATGATAAGAACTCCAAGAATCCGAAGATACATGGAGTGAAACAGGCTGGGATAATCCGTACAAAGGAGAAGCTGATAAGCACCACGGCGGAACTAAGACGGAGACAAGTACAGAAGGAGCATGGTTTAGCTATACATTTACAGGAACAGGCATTAAGTTCTATGCTCAGAAAAATAATACACAAGGCAAATTTACTGTAGAACTGGATGGACAGCCGGCAGGCGACGCAGTTCTTTGGGAAGAAAAATCAGGCGGATCACCGCAGCAGTGCGTATTTGAAAAGACAGGTCTTGAAAATACACAACATACGATTAAGTTTACAGCGGCAAGTGATCATGGCAATAGGAATGTAAACATCGATTACCTTGAAGTGTTTGCTCCGGCAGCAGCTTCTGTTGACAAATCGGCGCTTCAGGCTGCGATCGAGAAATACAGCGGTCTGAATAAAGACGATTACGCAGAAAGTTTATGGAATGAATTTAAGAAAGCGTATGACGATGCCGTTAAAGGAATGAATGACGACAAGACGACAAAAGAGCAGGCTGATAAGCTTGCGGCAGACTTGAACGTAGCAGGTGCAAAGCTTGAAGCGGCAGAAATTCCGGCTCCGACGATTCCGGAAGATGCAAAAGCAACTGTAATGGGAGTTACAAGTACAGAAGCAACTGTTTCATGGACGAAACTTCCAAGGGCAGAGTCTTATAAAGTATATGCTGTAGAACATGCAGGAACAGCAAAAGCGCTGAAAGCAATTACAGATACTGTTCCGGAAAATGCAGGAGAACCTGTAACAACAGCAGAAACAACGGTACGGTTTACGAATCTGAAACCGGGTACATCTTATGTATTTATGATCGTAGGAGTAAACCACAATAAGTAGAGTCGGAAAAAGCTCTTTGCAGCGAGCCGTTCACGACAGTGGCGGCGGCAGATGAAAAAGCTCCGGCACAGGTAAGTGGAATCAGCGTGTAAAAGAAGGTGAAAAAGATGTGAAGATCACATGGGCTCCGTCAGAAGATCCGGAAGGAAGCGAAGTTACATATATTGTATATGTAGACGGCGTGATCGTATCTGAAAGCGATAAGACAGAATATACATTGAAAAACGCGGATGAAAGCAAAGACTACAGTATCCGTATCGTAGCTGTAGATGCATCAGGAAACAAAGCTGTACCTGCAGTAATTAACCTGACGGTAGACGACTGGAATGCAAAGACAGTTGTAGGCGTAGAGAAACCTGCCGATCTTAAAGTGAAGAAAGGAACTGCTGCTGATAAACTGGATCTTCCGAAAACAGTAAATGTTACACTGGAAGGCGGTCGTGTTGCAGATGTACTTGAAGTAAAATGGACGACAGATAATTACAAAGCAGATCAGATCGGAACACAGACGCTGTCAGGAGAACTTCAGAAGAAGAAAGGCGTTAAGATTCCTGATAAGTTTAAGACAGTAACGATCAACGTAATTGTAGAAGAGAGCGAAGTAAATCCGCCGCAGCCGGAAGACAAAGTGGTTATAGCAGTAGAAAAACTTGCTGACCTTACTGTGAAATTCGGAACTCCGGCAGAGAAACTTGCCCTTCCGAAAGAAGTGAAAGTGACACTTGATAACAAGGCGAAAGATAAACTGTCAATCGTATGGAACACAGATGTGTATAAAGCAGACAAAGCAGGAACATATAAACTGACAGGAACACTTCAGACAAAAGAAGGAATCACAATTCCGGAAGAATTCAGGAAAGTAACGGTCAACGTGACTGTTGAAGAGAAAGGAAAAGTTCCTCCGACATCCGGCAAAGAGGAAGGAAAGAACAATTCCGGTGCGGTACAGACAGGCGACGATAAGAACGTATGGCTTCCGATCGCGGGTCTTGTGGCTGCAATCGCCGTTGTGGCGGGGGGTTTTTTTTTTAAAAAAAAAAAAAAAAAAAAAAAAAAAAAAAAAGAATAAAGTTTTCATAATATAATATTGTGAGGCGATATAAAAGAACCGATTCTCTTTTGGGAATCGGTTCTTTTGAAGTTGTAAAAAGAGAGTAAAGAGAAAAATTGGAAAACAGGAGAAAAAACTTGACAAATATTGTATAGAATATTAACATGAACAATGTTCATATTAAAAAAACTGAAAAGGGAAAGCGGGAAAGGAGAATAGAATAAAGAGGACGGTGATAAGAGTTGAGCAGAGCGGTTACGTCGGAAGAAGAAATATTGAAAGTAAGCTGTGGGATTGTGGCAAAAAAAGGAATTGCCGCAGTAAATATGAGAACCGTTGCATCTGAATGCGGAATTGCACTAGGTTCTTTGTATAATTATTTTTCTTCAAAATCAGAACTTTTGTCTGCTACAATAGAGGCAGTGTGGAAAGATATATTTCAAATGGGAAAAACTTTAGAAAAATGCGAGAATATTGTGGAATACTTAAACCTGTTGTTTGAAGGTGTTGAAAATAGCCGAAGCCGTTATCCGAAATTTTTTTCCATGCATGCATTGGGGTTTACGGCAGGAGAAAGACAAGAAGGAAAAAAGGCGATGGAAGTATATTTTCTGAGGTTAAAAAATCAAATGGCACATTTTTTGGAAAATGATGAAAAAATACGTCAAGGGATATTTACAGAAAATCTGACTGCCGAAATTTTTACGGACTATATATTTACCTTGTTTTTATCAATATTACTGGAAAAACAAAATGAAAAAGAGTCCTTTTTGGAATTTGTAAAAAATTATTTGTATTAAGAGAAAGAGTTGATGTGGAACGGAGATGGGTTATGAAGATAAAGAAACAGAATCTTTTGCTTTTGGCAAGTCTTGTCTGGATGATCGCAGGATTTAACGTTTTGAGGATCGGGATTGAAACTTATGCTGAATATCAGACTGTAATAAATTATATCGTGACAATTATCGTGTTTCTTCTCTTTTGGTTCATGGTATTTTATAAGTTGACAAATAAACATACAATAAGAATTCAAGGATATGAAGAAGAAAAGCAACTGTTTTATAAATTTTTTGATTTGAAATCATTTTTAATTATGGCGTTTATGATAAGTTTCGGGATTATTATTCGTTCATTCCATTTACTGCCGGAGCGGTTTATAGCTGTATTTTACACAGGATTGGGAGCGGCACTTTTCATGGCAGGCGTTTTATTTGGAAGAAATTATATACAGGCTTACAGGAAGAAAGCATAAGTAAACGAAAAAGCATAGAGAAAGTATAGAGGAAGTATAGAGAAAGTATAGATGCATAAAAGATGAGGAGTAAAAACTAAGGAGAAGATACATATGAAAAGAATTATAAATACAGCGATTGTTTATTTTATATTTGCAATGGCGGGAGGCGTATTTTATCGGGAATTTACAAAATGGAACGGATATACAGAGCCGACTACATTAGGAGTGCTGCATGTTCATCTGTTGGTGATGGGAACATTGTTATTTCTTATAACGGCTCTTTTCGCAAAAGTAACAATGTTGGCGGAAAATCTTTTGTTTAAGAAATTTTTTGTTCTCTATAATATCGCATTGCCTGCCATGGTGGTGATGATGCTTATTCGCGGAATTGTGCAGGTTCTCGGAATAGAGCTTGGAAAAATGGGGAATGGGATGCTGTCCGGTCTGGCAGGATTGTCTCATATCGGAATGATGATTGCACTTTTCTTACTGCTGTTTGCGATAAAAAGGGAATTGATACGAAAACAATAGGAATAATGATTTTTAGAGTTATAGTGAATTGTCTAAGAACTATCCACAGACGAGATGAACAGTTCTATAAACAGCGAAAACCCGCTAACCTTCCGGCTAACGGGTTTCGTTGTTTTTATAGTTATCTAAAGGAATGAGAGTAAAGTGCGACATCCCGGTTATCCGGGATGTCTTTACTTTATGAGGGGGGAGATAGTTGTTTTATCAACTATCTGTTGAACAGTATATCTTCAAAATGTGTCTAAAGTATGTTTAATGTCTAAAAGAAAACGAAAAAAAGTTATGAAATTCTTAAATTTAGATAGTTAAAGAAACCGCGCTTTATTGAAAAGAAAAGATAAAAAAATCTATCGGTACTGAAAGTTATTGAGAAATTAGAAGTGTATTTCCCGCATAAATTAAGTTGGGATCAGAAATACCGTTCAAGGCAGAAAGAGAAGCGACGGTCGTTCCGAATCTTTCGGCAATTTCGCTTAATGTGTCTCCCGGCTGAATGGTGTAATAAACCGAAGCAGAATTCCCGCCTTGTGGAATGCGGAGTGTATTTCCGGCGTAAATAAGATTGGGATCGGAAATACCGTTCAGAGCGGAAAGAGAAGAGACGGTTGTTCCGAATCTTTCGGCAATTTCACTTAATGTACACCGGGTTGAATCGTATAAGTGATATATGTCGGAGCGGAGGGAGGAGCGGGCGGCGGAGCAGTTTCAGACAGGTGATTAAGTCCTGCCCGGCGGATGATGCCGGGATAATCGATGTAGCCGATATCAAGGTCTACATTTCCGCCGATACCGGGAACACTTCCTTCGTTTGTATACTGCCACATACCGCAGTCTGTTCCGTCGAAGGAAGACGCATAGCGGGCGTACCAGAATGCATATCGTTTTGCAAGATCATTTCCGAGATAATTGTCTAAAAAACTGCGGTTGTGTAAAACATCGCATAGTAGCCCCCTGCTTCAATACGATTGCAGAAAGAAGAAACGAGTTGTTTTGCAAGAGCCGGAGTGATAGTGACACCTTCTCCGAGAGCATAAGCGGCGGACGCCTGTTCAATATCATAGCAGACAGGATAATCAATTCTATAATTACGAATGGTGCGCAGACAGCCGTCGGCTTCCTGAATAGCCGTTTCAGGACTGACAGCATAGCAGAACCAGTAAACTCCGATCGGAAGACCGATTCTGTTGCATTCAGAAGCATTTCTCTGAAATTGTTTGTCAATCGTATTGAATCCATAACCTGCACGAATCATAGCAAACTGATAGCCTGCGTTTTTAACCCGTTCCCAGTTGATTTCTCCTTGAAATTCGCTGACATCAAGTCCTTTTATATTCATAATGCCTCCATAAATAATATATTGATGTAAATATTTTAGTTTTTTTTGTGGAAAACAAATTAAATACTGAAAAAGCAAGCGCGTATAGAGGGGCATTACGGCTCGTTTTTTCTATGATTATTGTATGTATTGCCGAAGAAAATGTGTGTGCGCCCCCTGATTTTTGCAATAAAATGTATAAAATAGATAAATAAAAGAAGCAGAGGTAAATATTCATTTATAGGCGTTGCAAAAATAAAAATAAAGTCCTATAATAATTACGTTTAAGTGGATTTACTAGGAATACTAGTCACATCATCAAAATATAGGAGAGGAGAAAAAGGGATGAAAAAGAAGCTAAACAAGATCGCAGCTTTAGTCTTGGCTCTGGTCATGGTCATCACGGGATTTGTGGCAGTTCCGCAGATGGATGTACAGGCTGCGAACGATGTACCGTCAATTATAACTAAGACGGATGTCACAAACATGAAACCCGGTGATAAGGTTCATGTTGAATGTTGGCTTAAGCCAAATGGAAACGTGATGCAGGTTGTCGGCGGATTTGATTTTGACACAAAGGTATATACATATGTGAAGGACAGTTTGGAGCAAGATCCAAATAATGTTCTCAAAAAGAATCTTATGTTTATTGTAGATGAGGAAGACGTATATACAGCAGGTGGATTTTCAGTACTGCTTGAAATGAAGGAAGGTAATCCGGTAAATAAAGATGTATTACTTTTTACGTTTGATGTAACAGTTAATGAGAATGCAAAAGGCTCAGGTCTTATGGGCTTTAATTGTGTAGGAATTCAGACAGGAACAAATGATAATGACAGAACTGATATCGACGGCAAAGATGTTCCATTAACAACATTAGATAAAAATGGTAATAAGATTGAAAACGGAGAAATCCCGGTTGCAATCGAACTTTCTTCTCTTAAGATCAACAAAGAAGACTTTACAATGACGAAAGGTACTTCCGAGACACTTACAGTGACAGGAACACCTGCAGAAGCGTTGGAAGGTCAGACAATTACATGGAAGAGTTCTAATAAAGATGTTGTGACAGTTGATTCAAAAGGTAAAGTTGAGGCTGTCGGAGTTGGAAACGCAACAATTACAGCGACAGCAGCAGGCAAGAGCGACAGTGTAAAGATCACAGTAAACAATCCGTTGAAAAAAATTACTGTAGATCCGGCAACTCTTACATTGAAAAAAGGTACTTCAAAGACATTGTCAGTGAAATATGATCCGGCAGATACGACAGATAACAAAGCAGTAACATGGGAGAGCAGCGATAAGAGCGTAGCGACAGTTGATGCAAACGGTAAAGTGACAGCATTAAAAGACGGCAGCGCAACAATTACTGCAAAGGTCGGAAAACTTACAGCAACTTGTGCACTTACAGTACAGGAGAAGAAACTGACAGGAATTTCACTTGATAAAACAGCTTTGGAACTTTCCAAAGGTCAGAGCAGTGAAGCTCTTAAAGTGATTTATACACCGGCAGATACAACAGATGATAAGACAGTTACATGGTCAAGCGCCGATGAAAAGATCGCAACAGTAAAAAATGGTGTCGTTACAGCGAAAGCAACAGGCACAACAAAGATTACGGCAACAGTAGGTACACATAAAGCTGAATGTACAGTTACGGTTAATGCAAAATTGACAGGCATCAAAGTGACACCGGACAAGGTGACAGTTGAAAAAGGTCAGAAAGCAAACCTGAATGTAACATATCTTCCGGCAGATACAACAGATGAAAAAGCTGTTACATGGAAGAGCGAAAATGAGAGCGTAGCAACAGTTGATGAAAATGGTGTTGTTACAGCAGTTGCAGGCGGAAAAACAAAAGTTATCGCAACAGCAAAAGCAAACAATAAGATCACAGCAGTATGTGAAGTAAAAGTTCCGATCCATACAGAAAGTATTGCGCTGAATAAAACAGAAATTACAGATCTTCTGAAAGGTAAAACAGAGAAACTTGAAGTATCGTTTATTCCGAGCAATACAGAAGATAGCCGTGAAGTAAAATGGACAAGCAGCGCGGCGGATATAGCTGCAGTTGATGCAAACGGAACAGTAAAAGCACTGAAAGAAGGCACAGCTACAATCACAGCAACAACAGCCGATGGAAAACATACAGCTTCTTGTACAGTGACAGTAAAAGAAATTCACCTGACAGATGTTAAGCTTGATGAGATGAAGAATCCGTCTAACTTTTCAAAGGTGAGAAACATCAAATTAAAATCGGACTGAATCCGATCGATACAACAGATAATGTAATATATACATTTGCATCATCTGATGAAAAAGTTGTTTCTGTAGATAAAAATGGTATGGTAACAGCTTTGAAAAACGGCAAAGCGACGATTACTATTACAGTAAAAACAACAAACACAGACTTTGAGAAAACACTTACTTATGATATAACAGTAGAAGAAATTCCGCTTGAGTCGATTGAAATCAAAGGTGATGTAACTTCTCTTGAAGAAGGAAAGACAACAAAACTTAACGTAGTATTCAATCCGACAAATACAACAGATGACAAAACAGTTGTATGGAGCAGCTCTGATACAAAAGTAGCAACAGTAGATGCAAATGGTGTTGTTAAAGCTGTAAAAGCCGGAAATGTAAAGATCACAGCGAAAGTTGGAGATAAGACGGCTGAGTACGCTTTGAAAGTAACAGCAAAAGCAAACGGTACAAACAATAAGAATGAGAAACCGGCTGACGGCGGTGCAGTAAAGACCGGAGATAGCAACCACATCTCAGGTTTCGTAGTAGCAATGCTTTTATCCATAGCAGCGATTGTAGGCGTAGTAATTTTCAAAAAAAGAACGCATAGATAAAAGTTAAAAGAAAGCTCCTTGTTGGCGACTGACCGACAGGGAGCTTTTTGGTATCAGAAGAAAGAAAAACAGTAGATGATATTGTATTTCTTTTGATACCAAAAAGCTCCGAAAAGGTGCAAAAAATATATGTTATAAAAGGGAAAGAGCGTAAGGAGAATAGAGGTTGATGAGAGGAAAAAGAATAAAACAGTTTATTTTAATTTTATGCATGGTCTGTCTTTTCGGAATGAATGTTCAGGCGGAAGATGTATATACGGAGTTTCATGTAGATAATCAAAAAGGAAAAGCGGGAGACGTCGTAACAGTTCCGGTAGAGTTTAATACAGGCCAGGAAGTCGGCGGCTTTCAGATCTCTATTTATTATGACAAAGAAGTTCTGGAATTTCAGTCGCTGGAGGCAGGAGATTTGATTGAAAAAGCCGGAGGCGGAATATTTGATTATAACCATATTGAAGAATCATCAGAAATAATCGTTGTGTATGTAGTTCCGGATACAGTGAAAAATGAAGGATCTATCGTTGATTTGAAGTTTAAATTAAAAAAAGACTGTACGGAGAAGCTCCCAATCGGAATGAAGCCGGATGAAGTGGTAGACAATACGGAGTCCAGTAACCCGATTACAGGAGAAGTTTCCGGTGTGGATAAAGAATTTCAGGAGAAAGTTGTGGGAGATCTTGCCGTAGTTTCAACAGATCAGAACAAATCAGACAGATCGAAGTCGGACGATAAATCGGACAAAAAATCAGATAAGGATAAAGACAAGTCAAAATCTGAAAAGGAATCAAGCGATGATAAAAAAGATTCGTCCGAATCAGGTGAGAAAGGGAAAGGTGACAGCGGGAAAAAAGATGCTGATAAGGCGGATAAAGATAAGAAATCGAAAAAATTATCAGCTGAAGATTTTAAAGCGCTGGCTGCATTTTTCGGAGTTATGATTTTATCAGGCGTCGTTGTTTACTTGATAAAGAAGAAAAACGGAAACAAACAAAAGTAAAAACAAGTCAGAAAACAGTGATAAAAATAAAATCAGAAAATAGCGATAAACAAATAAAAGCAAGTAAAAGCTGCGAGAGCGGGGG
>ERZ860023.504-NODE-504-length-23067-cov-2.014340_pt1 | contig 23067 bp, 23 predicted proteins | sample MGYA00509983_ERZ860023 | MGnify/ENA primary metagenome ERZ860023 (study PRJEB30046, sample SAMN00715180) | human gut metagenome | study: EMG produced TPA metagenomics assembly of the A metagenome-wide association study of gut microbiota in type 2...
TAGAAGCCATTCAGGCAGGAAAAGAGATAGACAAGATATTGGTAAAGAAGGACATTCAGAGTGATTTGTCAAAAGAGCTGTTCGCTGTCTTGAAAGGGACTTTGATACCGGTACAGCGCGTTCCGGTGGAACGCATCAACCGCGTGACGCGGAAGAATCACCAGGGAGTGATTGCCTTCATCTCTTCAGTCACTTACCAGAAGACGGAGGACTTGGTACCTTTCCTTTTCGAGCAGGGCAAGAATCCTCTGTTTGTGATGCTTGACGGCATCACGGATGTCCGCAATTTCGGCGCCATTGCCCGTACTTGCGAGTGTGCGGCGGTAGATGCCGTGATTATCCCCGCACGGAACAGTGTATCTGTCAACGCAGATGCCATGAAAACCTCGGCGGGAGCCTTGCACACCTTGCCCGTTTGCCGCGAACACAGCTTGAAAGAGACCCTGCAATTCCTCAAGAATAGTGGTTTCCATATTGTGGCAGCCACGGAGAAAGGCGATTACGACTATACCAAAGCCGACTATACCGGTCCGATGTGTATCATTATGGGTGCCGAAGACAAGGGGGTGTCCTATGACAACCTGGCGTTGTGTGACGAGTGGGTGAAGATTCCCATGTTGGGAACCATCGAGTCCCTCAATGTTTCCGTTGCAGCCGGCATTTTGATTTATGAAGCGGTAAAACAAAGAACCAACTAAGATATGAAAAAGAAATTGCTGTTGATGCTCACTCTCTGTTTATTGGCTCAGTGGAGTGTGGCACAAGCCCCGAAGTGGGTAGACAAAGCCAAACGTGCGGTTTTCTCGGTAGTGACTTACGACCAGAACGATAAGATACTGAATACTGGAAACGGCTTTTTTGTCACTGAAGATGGCATTGCGCTTTCTGACTACACCTTGTTCAAAGGTGCCCAGCGCGCCGTTGTGATGAGCTCGGACGGGGCACAGATGCCGGTGGAGGCCATTATGGGAGCTGATGACATGTACGATGTTGTCAAGTTCCGTGTCGGCATCCCCGGAAAAAAGTCCCGGCGCTCACTTTGGCTGCTGTGGCTCCGGCTGTCGGCGCGGATGTATATTTGCTGCCTTATTCCACCCAGAAGGACCGTTCTTTTACTACCGGGAAAGTAAAGGAGGCTGATAAGATTTCCGGCAACTATTCCTATTATACGCTCGATATGCGTCTGAAGGACAAGATGGTGAGCTGTCCGCTGATGACTGTGGACGGGCAGGTCTTCGGCCTGGCGCAGAAGTCCTCCGGACAAGACACGGCTACCATCTGCTATGCCATTGATGCCAATTTCGCCATGTCGCAGAATATCTCCGCATTGTCTTATGGAGATATGTCATTGAAGGGCATCGGTATCAAGAAGGCATTGCCCGATACCGAAGAGCAGGCTTTGGTGTTCCTCTACATGGCTTCTTCCCAACTGTCTCCGGAGAAGTATATGGAGACTCTGAACGATTTCATTGCACAATATCCTGCCAGTGCCGACGGTTATCTGCGCCGTGCTTCCCAGCATCTGTTCATGTCCCGTGAAGATGCTTCCATGGATAAGGTTGCTGCAGACATGGATAAGGCTTTGGAGGTTGCCGCAAAGAAAGATGATGTGTATTACAACCGGGCCAAGATAATCTATAATTATGCATTGGGCAAGCCCGAGAAAGTTTATAAGGACTGGTCGCTCGACAAGGCTCTGGACGAGGTACGGAAAGCGATAGCCATTGACGAACTTCCGGTTTATGTCCAGTTGGAGGGTGACATCCTGTTTGCCAAGCAGGACTATCCGTCGGCATTTACCAGCTATGATAAAGTGAATAAGACCATTCTGGCCTCTCCGGCTACCTTCTTCAGTGCTGCCAAGACCAAGGAACTGATGCAGGCGCCTGCCGAAGAGGTACTGGCTCTGATGGACAGTTGTGTGGCCCGCTTTACCCAGCCCTATACGGAGGAAGCCGCCCCTTACTTGCTGGAGCGTGCCCAAGCCCGTATGAATGCAGACCAGGCGCGTAATGCCATGCTGGATTATGACGCCTATTACAATGCCGTGAACGGTAAAGTGAGCGACATGTTCTACTATTACCGTGAGCAGGCTGCTTTGAAGGCCAAGCAGTACCAGCGTGCGCTGGACGATATGGCGAAGGCCATCGAACTGAATCCGGAAGATTTGACCTACCGTGCCGAACTGGCAGTGGTGAATCTTCGCGTGGGACGTTACGAGGAGGCGTTGAATGTGCTGAAGGCTGCTCTGGAGAAAGACCCTAAATATGCCGAAGCCTACCGTCTGATGGGTATCGCCCAGCTGCAGATGAAGAAGGACAAGGAAGCTTGTGCCAGCTTTGCCAAGGCAAAGGAATTGGGTGATCCCAATGTGGATGCTTTGATAGAGAAGCATTGCAAGTAAAGGGATGGGATAGAATAAAGGCTCTACTTTCGCAAGCAGAGCCTCTGTTTTGGGGAACTCCCCCGTGTTAAATGAGTTAAGTCTAGGTATAACAGGTTATGAGTGAAATTACGTTGTTTTATTTATAAAATGCGTGGATTTCCGGAATACTGCATATACTTCGGATTTTTTTATTTCAAAAAAGGAAAATAGACTCGATTATTAATAAAAACAAACTTTGACAATCATGAAGAAAGTGATTTGCAGCCAGAAGGCACCGGGCGCCATAGGCCCTTATAGCCAGGCTATCGAAGCCGGCGGAATGGTATTTGTATCAGGTCAGTTGCCTATTGACGCAGCTACCGGAGTGATGGCTGAAGGTGCGGAAGCGCAAGCTCGCCAGTCCTTGGAGAATATAAAGCATATCCTGGAAGAGGCAGGGCTGGGTATGGCGAATATTGTGAAGACAACTGTTTTCCTGGCAGACATGTCCTTGTTCGCTGATATGAACAAGGTATATGCCACTTATTTTGACGGTGCTTTCCCGGCACGTTCGGCTGTGGCAGTGAAGGCGCTGCCCAAAGATGCCTTAGTAGAGATTGAGTGCATCGCGGTTCGCTAACAAGTCGGCCACAATGAAACTGCTGCCTCCCACGAAGATGAAATCTTCCGGGAGGCTTTTTTCTTGTGCGGCCTGCACGGCGGCAGGTACATCAGGATAGCAATGTCCTTCCAGCCCTGCTGCTTCGGCAAGCTCCTGTAGTTCGCTTTCGGGCAATGCTCGCTTCACGCTGGCTTTGGTGAAGTAGTAGGTCGCTTCCCGGGGCAGCAGGGCCAGTACCCCCCGTATATCCTTGTCATTCACCATGCCTATGATGATGTGTAGCTGGCGGTAAGCCTGTTGTTTCAGTTGTTCTGTAATGTAGGTGATGCCTCCCACATTGTGGCCGGTGTCACAAATCAGGGTGGGCGAGTCCTGCAGTTTTTGCCAGCGTCCCATCAAGCCCGTCAGTTCCACCACACGGGCAAAGCCACTGCGCACTGCTTGTCCGTCCAGCCGTAGCCGGCTTCTTTCAGTAGCGGGAGGGCGGTGAGGATGGTCCGGGCATTTTTCTGCTGGTAGAGCCCTTTCAGTTCGTATTCTATTCCGGGATAGTCTTCACGGTCATTCTCCTCGGCAAAGTAGATGGGAGCACCCGTTGTCTGTGCTTTTTCCAGAAATACCGGTTTCGTTTCGGGAGTGGTCTCGCCGATTACAACGGGGATACCGCTTTTAATGATTCCTGCCTTCTCTCCTGCGATTTTTGCCAAGGTGTCCCCCAGGAATTGGGTATGGTCAAAACTGATGTTGGTGATGATGCATACATCCGGACGGATGATATTGGTACAGTCCAGGCGTCCGCCTAGTCCCACCTCGATTACGGCTACATCCACCTTTTCATCGGCAAAGTAGCGGAAGGCCATGGCGGTGGTCAGCTCAAAGAAAGAGGGATGGAGGGGTTCGAAGAAGCCACGTTCCTGCTCTACAAAACGGATGACGTATTCCTCGGGTATAGGCTGTCCGTTAATCCGGATGCGCTCCCGGAAATCCACCAGATGGGGCGAGGTATAGAGCCCGACCCTGTATCCTGCCTCTTGCAGTATGGCGGCAAGCGTATGCGAGCAGGAACCCTTTCCATTGGTACCGGCCACATGAATGCTGCGGAAACTGCGGTGGGGATGTTCGAAGTGTGCGTCCAGGGTCAGAGTGTTTTCCAATCCTTCCTTGTATGCTGAGCCGCCCACTTGCTGAAACATGGGCACACTGTTATATAAGTAAGTTAAAGTGTCCTGATAATCCATCTTTTATAATATTTAACGGAGAAGCAATCCTTTCTCCCTATTAATTTGTTATCTTTAAAAGCGACAAAGATAATGCAGACCGAACGCAATCAAGCTTGCTTGAAATTGCTTGCAGTGTAGCTTATCTTAAGCTTATGCAAAGGTATTAACAATTTAAATCTAACGTGTATGGGAGCTAAGAAAAATTTTGTGATTGATACGAATGTGATTCTTCACGATTATAACTGTTTGAAGAATTTTCAAGAGAATGACATTTATCTTCCCATCGTAGTCCTTGAAGAACTGGACAAATTCAAGAAAGGTAATGAGCAGATTAATTTCAATGCGCGTGAGTTCGTCCGTGAGCTTGATTTGATTACCGATGATAATCTGTTCACCAAAGGGGCGCCATTGGGAGAGGGCTTAGGCCGTCTGTTTGTGGTGGCAGGCATGGTGGACTCTCCCCGAGTACGTGATTCCTTTCCCGAACGCATCCCCGACCATCAGATTCTGTCGGTAGTGGACTGGCTTTCCACCAAAAAGCCTAAAATGAAAACCATCCTTGTCACGAAAGACGTGAATCTGCGCATGAAGGCGCGTTCCATCGGTCTGCTGTGCGAAGACTACATCAATGATAAGGTAATCAATGTGGATATATTCGAAAAGTCGAATGAAGTGTTCGAGGGTATTGACCCTGCGCTGATAGATCGCATTTATTCTTCCAAAGAAGGACTGGACATCAACGAGTTCGATTTTAAGGACATCATTCGTCCCAACGAATGTTTTGTGCTGAAGAGTGACCGCAGCAGTGTGCTTGCGCGTTATAATCCCTTTGCCCATTCGATTTGCCGGGTCCACAAGACAAAGAATTATGGCATTGAGCCGCGCAATGCCGAGCAGAGCTTTGCTTTTGAGGTGCTGAACGACCCGAACATCAAGTTGGTTGCCCTGACCGGCAAGGCGGGAACCGGCAAGACCCTGCTGGCATTGGCCGCCGCATTGGGAAAACTTACCGACTACAAGCAGATTCTCCTGGCACGTCCCATCGTGGCCCTATCCAATAAAGACCTTGGATTCCTTCCCGGTGATGCCAATGAGAAAGTGGCTCCTTACATGCAGCCTTTGTTCGATAATTTGAATGTAATCAAGCATCAGTTCGCTGCCAATTCCTCTGAAGTGAAACGCTTGGAGGATATGCAAAAAAGTGAACAATTGGTCATCGAGGCATTAGCCTTTATCCGCGGGCGCAGTTTGAGCGAGACCTACTGTATTATTGATGAAGCCCAAAACCTGACTCCGCATGAGATTAAGACCATCATCACCCGTGCCGGTGAAGGCACAAAAATGGTGTTTACCGGTGATATTCAGCAGATAGACCAACCCTATCTGGACAGTCAGTCCAATGGGCTTGTTTATATGATAGACCGCATGAGGGACCAGAATTTGTTTGCCCATGTCAATCTGGTGAAAGGGGAGCGTAGCCAGTTGAGCGAGTTGGCAAGTAATCTGATGTAGCGGATACCGCATTTTCTGGGGTAAAATTATTTCCATCCCGCTTTCCAACTGTTAAAACGAGGGTGGCGGGATAGTTTCTTTAAGACGATAAATAATTATTATAATATTTTTTTATCGATTTCTTGTCCGTTTTGACTAAAATAGTGTATCTTTGCCTCGCCTAAAACAAAACTGTCAAGCGAAATGAAGCGAAATTTTTTTCATCGGTATCTTTCCGCGAAAGTGCTTCCGATATGGACTATTCTATTAATTGACGTATTTATCATCGTCATATCCAGTCTGTTGGCCTATGCTCTCCGATATGATTTCAGAAGCATTTTTTTGGAATCCTCTACCATTGACAAGACCATTTTATGGACGGTTGTTGTCAACTTGATTTTCTTCCGTGTTTTCCGTACGTATTCCAATGTGTTGCGCTTTTCCTCCTTTGTGGATATCATGCGCATTTTTGTGTCATTGACGGTGTCGTATGCACTGCTGATGATAACGAGCGTCCTGACGGAAAGCTATTTGGAGTTCAACCTGGCTCCGGTCAGCGTGCTGTTCATGTCTTATATCATCAGCTTTGCCATGATGGCATGCTCCCGTGTGATTGTCAAGACTTTCTTCGAGGCGCTGAACTTCGACGGCACCCATAGTGCCAATGTGTTCATTTACGGTGCCAAGGAAGCCGGGGTCAACATTGCCAAGGCATTGCGTGTCAATCTGCGCAACCACTACCGTCTGCGCGGATTCATTGCGGACGAACCTGAGCTTATCAACAAGGTGATGATGGGTGTCAGGGTGTTCCCCAACGATGATACGCTGATTGATGTGCTGAACGACCGCGATGTGCAGACCATCATCATTTCTCCTGCCAAGATGGAGGAACTGAAGAAGTCCGACATGGCTGACCGCCTGCTGGTGCACAACATCAAACTGATGACTGCGCCTCCTTTGAGCGAGTGGAACGGTCAGGCGCTGAGCCGCACACAGTTGAAGGAATTCAGATTGAGGACCTGCTTCAGCGCAATCCTATCGAGATAGATATCCATAAGGTTGCCTCTCATCTGGAGGGCAAGCGTGTGATGATTACGGGCGCCGCCGGCTCCATCGGCAGTGAAATCATGCGCCAGGTGGCTTCGTTCAATCCCTATAAACTTATTTTAGTGGACCAGGCCGAGACCCCTCTGCACGACATCCGTCTGGAACTTCAGGACCGTTGGCGCGACATCGATGCCGAGACCATCATAGCCGACATCTCCAATGCCACGCGCATGGAGGATATCTTCAGGGAGTTCAAGCCCCAGTATATTTTCCATGCGCCGCCTACAAGCATGTGCCGATGATGGAGGACAACGTTTCCGAGTCCATCCAGGTGAACGTATTCGGCACGCGCACCGTTGCCGATCTTGCCGTGAAATACGGTGCCGAGAAGTTTGTGATGATTTCTACGGACAAGGCTGTTAACCCTACAAACGTGATGGGCTGTTCCAAGCGTATTTGCGAGATTATGTGCAGTCTCTTGCGAAGAAGTTGCAGAAGGAGGGAGGCCATGCCACTCAGTTCATCACTACGCGTTTCGGCAATGTGCTGGGTTCCAACGGTTCTGTCATTCCCCGTTTCCGCGACCAGATTCAGCGTGGCGGTCCGGTGACGGTGACCCATCCTGAGATAATCCGTTACTTCATGACCATTCCCGAAGCTTGCCGCCTTGTTCTTGAGGCCGGCAGTATGGGCAACGGCACTGAAATCTACATCTTCGACATGGGTAAGCCGGTGAAGATTGTGGACCTTGCCAAGCGTATGATCAGCCTTTCTGGACGTACGGATGTGAAGATTGAATTTACCGGTCTCCGTCATGGCGAGAAGCTCTACGAAGAACTCTTGAATGTGAAGGAGCTTACAAAGCCCACCTATCATGAGAAGATTATGATTGCTACGGTGCGTGAGTATGACTATGACGAGGTGAAGGAGCGTATCCAGAAACTGATTGATGTAAGTTACACCTATGACCAGATGAAAATTGTTGCTGCCATGAAGGATATTGTTCCGGAGTTCGTAAGCAAGAATTCCTGCTTTGAGGCGCTGGATAAGAAGAAATAAAAAGATAGCGGTATAGTATAAAATGAAAGGGTGATAACGTCATTGTAGTGTTATCACCCTTTCAATTTTATTGTCTTCTTGTCAGTCTTTTGTCTCATTCATGTGAAGAGAAGTATTTCAGGAACTGTGTACGTTCGAAGGTATTGACCCCCTTCGGGTCGTTTACGTTCAGAATACCTTTGAACTGGCTGATGGTTTCCATACCTTTGCGGTCCATCCACAAGTTGAGGAAACGGATATACTCCTCAATGATGGTAGCTGAATTCTGATAAAGCACACTGCATATCTCTACGGCCGAAGCACCTGCCAATATTGCCTTGACAACGCCTTCGGGCGAGTGAATACCACCGGAAGCGGCATAGTCCAGCTTGTTTACGGCTGCCGAAGCGATGCCTATCCAGCGCAGGGCTTTAGACAAATCGGATTCATTGCTGAATACGTTACCGGATACTTGTATCATTTTCTCAATGTTGATGTCCGGCTGGTAGAAGCGGTTGAACAGCACTACTGCGGCGGCACCGTTGGCATACAGCTGGTCTATCAGAGCTATCGGATTGGTCAGGTTGTCACCCAGCTTCATGATGACGGGTATCTTGACCGTCTTCTTGATGTGGCTTAGGATGTCGATGTGGCGCTGCTCGAAGGTTCCATACGTATACTGTACATCCGTCTGCAGTGCAAGGATATTGATTTCCAGTGCGTCTGCACCAGCTTCTTCTATTTTGGTGGCAAATTCCACCCAGTCGGCATTCTGATAGCAGTTGATGCTGGCTATGATGGGGATATTGCAAACCTTTTTGCTTTCCTTAATCAGGTTCAGATATTCACCCAGCTTATGTTCGCGGATATATCCTACAAGGTAGTCACTGCCTTCGGGGTACATGTTCGGGTCTCCCATCCAGTCAGCCTCCATCATGATTTGCTCTTCAAAGAGTGATTTTAGCACAATGGCACCTGCGCCGGCCTCAGATAGTTTCTGGTTCTTGGCGGCGCTGTCCGTCAGTCCGGAGCTACTGACAATAATGGGGTTTTTGAGTTTCAGCCCTGCAAAAGTAGTTTCTAATGTTGCCATGATAATGATTTTTTATGGTTAATAGTTTCTTTCTCCAAAAATCTTGCTTCCTACACGTATCAAGGTGCTCCCGGCTGCAATGGCCTCGTGGTAATCGTGAGACATTCCCATGGACAGTTCCCGGAATGACTCTGCATCGCAAACCACTTGGCTTTCACTTCATTGAAGAAGCTACTTAAAGAACAAAACTCAGTTTTGATTTGTTCGTCATTGTCCGTATTCGTGGCCATGCCCATCAATCCGCATATCCGGATATGCTTGAGCTCTCTCCATTCACCGGCTGCCAGCATTTCCCGGCATTCGTCAAAGCTGAATCCAAACTTGGTCTCTTCCCGGGCAATGTGCAGCTGTAGCAGGCAGTTGACGGTTTTTCCGGCTTTGGCAGCCTGCTTGTCCACTTCGGCCAACAGCTTGTAGGAGTCTATGCCATGAATCAGCGCTACGTAAGGAACGATATATTTTATTTTGTTTGTTTGCAGATGCCCGATGAAATGCCATTCTATGTCTTTGGGCAGACTTTCGTATTTGGCAGTCATTTCCTGCACCTTACTTTCTCCGAACACACGCTGGCCGGCACGATATGCTTCTTCTATCGCCTCGTTGGGGTGAAATTTGGAAACAGCCACCAGCCGTACCTTTCCAGGCAGTTCGCTCAGTACTTGTTTTAAATTCTCTGCAATCATCTTTTTTTTGAGTTATGAGTTATGAGTTATAAGTTATGGGTCGCAATAATAACTCATAACTTATAACTCATAACTTAAATTAAACTTCCGGTTTGTCGTCGGGCTCTGCACTGTACGGATATACATCCATAATGGCGGTTTCCGCTACAGATGCTATCTGATAGTCGGCCATTGTGCCTTTCATGCCCTCATCCAGTTTCTTCACTGCATCACGCAGGTCGGCAGCCTGCACCAATACCTGGGTAGAGGTTTTCTTTTCCGCACCGCTTTTCTCGTCCAGTGTGATGAAAACCAGTTTACATTTAAACCAGCGGTCGGCAGCTTCCTCTTCGCTGGGGAACAATTCGCTATAGTTGGCACGTTTGATGTCCGATACGGTGAACTCTCCCGAAATGAACGGCGTCATCTCTTCGATGATGCGTGCTTCCGCTTCCGTAAAACTGAGGGCATCTACCAGGTACGGTTCGGTCACCTTCTTGTTCATTCCATTTTCCATTGTTTTCTCGTAACGGATCTTACATTCAAACCATGTATGCATTGCCATAATTTTCTGTTTTTAATTATTGATTTATTGTTAGTTAAGCTGCTTTATGCGTGCCTATGCCCGCCAAAAGCAGTGCAAAGATAGCCAAAAACTAAATGGATATAAAAAGTTGCCTTGCATTTTATGTGAAAATTTTATTGGAGAACCGGGACGGTACGTATGGGCATAAAAAAAGGAGTACCGCTGTACTCCAACCTTTGTTAACCTTAAATCTAATACTATGAAAAACACATTGCAAAGGTACGGACTTTTTCGACATTTGCAAGAGTGTCGGGGCATAAAGTGTGTATTTGTAACACTTATTATATTTTATGCCTTTGTACTACATCTTTTTTAAAACTTAAGGCGTGTTGCTGAAACATAAATTTGCATCTGCTTTGCTTCCACACTTCCACCCATCTCCTGTATCTCCCTATCCATCGGCATTTACCCTGCGGTGGAAGCAACCTGAAAAGGTGGAAGCAAAATTTGCTTCCACCTGCCAAAAACGTCTGAGTTTTGCCGTAACTTATTATTTTCTAATATAATACCGCGCGTGGGTTACATAAATCGGTCGGTGTAGTTTTCCTGCATTTTCGAGTTTGCCCGACTATGAATAATGCCCGTCTAATGTCTTTTAAGTTACTGTACAATACGTTTGCGCCTTGTGCGCAACAAGTGTGGGTTACGTACTTCATCTGTAAAAGCCTTGGAGTTAGTGACGCCTAACGGCCATGAACAACCCTGCTTATGGTCGTTAAACGATTGCTTCATGGCCGTTAGCAGGGGTGTTCATGGCCGTTAGGCGTTATTAATTCCTTATGCAACAGTAGACCAAGCAAGGGTGAAAAGCAAAGGAATGCTTGTGTTTTAGATAGAAATCCACGGGCTTTCACTCTCTTTTCATAGATTATAATAGATTATAGAAGTGGGCTTTTATTTCACTTGCGTTTTGTGCGATAAATTCCCATTTATCAGCAGGCATCTTTGCGAAACTTCAATAATGCATTTATGAGGGTAAGATGTTGGAATGTAGAATGATATATTGGAAATGATGAGGTGTTTTTTAAACGTTCGTTTAATGAACGCAAAGATAAGCTGTATTTTTTGAACTAACAAAATGTTTAATAAAAATATTTCCTAAGTGTTTTCTGTCTCATCTTAATACATTGAAATTTAGTAGTATACATCTAATATTTAACATCTTAAAGTTCTGTTCCTTTTTAACTTTTATACCTCTACTTATTTTCTTAAAAATAGACGTTTATTAAACGAACGTTTATTGGACATTTCTATGGTCTAATATCTTCTTTAATAGCTTATTATCATTGCAAAAGTGTACAATACGGTTTGGGTGGGAAAATGTCTCGTTCAAACCGCGAAGCGCACCCGGAACTGAGCTGATTCATTCGAAAGAAAATTCCTAAGTGACTGAACAACAGAAATATTGGTTTGCAGCCCGCACCCGTGACAAGCAGGAATTCACAGTCCGGAAATCTCTGGACCGACTTAAATCGGAAGAACATTTGGACCTTGACTATTATCTTCCCACGCGTTTTGTCATTTCGCAATTGAAGTATCGCCGTAAGCGTAGCGAAGTTCCAGTAATCCGTAATCTGGTGTTTGTTCATTCCACCAAGCAGACAGCCTGCGATATATCCAACATCTATAATGTCCCCCTTTTTTATATGAAGGACCTTTCCACGCATTCCATGCTGGTGGTGCCGGATAAGCAAATGGAGGATTTTATGTTCGTGATGGATCTGAATCCTGACGGTGTCAGCCTTAATAGCGAAATTCTTACTGTTGGGCATAAAGTAAAAGTTATCAAAGGCGAATTCAGCGGTATTGAAGGTGAGGTTGCCATCGAAGCCAATAAAACATACGTCGTTATCCGTATTAAAGATCTTTTGACGGCAAGTGTCAAAGTCCCCAAATCTTATCTGAAAATAATCGGGTGACTTCTAAATAAGTATAATCTTATATTTTAATCATATATCATAATAATGAATGATTTAACTTCCCGTGCTCTTGAGCTTCAACATGCAGCTCATGAGCTGATGTATCTTGGTATGGACGGTGAGCCGGTCTATTCCGACACTTTTTGCCGGTTGAATAAGGAAGTGCTTGTTAAGTCCGATTCTCTTTTTTCTGCTCAGAGTTCCGATGTTGAGGAGGAGGCGAATTTGTGCTTGGCTCTTTTGATGGGGTATAATGCTACCATTTATGATTATGGAGATAAAGAGCGGAAAAAACAGGTGGTTTTAGAGCGTATCTATAATGTTCTGGAGAAGCTTCCCGTTTCTTTGCTTAAGGTCCATTTACTGGTTTATACCTATGGTGAGGTTTATGAAGAATCCATGCGATGCGAAACTTATAACATAATGAAAAACTGGAATATGTTAGATTTATCTACTGAGCAAAAGAAGGTAATAGATATTTTGAAAAATATTGAGGAGAATCCGTATCCTTTAGAAATCATTGAGTAATAGTGGTATAACTTAGTGTTAACTGTGATATAATTTCCGAGTATATAAAAATAGTAAAATTCAGACTCTAACCCTTTTCTCATGTAATCTTGATTATTTAGGATTTAAGGTTAAAGAACAGTAGTTCTTTGCTTAATAATTACTTATTTATACATATATTAATAATGTATTTTAATGGATTCTTCTACGCGTGTTGTTGTTAATACTGGTATTCAGTACGTGCGTACAGTGGTACAAGTGGCTATAATGCTTTATACCTCAAGAGTTGTACTTGATAATCTTGGAGTAGAAGATTATGGAATATACAATCTTGTAGGAGGAGTTATAGCTATGCTTTCTTTTATTCAGATAAATTTAGCTAATACCACTATACGGTATCTTTCATATCATCATGGGAAAAATGATATGCCAATGGTGATTAAAATCTTTAATAATAGTCTTTGTATACAACTTTTTTTTGGATTGGTTATATGTGTTCTATTAGTTTGTGCTACTGATTTTGTGTTTGCCAATATGTTAAATATAAGCATGGAAAGACTGTCTGTGGCAAAGGTTGTATATTATCTAATGATTGGCTCTCTATTTTTTAATCTTGTTAGTACTCCATATTTTGCATCTCTTATATCTCATGAGAATCTTGTTTATTCATCTATGGTACAGATTGTCGATTCCATTCTTAAAGTACCCATTGTTGTTTCTTTAATTTATGTTACATTTGATAAATTAATTTGGTATTCTTGTGGCTCTTTATTTCTTGTGATATTTAATTTTATATTATATTATATTTATTGCAGAAAGAAATATGAAGAATGCCGTCATTTTAATTTTAGAACTTTTGAATATTCTTTGTTTAAAGAGATGTTCTCATTTATGGGATGGAATGTATATGGGACTTGTTGTATTGTAGGTCGTGGGCAAGGTGTGGCAATACTTTTGAATAATTTTTATTCAGCTGCGATTAATGCTGCCTATGGAATAGGTAATCAAGTAGCTGGACAGTTGAATTTTTTATCTAATGCATTAACTACAGCTATTAATCCTCAAATAATAAAAGCTGAAGGTGCAGGTGATAGACAGAAGATGTTTCGATTGGCAGAAATCTCATGTAAGTTTTCTTTTTTGTTGATGTCAATGATAAGTGTACCTGCATTTATATTTATGGATAAGTTGCTTGCTATTTGGCTAAGGGAAGTTCCTGATTATACAACGATGTTTTGTAGGATGTTTCTTTTGGCTATTCAGATTGATTTGTTAACTATGAATATGGCAGTGGCTAATCAAGCTGTGGGTAATGTTAAAGTCTATAGTATATGTATTAATACTATAAAGATTCTAACTTTACCTATAGTTTATATTATTTTAAAAATGGGGTACTCAGCCGAAATGGTAATGTTGGTATATGTGTTGTTTGAATCAATTTGTGCTGTCGGACGTATTTTGTTTTTACATATAAATATAAATCTTTCAATTATGCAGTATCTTAGAAACGTTTGTTTTGGGGGGATTCCTGTTTTTATATTAAATGCATTGATTTGTTTTTATATTAGTAGATATTTTATAAATTGGTTATTTTTGTTGATATTTTTATCTGCTGTTCAAACTTTATTTTTTGCTTTTCTGTTTGGTTTGAGAGAAGACGAAAAGAGTATAATAAAGAAAATATTTATAAAATTAAAAAATAATGAAAGATGAAAATTGTGAAAAAATTAAGAATGTATTGAGGGTTATTTTTTATCCTCTTGTACTCATTCGTCGCAAGATTTTTGTTTATTTATGTGAGTATTATAGGAAACGTGACTTAAAAAAACTTGCTTCTTTATTATATTATAATATTTCTCACAAAAAAATCAATTGGAGTTCTCCGAAAAATTTGAATGAAAAAATCAATTGGTTGAAATTCAATTCTGACACTTCTGTTTGGACAAAGCTTGCTGATAAATATCTAGTACGAGATTATGTGAAAGAGCGTGGCCTTTCCAGTATTTTAGTGGAACTCTACGGTGTTTGGGATGATGCTTGTGATATTGATTTCAACCTATTACCGACATCATTTGTGCTTAAGACAAATCATGGTTGTGGTACTATTATTGTTGTTAAGAATAAAAATAGTATAAATGAGGATGAAGTAAGAAAACAACTGAATACTTGGCTTCAATTGAAATTCGGAACAATTTACGCAGAACCTCATTATAATAGTATAAAACCTAAGATTATAGCTGAGGAGTATTTAAAGAATGATAATGCTAATTCTACCTCTTTGGTTGATTATAAGGTATTTTGTTTAGAAGGGAAACCTTATTCAATTTTGGTATGTGCTGACAGAGTATTATATAAAGGTTGTTGTTTGGCATGGTATGATTTAGAATGGAATCCAAAACCAGATATGCTGTCAGGTGGTCATAAGCAGGATTGTGTGACGATTGAAAAACCTACATGTTTGTCTGATATGTTACAAGCTGCTGAAATTTTGTCAAAAGGCCATCATCAAGTCCGGATTGATTTTTATATTACAAATGGCAAATTGTATTTTGGTGAAATGACGTTTACTTCTTTAGGGGGATATATGAGCTATATTGCCCCTAAATATCTAGACGAAATGGGTAGTTTGATTCATTTATAATGATAAGATATTCCTTAAATTAATTTAGCTTTTATGAATATTGCAATTGTTGGTACTGGCTATGTAGGTTTGGTATCAGGGACTTGTTTTGCCGAAATGGGGGTAAATGTCACTTGTGTAGATGTAAATGCAGAGAAAATAAAATTATTACAGTCTGGCCAATTACCTATTTATGAGCCTGGATTGGATGAAATGGTACTTCGTAATCATCGTGAAGGTCGTTTAAATTTTACTACTGATTTGATTTCTTGTCTTGATAATGTTGATATTGTATTCAGTGCTGTAGGTACACCCTCTGATAGTGATGGCTCTGCTGATCTCCAATATGTCTTATCTGTAGCTCGTTTATTTGGTCAGAATATTAAGAAATATACTATTCTTGTTACTAAATCTACCGTTCCTGTAGGTACAGCTCAGAAAGTAAAGGCTGTTATTTGTGAAGAACTTGATAGCCGTGGTGTAGAAATACCGTTTGATGTGGCTAGTAACCCGGAGTTTTTGAAGGAAGGTGCAGCTATTAAAGATTTTATGAGTCCTGATCGTGTAGTAGTGGGGGTAGAATCGGAGAAGGCAAAAGAGATGATGACCAAACTCTATCGTCCTTTTTTGCTTAATAACTTTCGTGTTATCTTTACTGATATATCTAGTGCGGAGATGATTAAATATGCAGCAAATTCTATGCTGGCTACTCGCATCTCTTTTATGAACGATATAGCGAATCTTTGTGAGTTAGTAGGTGCTGATGTGAATATGGTACGTAAAGGGATTGGCAGTGATAGCCGTATTGGAAGTAAATTTCTCTATCCGGGTTGTGGTTATGGAGGTAGTTGCTTTCCTAAAGATGTGAAAGCACTTATTAAAACGGCTGAGAAGAAGGGTTATCAGATGCAGGTGTTAAAAGCTGTGGTAGCTGTGAATGAGAGTCAAAAAACTATTCTTTATAATAAACTGAAGAAGTATTATAGAGACAATTTGCGAGGAAAGACTATTGCTTTGTGGGGGCTTGCTTTCAAGCCGGAAACTGATGATATGCGTGAGGCCACTGCACTTGTCACCATAAAGTTGTTGTTAGAAGCTGGCTGTATTATTAAGGTGTTTGACCCTGTGGCCATGAATGAATGTAAACGTCGTATTGGTGATGCAATTACATATGCTAATGATATGTATGATGCTGTACTTGACGCCGATGCATTGTTGGTACTTACAGAATGGAAGCAGTTTCGTTTACCAAGTTGGGGCGTTATTGTCAAAAGTATGAAAAATTGTGTAGTGGTAGATGGCAGGAATATTTATGATTCTGACGAGTTGGAGCAATTAGGAATTCAATATTACTGCATAGGGAAATAATAAACTGTATGTTGAAACGTAATTTAATTAGTATCATAATTCCGGTATACAATGCTTCTGCTTTTATCTCCAATACTATTGATAATCTTTTAGCACAAGAAGTAGAAAAAGAGTTATTATTGGTAAATGATGGTTCTACTGACAATAGTCTGAATATTCTGAATGATTATGCTCAAAAGTATTCATGTAAAAAGTACTTAATCAGACTAATCAAGGAGTTTCATCGGCTCGAAATCATGCTATAGAAGTTGCACAAGGCGAATTTCTAATATTTGTAGATAGTGATGATCTTTTAGAGCCGGGTACACTTCAAAAATGCTTGAATATTTATCATGCAAATAATGATATAGACTGTGTTGTATTTACTTATAAGTGTTGTAAACCAAATCTATTTGTTTTTGATACAAAATTGTACAAGAAGTCTGGACTATATACTATAGAACAATGGTTAATGCCATTTAGCGTACTTCATAAAACTAGTATTATTAACTGTATTGGTACAAAATTGTATCGCACATCCATATTGAAAGATAAAAATATTCGCTTTAACGAAGATATTTCGTATTGTGAGGATGTAGGCTTTACAACTATTTATCTGAAATATGTACGCAAATTATTTTATATTAATGAGCCTCTTTATTGTTACATGTTTGTGAATCCAAATTCTTTGATGACTAAATATATGCATAATTATCCTATGTCTAAAAAATATCTACATATGCAGCAATATAATCTGTTAAAAGAGGTGTATGGTGAGAATTTCCCAAATCACGAATATTATAGAGTTTTAGCATTGGATTTGTATAGCTGTTTGTTTAATGAGATTATGCATGTACGAACAGATAAAAATGAGAGTATTTTGCGAATAAAAGAGATTGCTTCGTTGCCGTATATTTGGAAAAGTATCATTCATGCCGGTTTTTCCAAAATTGCGATAATTCTTCTCCTTTTTAAGGTGATTCCACATTATCCATTTCTTCTTTTCTTTAATAGACTTATGTTTGTTAAATATTCCTCTTGAATAAACATTTGTAAATTATGTTACAGATTCCAGATTGTGAAATTAACCACAATGCTATTGTAGTTGTAGGTTATAACCGCATTGTATCTATAAAACGATTACTTAAAAGTTTGCAGGAGGCTTATTATGCTTCCATAGCTGTTCCCTTAGTTGTAAGTATAGACAAGAGTGACTGTACAGAACTTTATGATTTTGTAGAAAATTTCGAATGGACTCATGGGAACAAATATGTGATTATTCAGGAGAAAAAGAGGGGATTGAAAGAACATATATATAGATGCGGTGATTTAAGTAAGTTCTTTAAATCTGTTACTATTTTGGAAGATGATTTATATGTCTCTCCTTTTTTTTATGATTACATTGAACAAACTGTGAGTGCTTATGGAGAAGATGTAAATGTTGCTGGTATTTCATTATATCGAAATGAGCACAATGGTTTTAATAATCTTCCCCTTTATTTTTTGAATATAGGGCATGATGTTTTTGCTTATCAATCAACTTCTACTTGGGGAGAAACGTTTACTTACAGTATGTGGAAGCCGTTTCGTAAATGGCTGGAAAAATGGGACTGTAATTTTGATAAGGTAGATACCTATTCGATAATAAAAGGGTGGGATAAGGCTTGGTCTAAATACTTCGAGGCATATCTTATCTTAACCAATAAATTCTTTATTTATCCTTACACTTCACTTTCTACTAACTTTAGTGACGTAGGGGTACATACTAATGAGGGACAAATAAGCAATAGTTATCAGGTTGAGCTTATATACGGACGAAAAAAATATGTTTTACCATTATTTAGAGATCTAGTGCATTATGATACTTATGCTCAGTGTTTATTATTGAAATCAAAGTTTCCATCTAAAGATGTGATCATTGATTTGAATGGTAATCGTGAAAATATAGATGAGGCCCGTTATTTGTTGAGTTGCCGTAATATGCCCTATAAGATAATTAGAACATTTGGTATGAGGTTGCGACCTATTGAGTTGAATGTTTTGCAAGAGATTGAGGGAAATGGTATTTATCTTTATGATATGTCAGAGTTCAGCGATAATAAATTTGGGATAAGAACAATTCAGTTCTTATCCGAGTATTATTTAAGGAGTTTCAATCGTTCAATGATTCTTCAATATTTCAAAGATCTAATATTAAGAAAATTTAGAAAATATGTTTGTAAATAAAGTATTTACTTGCTTCTACATAATTATAGAAAGAGTTTTTGTATGGTTTAATGCATTTTTTTGCGAAAAAGGTGTGATTGTTATGTTCCATCATGTTACGAATGAGGAGTTAGATGAGATTCCTGCGTGTCTTTGTAAGGTCGAAAGATTTAAAGAAATAATAGATGAATTAAGGATAAATTATCAAATTGTAAGTATTGATGATATTTATGAAAAGACGGAAAAGAAAAAAGCTGTTATTACTTTTGATGATGGCTGGATGGATGCATATATGAATGCTTATCCTTTCTTGAAGAGATATAATATCCCTTTTACCGTATATATTACTACTAATTTTATTGGAAAAGAGGGATATATTGGGAATAGTGAACTGAAAGTGTATAGTGAGGATCCTTTGGTAACCATAGGCTTTCATACTCAGTCACATTCAAAATTGCGATATGAAAATAATATGCAGAAGGAAATATTTTTATCAAGGAAAGAGCTTGAGAAAAAAGTAGGAAAAGCAATCCTTTTTTTTGCTTATCCTTATGGAAAATTGTATACCATTGGACTTAGAAGTATCTTTTTTACACAAAAAATTGATTATAAGAATGCTGTAGGGACGATAGATACATCATTGACATGTTTTTCTATGTTGTTTAGGTATTATTTGCCGCGTAAAGTTATTTATTGATTTATTCTCTGAAAATATAATTCAGGTGAGATATTGGGGAATGATACATGAAGATATTGCATAAGAATAAGTATTGTTTTTTGAGTATACTATTAGCTTTGATGTTTTTAGATTATTCAGGCTATGGATATTACATGTTTTATTTACCATTTATTTATCTTCTTGTTCATAAAGGATATAAATTAATAGATAAAACCTTTTGTGTCCTTTTTATGTGGGGAATGCTGTATGCATTGTCTGTATTTATATTTTCAGATGGATTTGGGTATGTTACGACTTTTATTTTTTTCATTAATTTCCCCTTTATATATCTTTTAGGTAAGTTTTTAGTACGGAGAAGTGATGATGTGTCATTAATTAATTTATTGTATATTATGGCATTGTCTATGTCTGCCGTAGCTATTGTCTCGGTAATTAAAGATGTATTGGAAAATGGTTTTCTTGTGATAGGAATGGGGCGTAATATTCCTTTAATAGGGATTGATAATGAAGAAGGGTTTATTTCTGCAACGCTAATAACGACAAAATTATTGTTCCTTTTGTCGTTCTTAGGGTTTATTTTTATTCCATTGGGAAGAAAAAAGAAATTTTTATTTCTAATAGGTTCTTTCCTCTCGGTGTATTGTGCAGTTCGCGTCCAAAGTAGAACTTGTATTGTGGCTATATTAATATTAATGCTGATGTCATTGATATTTAATTTTAAAGGTATGTCTATAAAAAAAATCAGGTTGTTGTTAATATCTCTAATTTTTCTCATTGGAATTGTGTCATATATTTATACGACATATGGGGATTTATTGATTGTCTTTGATCGGTTTGAAACAGATGAAGTTGAAACCGGAGGAGGTAGAATTGATAGATTAATGATAGTTGGCTCAAAATTGTTGGATTATCCATTGGGAGGAATGAATATGAATAATAAAATTGGTCATGCACATAATTTATGGCTTGACTGTGGGAGAGTGGCAGGCATCATTCCATTATTGTTATTGTTTTATTTGACATGCCAATATCTTTATTCTTTTGTTAGAGTTTATAAACTAAAGTCTGTTAATCCGATATTACGTTTAGCTTTTACTTTTCTTTCGTTTATAATGCTTGTCGGGTTTGTGTCTGAACCTATTCTTGAAGGTATTCCAATGTTTTTTGCATTTTTCTGTCTATTGTTCGGCATTTTAAATGAGTATTCTAAAGGCACATTTGTTAAATCATATATTTGAAAATAATTATTTCTTTATAAATTATTTTATGAAAGTTTTGTATTTGGGCTGTTTCTGTGAACCTACTACAATGCCACTTATAAATAAACGAACCAAAGGTCGTATATCTGTTAGTGCAACAACCTTTCAGAGAGCACTTTTGCATGGTTATGATAAATTAGAGTATAAGCCTAATTATATAGTTAATGTTCCTGATATAGGGAGTTTTCCAATGCGATGCAGTAGTCCTTTTTTTCCTCGTTCAAAATTTGAATTTGCTTCAATGAAAGGTGTGAATGGTGCATTCTTTAATTTTACTTATATAAAAAAATACAGCATTTATCGTTCTATCATTAAGGAGTCTACTGAATGGTTGGATTTACATAGTAAGGAAAAGGTTACAATATTGGTTTATTCTGTGATTTATCCCTATTTGAAGGCTGCCATTGATTTAAAATATAAATATCCCAATGTAGAAGTATGTTGTATTGTTTTGGATTTGCCTGAATATTTTGGAGATAATACATCTTGGTTCTGTAGGATATTGGGCAAGAAAATTACTAATCAGATTTATGCATTAGTTCCTGAGATTGACTCTTTCGTTCTTCTTACTGAGCACATGAAAGATAAGCTAAATGTTGGATTTCGTCCATGGCATCTTTTGGAAGGTGTATATAATCCCATAGAAGTTACTTCTCAAAAGAAGAGGAAAAAAGTAATTCTTTATACAGGTAAGTTGGATACCCGTTTTGGTATTCGAGATTTAATAGCAGCGTTTAATGAAATTGATGATAAAGAATTTTCTTTATGGATATGCGGTTTTGGTTTAGATCAACCTTTTGTTGAAGTAGCTGCTAAAAATGATTCTCGTATAATATATTGGGGACTTGTGGAGCAAAACCGTGTATTCGAAATGCAACAACAAGCCACATTATTGGTTAATCCTCGTAAAGGAGATGCAGAATTTACCAAGTACTCTTTTCCGTCGAAGACAATGGAATATATGGCTTCAGGGACGCCAACGGTTATGTATAAGCTTCCAGGACTTCCTGCTGATTACGAAGAGCATTTGGTGTTGATACCAGATAATTCACGAGAGACATTTACTGCTGTTTTAAAAGAATGGGGAAATAAAGAACAAGTGGAATTGGATGAATTTGGCAAACATGCAAGACAGTTCATATTAGAGAATAAAAATTCAGAGATTCAGGCAAAGCGGTTAATGAATTTCATAATGCAGCACTAAAATATGAAAAAAAGAATCTTGTTTTACTCAAGTGTGGGTTCCCTTGAATTATTTAAAACTCAAAAGTTTTATCAGATAGATATTGCTTTGTTAGGAGATTTAGGATATGATGTTTCGCTGTCTAATCGGATATTGGATAGCCTTTTATTTTGGAAATATGATATTTTATTTTCCTATTTTTATCGATACTCGTTTTTTGCTGCATTGTTTGCGAAATGCTTGGGTAAAAAAACTTATTTTACTGGAGGTATTGATTCTTTGGATGCAGATTATGTTTCTACTCGCAGTTATAGAATTCAAGTGTTGTTTTTTAAACTCTGTTATTGGATTTCTAATTCTTGTATAGTTGTATCACAATCTGATTTAAAGAATATCGTTAAATGCCTTTCCTCGAGGAAGAAGTTAAGTTATAGTGAGCATGCTATTGATACAAGACTGTTTATCTCTGATATTCCGAAAGAGAATCTATTTACTTCTATTGTATGGATGGGGAATGAAGGTAATGTGAGAAGGAAGGGGGTGGATAAGGCTTTGCAGGTTTTTGCTGAATTAAAGAAAATACCTGCATTTGCTGATTATCGATTTATTATTATAGGAAGGAAAGGGGAAGGAGTGGCTTTTATCCAATCTATAATCAATAAATATGGTTTGAATGATTCTATAGAATTGATAGGGGAAGTATCTGAAGAAGAAAAGATAGCCTTTTTAAAACGTTCCAAATATTATTTTCAACTTTCATTATATGAAGGTTTTGGATTGGCTGCATTAGAGGCTTTATGTGCCAGTAATATTTTAATTCATTCAGGAAAGGGTGGTTTGGCTAATCCTATTTATAAAGAGCAACTTGTATTTAACATAGACAATGATTTCGATAGTGAGTTCTCGCAATTAATTAGTAAGCTAACCTCTTTTGTTCCAATAACTTCAAATGATGAGCTACTAGACTATTATAATATTCAAAGAAGAAAAGAAGATTTTAAAGCTATTATAACTGATAATAAAAGTAATTATAAGATTGAATTAATATAAGATATTATGTCTGGATTTAAAGATAAAATTTTGTTGATTACCGGTGGAACAGGCTCTTTTGGTAATGCTGTTCTTCGTCGCTTTCTTGATAGTGACATTAAAGAGATCCGTATTTTCAGCCGTGACGAGAAAAAGCAGGATGACATGCGTCATCACCTGCAGAATCCGAAAGTT
>ERZ860023.506-NODE-506-length-23043-cov-2.604924_pt1 | contig 23043 bp, 17 predicted proteins | sample MGYA00509983_ERZ860023 | MGnify/ENA primary metagenome ERZ860023 (study PRJEB30046, sample SAMN00715180) | human gut metagenome | study: EMG produced TPA metagenomics assembly of the A metagenome-wide association study of gut microbiota in type 2...
AACACATATAAAAGTGCACTCTTTTCATTTCGCTTTAAAAATGTAACATACACGCCTTTGGCGTTAAGTTTTCTGTTTACACTTGCAAGCTCTTTCCTAAAATCAGATATATTATCATATCTGTAATTAAAAAGGTTGCCCGTCTTTAATCCGGCAAGCGTCGGAGAACACTCTTTTATAACTTCCCGCTCAATTCTTCCCAATACATCTGTACAGACCATTTTTCTTTTCCTTCCATATTGCACTTTATCCTCTTCTTTATCAGCATGCCCTGCTTTCGCTTAAATATGTTTCTAAAACACTTGTAAGCGATGCCGCACTGCTTGAATGTGTTCTCACAATATCAACATCATTCTTCTTAGCCTCTGTAACAGCTGATAAAACCATCTTATGAGAAACCGTATTAGTAAACAGTATCATAAGATCCGGTGTTCCAATCTGCTTGGAAAATCCACTTTTTTCCTTAACAAATACCTTCGCCTTGCAGCCGTGTTTCTTACATATCTGCTGATACTGGCGTTCCATACATTCATTTCCCCAATAATAACTACGCTCATATTCTCGTCCTTTCATTTACCTTACTTTTGTTAGCTTTGTCTAACCCGTATTTATAAAATAACGGATATCCTAACTGGATACCCGTTACATCAGTTAGCTTTAACTAACTATTAAAATATCATCTTTCTATATAGCTGTCAATACATTTTTACAAATTATCTGTCAAATGGTGCATCGTCATCATTATTGTCAAAGTCATCAATATCCGCTTGACCTCTGAATGGTCATGACCGTCAATCATATTCTCTCTATTGACAACTCTCTTGATATCTCTCTGCTTCTCCACAAGATCTGATAACAGCTCCTTAGTAGCCTTAGGCCTCTTGATATTCTTAATCTCAAAGTCACCCATTGTCTTGTCTCCAGAGCATACTTTAATAGTTCCTACTCCGACAAGTCTCTGCATGAATGAGCGCTCCAATGAAATATCCATAATACGATACAGTCTTACCTCATCATCTTTAATGCTGAAAAATCCTTTGCTTATAAAGAATCTGTCCTTAGATACACTGTATCTTGTAAATGACCACGGAAGTCCGAGGAAGAGAATTCTCTTCCTGTCCTTCCATAATATATCTGTGCTGACTTTATCTCTTGCCATAATATCCCCTCCAATTCTAATGGCACACTGCTACATATTCTATGTATTACTTGAAATACTTAACACCAGATTCGAATATCTTAATATCCTGCTCACCATATATATTAATAGCAACACTGTCACCGCGTCTCTCAGAATGTGCCATCTTACCGAAGCATCTGCCGTCGGGAGAGGTGATACCCTCGATCGCACAGTAAGATCCGTTGATGTTGTACTCCTCATCCATGGATACATTACCGTTCTGGTCAGCGTACTGGGTAGCAACCTGTCCGTTTGCAAAGAGCTTGTCGATCCATTCCTTCGGTGCTACGAAACGACCCTCACCATGGGATGCGGGGTTACAGTAGGTAGCACCCAGCGTAGCGCCCTGTAACCAGGGAGACTTGTTGGATACAACCTTGGTGTATACCATCTTGGAGATATGACGGTTGATGGTATTGAAGGTCAGGGTAGGTGAATCCTCCTTCTGACCGGTGATTTCGCCGTAAGGAACCAGTCCCAGCTTGATCAGAGCCTGAAATCCGTTACAGATACCCAGTGCCAGACCGTCTCTCTCATTTAACAGCTTCATGACAGCTTCTTTCAGCTTCGCATTCTGGAATGCGGTTGCGAAGAACTTCGCACTTCCGTCAGGCTCATCACCTGCGGAAAAGCCGCCGGGGAACATGATGATCTGTGCCTGTGCAATGGACTTCTCGAATTCCTCTACGGATTCGCGGATATCCTCTGCGGTCATGTTACGGAACACTCTTGTCTCCACATGGGCTCCGGCACGTTCAAATGCCTTGGTGCTGTCGTATTCACAGTTGGTTCCGGGGAATACCGGAATGAATACGGTAGGCTTTGCGATCTTGTGCTTACATACATAAATACTGTCTGCCTTGTAAACATTGCTTGCCACTGCCTCGGTACCCTTCACTGCCTTGGTGGGGAATACCTTCTCCAGCTTGGAAGTCCAGGAAACAAGTGCCTCTTCCATGGTGATCTTCACATCACCATATACGAATACAGGCTCCTCGGTCACGGTACCGATCACGGTGTAATCCAGTTCCTTCTCTTCCAGTGCAGCCATCTTGTCTGCGGGGATCTCTGCCAGAATATCGCCCAGTCCGTTGTCAAACAGGTCGTCTGTGGTTACCTCATCGTCGATCTTCACACCCAGCTTGTTACCGAAGGCCATCTTTGCTACAGCTGCTGCCACACCCTTGGAATCCAGAGCATAAGCGGATACGATCGTACCATTTTCGGTCAGTTCGTGGATCTTGCCATATAATTCTGCCACATTCTCATACATCGGAATGTCGAAATCGTCTTTATTAATAGAAAAACGTACCAGCTTATTGCCGGGGGTCTTCAGTTCCGGAGTAATAATATCGCCATATTTTGCCACGTCCACTGCAAAAGATACCAGTGTGGGAGGTACATCAATATCATTGAAAGTACCGGACATACTGTCCTTACCACCGATGGAGGGCAGCCCGAACCCGATCTGTGCATCGTAGGCGCCTAACAGTGCTGCGAAAGGCTGGCTCCAACGCTCAGGATCGCTGGTCATTCTGCGGAAGTACTCCTGGAAGGTAAAGCGGATCTTGCTGAAATCACCGCCGGAAGCCACGATTTTCGCCATGGACTCTGTCACTGCGTAGACAGCTCCGTGGTAAGGACTCCAGGAGGACAGATACGGATCGAAGCCGTAACTCATCATGGTCACGGTATCGGTCTTACCTTCCAGTACAGGCAGTTTGGCTACCATGGTCTGGGTCTCAGTCAGCTGATATTTTCCACCGTAGGGCATCAATACACTGCCGGCACCAATGGAGGAGTCGAACATCTCTACCAGACCCTTCTGGGAACATACATTGAGGTCATTTAACAGTGCCACCCAGGCACCCTTCACATCGCCCTCTTCCAGTTTCTCACCTACAGCGGGAACAGCCCATTTATCAAAATAATTCTCTTCTTCGGAAGGAATATCTACTTTTACTTTGGTCTCCTGATGGGCACCGTTGGTATCCAGGAAAGCTCTCTTCAGATCCACGATGGGCTTGCCTCTCCAGTTCAGTACAAGTCTGGGTTCCTCAGTAACAACTGCTACGGGAACAGCCTCCAGGTTCTCTTCCTTTGCATAGCCCAGAAAAGTATCTACATCCTTAGGATCTACTACCACTGCCATACGCTCCTGAGACTCGGAGATTGCCAGTTCCGTGCCATCCAGTCCGGCATATTTCTTGGGTACCTTGTCCAGATCTACGGTCAGACCGTCTGCCAGCTCACCGATGGCAACGGAGACACCGCCGGCACCAAAGTCGTTACATTTTTTGATCAGACGGCTGACTTCCTCACGACGGAACAGTCTCTGGATCTTACGCTCGGTCGGTGCATTACCCTTCTGTACCTCAGCGCCACAGGTCTCGATGGAAGTATCGGTATGTACCTTGGAGGATCCGGTCGCACCGCCGCAGCCGTCACGTCCAGTACGTCCGCCTAACAGGATGATGATATCGCCGGGATCAGAGGTCTCACGGATAACATTCCTGCGGGGAGCTGCGCCCATAACGGCACCGATCTCCATACGCTTTGCCACATAAGAAGGATGATAGATCTCTTTTACAAAGCCGGTAGCCAGACCAATCTGGTTACCATAAGAGGAATAGCCACTGGCTGCGCCTCTTACCAGCTTCTTCTGGGAGAGCTTGCCGTGCAAAGTCTCGGATACAGGAACGGTAGGATCCGCAGCACCGGTGACACGCATTGCCTGATATACATAGCCACGGCCGGACAGGGGATCACGGATGGCACCGCCCAGACAGGTGGCAGCACCACCGAAAGGCTCGATCTCTGTAGGATGGTTGTGGGTCTCGTTTTTGAAAAATACCAGCCACTCCTCAGTCTCTCTATGGTCACCGTAATCCATCTCCACGGGAACCACTACGGAGCAGGCATTGATCTCATCGGATTCTTCCATGTCATCCAGTTTGCCGTCTTTTTTCAGCTTTCTCATGGCCATCAGTGCCAGATCCATCAGGCAGACGAACTTGTCCTCTCTGCCTTTGAAGATCTCTTCTCTGGTATCCAGATAGCTCTGGTAAGTGGTCTCTAAGGGAGAACGATAATAACCCTCACCGAATTCCACATCGGTCAGCTCGGTGGAAAAAGTGGTGTGACGGCAGTGATCGGACCAATAGGTATCCAGTACACGGATCTCCGTCATAGAAGGATCTCTCTTCTCATCATCATGGAAATATTTCTGGATATGCAGGAAATCTTTGAAGGTCATGGCAAGTCCCAGAGATTCATACAGAGCTTTTAAACTGCTCTCGTCCATATCTCTGAAGCCGTCAAAAACAGCAACATCAGCGGGATCATCATACACCGTGATCAGAGTATCCGGCTTCTCCATGCCGGTCTCTCTGGAATCTACAGGGTTGATACAGTAAGATTTGATCTTGGAAAATTCTTCGTCGGACACCTGTCCTTCGATCATATAAGTCACAGCGGTACGGATCACAGGTTCTTCGTCCTCTTTTAAGAACTTCACACACTGCACTGCGGAATCCGCTCTCTGATCGAACTGTCCGGGAAGGAACTCTACGGAAAATACTTTTGCATCCGCAGGAATCTCGATGGTCTCTTCATACAGATCATCTACGGGAGGCTCGGAAAATACAGTCTTGCAGGCTCTTGCAAACACCTCATCCGAAATATTCTCCACATCATAGCGGATAAACTCACGAACCTTTGCCACATCGATACCCAGATAATTTTTCAGTTCGTCGTGCAGCTCTTTTGCCTTGACGGCATAAGGTTCCTTTTTCTCTACATAGATACGTCTTACGTTGCTCATGTCTCTCCTCCGAAATTTTATACTATGCGACACTATTCAGAACCCCATTCGCAAAACCACATCTTGCGATGCTTACTTTTTGCTCATGTGGTTATCTCACCATATAAATATCATCAGATGCCCTTACAATGCGAGCCTTTGACGTACATATGATTATATTTACATGGTTCTGAATAGTATCATACAACATACTATATTTTCCCACAATAGCAGAAAACAACAAATTTAGATAGATTTTACCTGCCTTTTTGAACGGTTCGTCATTCATGCAGTCTGTGGATCAGCCGGTAAGCGATGTCCTTCTCGCAGATCAGGGCCTCCGTGTGGGCGAAAAATACGATGCCGTCCGTGGGGGCCAGAATCTTCTCCCTCACCGTTCCATCGTAAGGGTCTATAATTTCTGCCATCTCATTTCCATAGCGCACATCGTCTCCCGCATGTACTTTTCCCCGGAAAATTCCCGCCCGGTTCGCAGGTACATCACTCAGATCCTTTTCATATATAACATGACTGATATAGCCGGAATGACTCTCGTACCGGATCAGCCCCATACGTTTCAGGAAACGTAAGACCGCTGCCACCGCCTGTCTTGCACTCACCTCATCGATCTGGGTATTCTGATTCGTGTATACCGAAAAGGCGGCCGTCATCTCATCCTGCCAGTTATAATTCAGTGTCTTGGTATCGATGGGTACCGGCTTGCGCACCACCACATAAGGAAGTCCGAACAGATTCGCCAACGACGTATTCTGATAGCCTGTCTCCATCATACGCACATGGGGCACGAATTCTCCCGGTCTGTAAAAGGACGTAAACTGGATCCCATAAACGTAATCCCGGATCTCCGTAAGCAACGCATTGGTCAGACGGTCCGCCGGCTCCCCGTAATCATTTCCCGGAAAACTCCGATTGATATCCGCTTCCTTGACACCGAAAAAGCGGCGGCTGATATTCACGGAATAGGCATTGATGGTAGGAATCACCAGAATCTGTTTGCCGGCACTGATACAGCCGTTGTTTTCCAGTTCCCGCAGTGTCTTCACCAGTTGGGAACAGATATACATCTGCTGGATCTCATTACCTCTGGCTGCGCCCACGATGCAAGCAGACTTCTCGCCCTTGCCGAACTGAAAGCCCTTGATGCGCATATCTTCTCTGTAGGTCGAATGTATGGTATAAATATCTCTCTCAAACATAATCTTTTCACTCCGTCAGGATCCGCGCCAGCAGATCTCCTTCATAGACCACCGGATAAGCTCTCAGGGTAAACAACAGCCCGCCTTTTGCGGTACGGATCTGCTGCTTCACCGTCCCTTCAAATGGATCCACCACTTTCCCGATCAGATCTCCTTTTTTCACATAGTGGTTGTGCTCGATCAGTGGCAGGAACACACCGTCTGACTTGCTGCGGATAAACTCCACCTCACCGTCACTGGATATCGCAGGCTCCTGCACCTTTGGCTCCGGGCCTGTCCAGATCCCCATTTCACTCATGATGTGGAAAATACCGTCCACGATCTGATTACCGAAGGATCTGTGGATGTCATGCCCCTGTCCCATCTCCAGCACCAGTGTGGGAACTCCCAGCAGATTCATGGAATGGGCCAGCGTCGATTCATGCACCGTGGCAGTGGCATTCATCCAGATCATGTCGGCATTGGTCATTTTCGCATAGGGAAGCAGTGCCTCCGCAAAATCTTCACTGAGTCGTACCTGTGGGATCTCACGCACAAAAATATCACTGGCGTGCAGATCGATACAAATATCGGATCCGATCAGGGAATCCACCACAGTTGCCGTGATCCGCTCCATCATATCCCCCGATGCGTCTCCCGGAAACATACGGTTCATATCCATATCCAGTCTCGGCACCGTCCGGCTGGCCATGTCGATTCCCAGCGGATTCAATGCCGGATAGATATCTACGATTCCTTTCAAATACTCCGGATGCTCTTTTACTCTTCGCGCCGTCTCATAACAGATGTACTGTCCCTCCAGTTCATCCCCGTGGATGCCGGACACCAGACTGATTCTGGATAAATTCCGTTCTTCTCCCTCCGGACGGATCCGGTTCCTGCGGATTGCCAGATGTCCTCCCGCCGGAAGTTCCATGCTGATGATCGTTTCTGTCATACTTACCTTTTCCCTCTCTTTATCTCTTTGCAGCTTTTCTACACAGAAAATGCTTCAGGAAACTTTCCCTGAAGCATCATCACCCGTTGTCATATTAATCTTCTACACCCAATCCGCGCAACAGATACAGGATCTCACGATCCACCGCTTCCGCCGTCACGCCGATGGTCTGGGCCGAAATCTTCAGTCCTTCCAGCACAAACATAATATTTCTCGCAGTTCCCTCACAGTCCTCGCAGATAAACTCTCCGTTATCCACACCTGCCTCGATCAGTTTTTCAATGATCTTCACTGCGGAATCAAACTGCTTTTTTAAAATATTGTCTCTCTTGGGCAGTTCGTTTTCAAAATAGAATTCATAGGTAGCCTGCGTCAGTGTATTCTTCTTGCGCAGAAGCTCTTTCTTCTGCTCCTTTAAAAACAGAAGCAGGATATCCGCTGCGGTAGCATCCTCCGTAATACTGTCGGAAAATACGTCATCCGCCTCCTCACTCTCCATGCGCAGCACTTCCATGAAGATCTGACTGGTATTCTCAAAATATAAATAGAGTCCGCCACGGCTGATGTCGCAGGTCTCTACAATATCTTTCATCGTTACTTTTTTGAAGCCCTTCTCCACAAATACTTCTCTGGCTTTCTCTACGATATATCGCTTTTTCTGTACTGATTTTTCTCCCATGGATCTATCCTGCCTTTCCCCACTCAAAGCTTTCCGTTCGCCGGTGTCTTATCCCAGAATTCAATGATCTCCTGCATCTGTTTCAGTACCAGATAAAAGATCTGCTCCGATACCGCCTCGCTCCACAGATTTCCCTTTGTTCTGCCGCCTAAGACATATTTTGACAGGATTCCTCTGAGGATATCCCATTCCTTCCATCCTGCTTTCTGAATAATATCCCGCTCCTCCTGATGAGTGCGGATCCGGTGTCTTGTGTATACATAGGCATAGTTGCGATCCATCAGGGGACTTTTCGTCGCTTCCCTGACGAAATTCAGGAGAGTCCCGTCATATACCGGAAAAGACACGGAATTCACTCCGATATCCTGTCCGCTGTAGATAGAGCTGGCTCTCTTGCCGGCGCTCTGCTCCAGCCAGGGCAGGTAGGGAAGTAACGGCCTCACTGCCTGCTTATATGATTCCAGCAACTGCTCTCTGTATTCACTGCTCTGTTCCATAACCCCAATATACCTTTCCATGTACCGTTTTCTACCGAAAACATCGCTTTTTTCGTCTGTCAATGTAAAAGTGACACATATGTAGTTTTATTTTATCACATTTCTATCAAAAGTACAGTAGAAAATTGTTGGTATTATGGTGTATAATGTGTATTAAATATTTGTATGATAAGACGAGGTATTGGAATGGCTGGAATCGTATTGGAGAAGGGGAAAACTATATATAGCTATGGGCAGCCCATGACTGCATTGCATCTGATTACCAACGGTAAAGTAGATGTATCATATCCCGGCGGCTCTTATACTCTGGGAAAGGGAGACGTGATCAGTATCTGTGAGATCTGCTCCGAGATCCATCTGCTGGGCTATACCACGTTGGAGGATACAACGATCCTGACGTATCCCCTGACCAGTCTGGATTCCCTGAATGATATTCTACAGAAGCACCCGGACGTAGCACGTCTGTTCTGTCTGTCCTGTTTCCGTCAGATCAATATTCTGCTGAACCGCAGTTCCATTTCGGAATTGAACTGCAGTGAGCTGTATCGTACTCTGACAGATGATATTGCCACCTACAATACACTGTGTAGCCGTTACCGTCTGCAGGCGAGATCCCTGGAACATTTCGATGAGCTGAATGCTTTTCTTGGGGATGATTCACCGGACATCTGGCTGAACGGCTATTACATGGGCTTAAGCAGGATCCTGGCTTCGGACAATTACCGGATCCTGGTACAGGAGTCGGATCTGTCCATTGGTATGCTGCGTAAGGGAAGTCTGGACTTCCGCCGTACTTACCAGAGCCTGGAGGAACAGTTCCACTATCTGCAGCAGGTCGGTTCCTTCTATTTCCGGGAATCCGGCAACGATCTTTTTGATTTTTATACTTCTTTGTTCTATAAACTGGGACAGGATAATGAAGACAGCAAGGCGGTCTACGACCGCATTCATCGTATGCTTTCTAAGGCCGGCGATCTGTCCTTCATCGATCAGGAACTGTTTGCCTCCAGATCCCAGACCTTCCAGAGCAGCCTGAATCTCATGGAATCCAAGGATTCCGCTGAGGCAGGTTCTTCCGGAGATTCCGAGATCCTTGGCAAGCTTGCCGGATCGCTGAACACTATTCTGGATTACGCCGGTTCGGATCTGGATACCGTGACCAGCTTCCGTCAGCATGTCCACGCTTACAAGCTGCTGTCCGACCGGGCTTCCCAGGATCAGGATGTCGCTCTTTTACGCAGACAGCTGACCGAAGAATTTTATCTGCTCTACTCCCTCCTGTTCACCCAGACGCTGGAACAGCCGAACATTCCCATGCCGGTCAAAATGTTTCTGTATTTCGGTTATGTGGATGAGGAGCTGGCCGGTCTGAAAAATGCAGTCACCCTGTACCGCATGGCAGAAGCCATGTCGGATCACAGCGATATCGGTGTCTATACCTTTTATGACTGGCTGATGGCCATCTTCCGCGGGAAGAAATCTCCCAGCCGGAACGAATTTGACCAGGATTATTCCGATTATATTCACAAACAAAAGGTCGGTGGCAATATTACGGATGCAGAGCTCAAGGCATTGGAGAACAATCCCATGGCCAAGGTCAATTACGAGCTCCGGAATATGTTCCCTCAGGTCAACAAGATCACCTTCGGACGGATCACTACTTTCTGTCCGCTGTTCTGCGCAGATGATGTGCTGAAGGATCTGGAAAGCTCCTATGTCACCGTTTCCCGTGTCTCCCAGATTCTCGAGGAGATCCGCCGGGTAGATTACACGGCATTCTATAGAGAAAGTCTGGATATGGAGCACATAGATGTCATGGGTAAGGAGACAATTCATCTGGAATATCTGCCGGACATCATCCTGATGCCCAACGTCGGTATCCGCGGTGTCATGTGGCAGGAAATTGAGGGCAAGCGCCGTAACAGCCCCGGTCGTATGGTCTTCTCCATTTTCCATCTGGAGGATCTGAAGACGACCTTCACCCACCTGACCGGTGAATTCCGTTGGGAGCTGTGCAAGAGAGTCCAGGGTAACCGCTGGAACGATGTCTCCATCAGTTCCCTGACCAGTGAATATTTCGATTATATCCAGTTCTACCGCAAGAACCATGATCTGAGTACAGAGGCCAAGGAAAAGGTAAAATCCAGCCTGCAGCGTGCCAAGAACAGTTTCAAGGAAATGTTCGTAAGGGATTATATGATCTGGGTGCTCTTCGAAGGTGCCGGATCCCCGAGACTGAACAAAGTAGCCCGTCAGATCATGTTCACCTACTGCCCGTTCCCGGAGGATATTTGCAATACGCTGGCTCAGAACCCGTTGTATGCCGATCTTCTGGATCGCCGTAAGATCAAGGTAGCCCAAGGCTTACATCATCTGGATGTTCTGACCCGAAAGCTGCAAAACGGTAATATTCCGGTTCCCGAGACCGTGGCACAGGAACGCTATTATTTAAGTGGCAGCAAAAAAGCATAGCACATACATATAGCAAAAAGATTCACTCTCCACCCGGGGAATGAATCTTTTTGTTATGTTGTCTTATTTGCTTTCAGATACCTTATGCGTTTGCCAGCTGTTTGCCAAGTTCTCTACACTCTGACAGGCCATCCTCGTCCGGTGTCTCATGGCAGATCAGGCCCTCACCGTTCAACACAGTAGCTCCTGCTGCTTCCATACGGGTGGTCCAGTCTCTCATCCACTCACCGTCTCCCCAGCCATAAGAACCGAACAGTGCGATCTTTTTGCCGGAAGCAAAGCCTTCCACATCACATACAAAAGGCTCCATCTCGGATTCCTCCAGGACTTCCGCTCCCATCGCGGGACAGCCCAGTGCAAACTTGGGAGCAGCCTTTAGTTCGTCAAGGTTGGCGCCGGTCACAAATACTACCTCCGCTTCCTTCCCGGCTTCCCGGATACCCTCTCCGATGGCCTCTGCCATAGCCTGGGTGTTACCACCCTGTGTCCAGAATACTACATAAATCTTATCCATTTATTTTCCCTTCCCTTCCGCACCTTTCCGTGCCTGTTTCTATGCTGCGGTACATCCGCAGATATCTATGATTTCTGTCATCTTTAATCCATAATGCAACAGCTGGATCAAATTTTCCCTGGCATATTCATATTTTTCAAAAAGTCTCTGTTTTCCTTCTTTATCCGCATATACTTTCCAATAACCGGTGCAGAGGCTGTTCTTCCCCTGATGTCTGATAAATCCTTCCACATCCTCCGGGGGATATCCTAACAGCAATCCCAGTTCGTGGGGGAACGGCTTCCCTCTCTCTGCATAGGTTTCATAACGATCGCAAAATACCGGCAAAATATCCTCCAGTCGATCGGATTCGTACCCTGCCTCCCGCAGCAGTTTCTGTACCTGCGGCATTTTCAGATACTTTTCCAGCCGGTCTTCCCGATACAACAGTATTACCATTTTCTCCTCTGTCTCCAACAAGGGATACAGGGAAAGCACACTGCCTTCAACGATCCTTCCCACCTGTATAAAGCCTTCCGGGGAAATCGTCAGCAGATTGGAAATTTTAAGTCCCGTGATCAGCGGTGCACACTGCAAAGCCAACTGTAGTTCCACATCGTCTGCTTCCATTTCACACAGGATCTCCCACGTTTCCTGACTCAATCAGCGCTTCACCTCCTGCCATCCAAAAGTCATTGAGTTAGTCGTAGCTAACCTATATAAATAATATAGAAAAAAGCAGTTCCCGTCAAGGGAACTGCCTGATAGAAATTCTCAACATATAAACTTTCAAAATAGCTTTGGAGATTTCCATTCTCAGATCTTTCTGCGGTCCAGCCCTGTACTGCGATAGTATTCCGCCTTGTCCTGATACATCCGTCTCTCGGACTCCGTCAGTAGATGATCCTTTCCCACGGCTTCCAGAGTGTTCACCGCTGCTCCTACTGCCATGGAGACATCATGAGCTGCCAGCTCTGTTTTTAATTCCTCCACCTTTTGATAGAATTCCTTTTCAGAAATTCCGGTGCACAGGACCACCAGTTCATCTCCGCCGATACGGAACATTCCATTTCCTTCAAATACACGTTTCAGGCAGTCACAGCACCTGCGGATCAGGCGGTCTCCGGCGGAATGTCCTTCACTGTCATTGATCCGTTTTAATCCTGTAATATCACAGTATACCACGCCGATGGGCTCGGTATGGTTCACCTGCTCAATGTACCTCTCCATAGCATAACGGTTCCCCAATGTCGTCAGCGGATCCGAATAGCTCATCACTTCCAGCTCCCGTACCAGATTTCTCTGCTTCAGGGACGATACGATAAAGTGTCCCATGATCTGCAGCATCTCCGACACAAATTCAAAATATCTGGTCGAAGGATTGTCTACTCCGTAGAAGCCGATTACTTTCCCATCATCGTAAAGCGGAACCACCACCAGGGAATGAATATTCTGTCTTACCAGAACTTCATACATCTTCGGATCCACATCTTTCATTTCTTCCAGATTCTCTGTGACAATACTCTGATTCTCATCAAACTTCCGATACCATTCCGCGAAGATCTCCGGCGGTAGATCCTGAAGGGTATCCTTTTCCGGTATGACTCCCTTGGCTACCCATTCGTATGTATTGTGGTCATGATCGTGGTCATCCTTTTCAAAAATATAGGCCCGTCCCGCTTCCAGATTCTTTCCGACAAATTCCAGCAGCACCTGCAATGTCTGATCCATGCTCTCCTGCCGCTGTGCCACACGGATGGCTTCATTCAACGCAGCCTCCATATTACGGTAATCTTCGGATTTGTGCCCTCTCCCATTCAGATTGCCACAATCTATGGCGATTTCCATACGGTATTTTCTCCCGTCTTCTTCTACCAGTGTGTCCTTGATATGAAGTTCTCTTCGCAGCAGCGGATTGTAATATTCCCATTCCTTAAAAAAACCCGGCTTTAACTGTTCATTATTACACATGCCACAGGGCAGAGAATTTCCCTGCAATATCTCATAACACTTTAACCCGATGATCTCTTCAAGACTTTGAAATCCATAGCTCTTCAGAGTCTTCTTGTTCATATATATCAATTCATGAGTCTCTGCATCTGCCACATATACATATTCACCCAGATTCTCGAAAAATTCCCATATTTTACTCATATACACCAACCTGTTTCCGTATTCTTCCCCTTATTATAACTAATCAGTATACACTTGCAAACGCTTTACGGCAAGCCTGTTCTCTCAAAAATGTCTGTAATAATCTCACATCATCCGTGATCACACCGTCCGCCCCACAGTTTACGATCCGAAGCATGGCACCGGAAGTATTGGCTGTCCACCCGTATACCGACTTTCCGCAGTAATGAATGGCATCTACCATATCCACTGTAAGATTTCTCCCCTCGATGCTATAGCTGTCGGCATAGTCCAGCTCATAATCCTCTTCTTCCAGATCATGGGCAATAAAAACTGTTGAAATCCCCGGTTCCAGCTCCTTCATTTTCTGCAGGATTCCCTTGTTCATGGAGCCTATAATACACTCATCCACCATATCATAATCCTGCAGCAGAGTCAGCACGCTTTCCTCCAGTGCATCCTCCTGTCCGGTATATTTCAGTTCGATCATCAGAGTGATCCTGCCTCTGGCACAGGTAAGCATTTCTTCCAGTGTCGGGATCTGTTCTCCCCGGTATGCTGACGAAAAACCGCTGCCCACTTCCAGGGTTTTGAGAGCATCTGCCTCCACATCCCATACGCAGATATCCTCTCCTGTGGTCCGTTTAAAATTACTGTCATGCATAACGATCAGGGTTCCGTCCGACAACTGCTGCACATCAATCTCTGCAATAGGCACTCCATCCCGGATGGCCTGTTCCAGGGCCGCCACCGTGTTCTCCGGAGCTACTTTTGCCCCCGCCCGATGCGCTACCACGATCACAGGAGCGTCTTTACCTGCGGCCTGTACCTGCGGCAATACACCATATGTCAGAAAATAGAGGCAGAGAAGCATAACAATCGCTGTTTTTCTGATAATTTTCATCACATTGCCCTCCCATGAAAGTTATTTGTCAATTTTATTGTAACTATTGACTATAAACTCCATACAAGGAAAATGTTAACTTTTTGTAAATATTCAGAGCCACGTAAATATAACCGGAGGAACGTCGAATGCTTGCATTCGTAAGATCCTCTGGCTATATTTATGTGGCGAAGTAACCACATGAGCAAAAGGAAAGCATCGGAGATGCGATTTTGCGAATGGGGTTCTGAATATTACGACTATCCAGAGCCATGTAGCTTCAGGCAGGGTATTCGGCAGATGCTTGCATACGCAAGAATATCTGCCTGAAGTTATAGGGCGAATTATCGTTCTGAATCGTCGGTAAGCCCGGATAAGCGTACTCACTTCCGTAACATCACTACCAGCTCATGAGCCAGCAGTGGAAATGCTGCCAATACATTCAATAGCAGCCATTCCTGTCCGGACAGATGGGAGGTTCCGAACGCTCCGATGAGAAACGGTACTTCCGTTACCGCAAACTGCAGCGCAAATCCAATAACACAGGCCAACACCATCAGCGGATTATCCCAGGGTCTCATGGCAAATACGGACTTCTGCATATCCCGCATTCCTACTGCATGATACAGCTGGCACATTCCCAGTACTGTAAAAGCATAGGTCTGGGATCGGGCAAGTATTTTTTCCCGGGACAGTAATTCACGAAGTCCCTCCACCCAGTCAAACAGATTCCAGGACAGTTCTCCCCTGCCTGCCATGATCCCACAGGGCAATACCAGAAATGCCGCCAGACCGATACCGGTGATCAGCGCTCCATAGAGTAAGGTACAGGCCATTCCGCCCCGGGCGAACAGACTCTCCGCTGCTTTTCTTGGAGGACAGCGCATCAGGCTTTTTCCGTCATTTTTATCCACTCCCAGTGCCAACGCCGGAAGGGAATCCGTGATCAGATTGATCCACAGTATATGACTGGATTTTAGAGGGGAAGCCAGCCCCAGAGCCACTGCTACGAACATGGTCATCAGTTCCCCGAGATTGGAGGACAGTAAAAATATCACCGACTTGCGGATGTTTTCATAGACGCCTCTGCCTTCCTCGATTGCCTTTTCAATCGTTGCAAAATTATCATCCGTCAATATCATGTCCGCCGCCTGTTTAGCCACATCCACGCCGGTTCCCATGGCTACACCGATATCTGCTGCTTTCAGAGAAGGAGCATCGTTCACACCATCCCCTGTCATGGCCACAATCTCCCCATTCTGCTGCAGCCCCTTCACGATCCGTACCTTCTGGGCCGGAGTCACTCTGGCATAAACCCTGATATTCCTGATCCTCCCAGCAAAAGAAGCATCATCCAGATGATTCAGTTCTTCCCCTGTAATACACTGACTGCGATGCCCTGCAATCCCCAGCTGTCTGGCAATGGCATAGGCGGTATCCACATGATCCCCGGTGATCATTACTGTAGATACACCTGCACGGCGGAAAATCTCCACCGCTTCCTCCGCCTCCGGTCTGGCAGGATCACGCATCCCCACGATTCCCAGGAATGTCATACCTTCTTCCCCACACCCGGGAGTGTTTCCGCTCTGTGCTGCCGCCAGTGTCCGAAGCGCCAGGGAATTCATGAGTTCTACAACCTCACTGATCCTTTTTCTCTGTCCGGCTGTCATTGGCACACTTCTTCCGTCCTGTAAAATATGGGTGCAGTGCTGTACGATCACATCCGGTGCCCCCTTCGTATAGGCAATGCTTCCCTTATGCCCTCCGTTTTTCGGGATTCTGTGATAGGTCGTCATCATCTTCCGGTCCGAATCGAAAGGCTTTTCATCATAGCGGGGGTACTGCTTCTCCAGACGTTCTCTATGCATCCCCATCTTCTCTCCGAAGTCTAAGAGCGCCAGTTCCGTTGGATCTCCGATCCGTTGCTCTCCCTGCAGGGAAGCATCATTGCACAACAGTATTCCCCGGAGCATCTCCTGTACGCATCGGGATTCTCCCCTGCCATTGCTGCCGGCAGCATCCTCCAGCACATCATACCACCAGCATTTTTCCACCGTGAGCCGGTTCTGGGTCAGTGTGCCGGTCTTATCCGAGCAGACCACGCTGACCGCTCCCAGAGTCTCAACGGAAGGCAGTCTGCGGATGATCGTATGTACTTTGACCATTCTGGTCACTGACAATGCCAGACAGATCGTCACCACTGCCGGCAGACCTTCCGGCACCGCAGCCACCGCCAGGGAAATCGCCACCAGCAGCATTTCCGGAATATTTCTGTGTTGAAATACCGCCAGCAGAAACAATGCCGCACATACTCCCAGCGATAAAATACTCAGAAGCTTTCCCATATCCCCCAGACGTTTCTGTAACGGTGTCATTTCCTCTTCCGCATCTGTGATCATGGAGGCGATCCTGCCGATCTCCGTGGCCATGCCCGTAGCAGTCACGATTCCTTCTCCGTGGCCATGGGTCACCACAGTAGACATATATACCATATTGACCCGTTCAGCCAATGGAATCTCGTGTCTGCAGTCTGCCAGAAACAGCGCATCTTTTTCCACAGGTACCGATTCTCCGGTCAGGGCAGATTCCTCCACCTGCAGATTGGAGCTTCTGGTCAGCCGTATATCCGCAGGTACCTGTGCCCCTGCCTCCAGGTCTACCAAATCGCCCGTCACCAGTTCCGCCGCCGGAATCTCCTGACGGATACCTTCCCTGATCACAATGGTCTGTGGACTGGTCAGCTTTTTCAATGCTTCCAGTGCCTTTCGGGCTTTTCCCTCCTGCAGCATGCCCACCAGGGCATTGACCACTACCACAGTGCCGATGATCACGGCATCACTGAGCTCCCCCAGAAAGACGGATACCACAGCTGCGATCAATAATATGTAGATCAGCGGGTCCTTTAACTGCTCCAGAAAAAGCTGTATTTTCGTCTTTTTTCTGGCAGCTTTCATTTCATTTCTGCCATTTTGCTGTAAACGACGAAAGGCCTCACCATCGGTAAGGCCCTTCACTGCGTCACTTTTCAGTTCATTTACGGTTTCCTGTATATTCTGTTTTTCGAACACGGCTGCCTCCAATGCTTGTTTCTATTAAGCATTGTATGTCATATCTTCAGAATTCATTACACCGAATCATCGTACATTTTGATCTCTTAACTGGAATGCTGCGGTCAGCTCGTTCATGTTGGTGGCCTGCGCAGACAATTCCTCACTGGTGGCAGAAGTTTCTTCTGCGGTCGCAGAGTTGTTCTGCACCACTGTGGATATCTGTTCAATGCCCTGTTCGATCTGCATCATGGCATCTGCCTGTGCCTTGGATTCTTCCATGGCTTTCTTGGACTCGTTGGCCAGATCCTCAATGCCTTCCACGACCTTCTGCAATGCTTCGGCTGTCTTGTCCGTGATCTGGTTGCCATGCTCAATCTCCTGCAGGGAAGTCTCAATCAATTCTCTGGTATGTACCGCAGACTGTGCACTGTCATCTGCCAGCTTACGGATCTGATCCGCAACCACTGCAAAGCCTCTTCCGGCCTCTCCTGCTCTGGCTGCCTCAATGGCTGCATTCAGGGACAACAGATTCGTCTGGGATGCGATATCCTCAATCTCACCGATAATATCGCTGATCTGTCTGGAAGTATCGTTGATCCGCTGCATGGCATCTGTCAGACCCTTCATCTCCTCTCCGCTGTCCTTCGCCTGCTGCTGGTAATCCATAGCCTTCTGGTAAGAACCTCCCAGTGCCTTGGCATTCTTCTCCACGATCTCGGTTACATTCGTGATGGTAGCCTGCAGTTCCTCTACGGAACCGGCCTGGTCGGTAGCACCTTCCGCAAGTCCCTGGGCAGCATCTGCCATCTGGTTTGCCCCCAGAGATACCTGTCCCACTGCCGTCTTGATCTCATTAAGTGTCTCACTGAGCTTATGGTTCAGCTTACGGATAGATTCCAACAGTCCCTGAAAGTCTCCCACATAGGCTTCTGCGCAACCTGTAGTCAGTGCAAAATTGCCCTGTGACATCTCTCCCAACAGATAATCCGCATCGCCAATCACTTTCTGCAGGTTACCGGATAATGCGGCGGTAGCCTCTGCCAGGATCTGTGTCTCATCCTGTGTCCGGATCACTGGTGCCGGAGTATGCAGATCGCCCTCAGCCAACAGACGTAATCTCTCGGTACACTTTGCCACCGGTTCACCGATCGCCTGACCGATCTTTTTTGCCCTGCGCACACTGAAACATAAAGCTGCAGCACCTATTGCTACACCAATGACAATACATACAACGGTAGAACCAAGGAAATCTGTCAGTGGTGCATTTACTGCCACGCTCCATCCATTGGTTCCTTCTATTGGTGCATAAGCCTGTATTGTGAGGGTTCCGCCTTTCATATAAGTGCCATATCCGGTTGCTCCGGTCATCATCTTCTGCTCTACCTTTGCAATTCCCCGCAAAGATCTGTCCGTCTGAGACAGTTCAATGTTGCTCTTCTGCTCCTGGGCAATCGCAGAATCACAGTGAGCAATGGTGATACCTGTTTCTCCCAACAGATAGCACTCGGAATTCTTACTGACAGAGACTGCCGCAGCAATATCATTTAAGAACTCCGGATCCGGCACAACGAATACCACGCCGACAATATCACCATTCTTATCTCCGTCTGCATATACAGGTGCGGAAATGATAACGCTGAGTCTGCCATCTGACTTCGAGATCACTGGATCCGATACCACGACCTCTCCCTGCATGGATCTCTTAAAATAATCACGGTCACTATAATCGGTTCCGTCATAAGCACAGATACCGTTGGAGCCGATCAGCTTGCCTCTGACCATTCCATAAGCTTCCACACGCTGGTTGATATACTGTTGCTTCTGCTCCTGGGTAAATACCGGAGAAGACAGCTGATAGCTGCATCCGAGTTCGGATACGATCGTTGTTGTCACCCGTAGTTCCTCTTTGATACGGTCTGCAGAGATCTCTGCCACCACCAGCATATCGCCTTCCAGTGTTCTCATGGTACTGGACAGATTCAGGATCACGGTAAGGATGACCAACGGAATAATCGAGAACACTACCAGCCTGCTGATTGCCTTCTGCAGACGTTCCCGGATCGTCGTCATGCCGGGTGTCTGCCCCTTTGTGCCCTTCTGTGATGCTTTTGTACTCATATGTCCTCATTTCTGCGCTGCATTTTTATTATATGCTTTATTTTCCTGTACTCTGTGAAGTGACCACTTGTCCGGCAGCGCCCGGATATTCCATTCATCTCCCTCATTTGGAACAGTGATCTTCTGCAGAGATACTCAATTTTATATGTCGATTTTATTTTACCATGATTCAGGAAAATTTTCTATCTTTTGAAGCCCAAAAAGAGAGTTAATATTCCGTTAAGAATATCAACTCTCTCCTGTCATTTATCTCTCTATCCCCTCATGATAAGAAATACCCTGTTAATAGCCGAACTCCTGGGCAAAATACAACTTGCCATTGGTCTCATAGACCGCAATGCTGCAGGTGGTAAAATCGCCTGCCAGGATATTCGCTGCGTGTGTAGGAGAAGCCATCCAGGCATCTACTACACTCTGTGCGGAATCATAGCCCTTCGCCAGATTCTCGCCCCACATCAGTTCACTGTTCACTGTGTACCAGTCCTTACCGTTGGGTCTGGTATGGGAAAACTTGGAAGCTGCTTCCTGTGCTCTTACCATAGCGCAGGACTCCAGACCGTTGCTCCAGTTCAGTGCTGCCAGGCCGTTCTCTGCTCTCTTCGCGTTTACAATATCCAACGCATCGATAGCCATGGCACGAAGTTCATCTGCACGGGCCAGCTCAGCTTCACTCATACCGGCTTTTCTCACAGAACCCGCCAGTGCCACTGCCTCTTCATCGAACCAGACAGTTCCGTCATCCGTGGCAGGATCACGGCTTACAGAGGATAATTCTGTACTCTTGCCGCAGCCTGCAAGGCTCAGCACCATGATGACTGTCAGAACAAGACTCATCCATCTTTTTTTCATTTGTTCTACCTCTTCTTTCCTTGATTGTTTATAGTAAATATATGTTTATTCGTTATGATTGCTTCTTCTTAATAATAAGCCATGCTCCCAGCCCTGTCAAGGAAAGGGCAAAGCCCAGATTCCATGTATTGGAATCATCGCCGGTCCTGGGTCTTCTGGAAGCTCCCAGGACTGCTCTGTCCGCCAATGGTGTAGGATCATCGGTAATGCTTACAACCCGCTGACGTCTTACACCAAGCACCTGAGGTGTTACCGGGGTTGCCGGCTCAGACGGTGTACCGGGAGTATCCGGGGTATCGGAATCATCCGAATCGTCCGGAGTATCCGGGGGTGCGGTCGGAGTAGTGGTCGGCGTCGTGGGTGTGGTATCCGGTGTGCCTGTCGGCGTAGGCTCCGGAGTAGCACTGGGAGTAGGTTCCGGGCTGGTAGTCACGGGCGGAGTAACCTCCGGCTCTCTGGACAATTCAAACTGCATTCCGAAGCCGTATCTGGTCATCTGATAGCCGTTGTTGGCCAACACACCGTTAAGGTTAGTGGTGATCTTCACTTCTCCGTCCTTTAACAGGTCGGATACCAGAGTATCTGCATAGGAACCTTCCTGTCCGTTTTTCAGCATCCGGTCATACAGACCTTCACCGTCAAAAGTATATACATTATGATATGTCGTGTAATATAAAGCATCTGCTACTGCAGAACAGCTCTCCGCTACTGTGGTATCGGCGGTTCCGTTGGTCAGGATTGCCAGTTCCTCTGCCGTAAGTTCTGAAAAGCCGTAGACCTTATTTCCTTCTTCTCTGGAAGTATTGTTGAACCAGTCTAAGTAATACTGTGCCAGGCAGCTCTGCGTAACCTCTTCCGGCTTCATTTCTTCGCTGCCATATCCTTTTTTCAAAAGAGCCTCTCCGACAATCGCATCCGTAACCTTGCCTGCGGTGATTCCGAGATCCCGTAACGGAGCATTTAAAATACGGCGGGCAATGTACAGAACGCTCCCACTTCACCGATCTCATAACCTTCAAAACCACTGGACAGAACCGTTACTTTCTCTCCTGCCTTAGGCGCCGCCGGGATCGTACCGATCGTGGCCTTTGCAGGATCATACTGATACTCCTTATTGCTCTCATTTACCAGCTTTATGTTGTAGTACAGGGTATCTCCGGGCTCTGCCGCATTTCCTCCTGCCACGGTACCGTTCAGATAACCGATGGCATCGGACAGATTGATTCTTACCTTGTCCGGGGCATTGCTGTGGATCGTAATGGTGATCGTTGCATCATAGGTCACCCTGCCGGTGCCGCTTTCCCAATGCTGTTCCAGTTCCGGAGTTGTAGTAATGGTAATACCTTCGGAAATATAATGGAACACTGCGCCGTTCTCATTCTGTTCAAAAGTTACCGTTCCCGTGGGATATTCATAATAATCTACTGCGGATACCCCGGGAATCCTGTAATCGTATCCGTCATAATTGATCCAGGTCTCTGTGGGTGTGGTCACATACCATACCGTGGCAATGGTGACTCCGCTGAAGGACCGACCGGTGGTGAGCAACTGATTCATAAAACTTTCCGTTACATTTTCACCATACAAGACGCCGTTGTTGTCATTCACATACTGTTTTACATCCTCAAGGGTTTTTCCGCAGTTTTCTTTATAATAGGAAGTGCCTTCGCTGTCTTCACCGTAATAAACATAGTGTAACAAATCTGCGGGCTTACAGTCAGAATATTTGTTTACATCTAATGCTACGAATCCAACGCACTGCCAGCTTGCCCCGTTACTTCCGGTTAACTTTCCTTCGGCATCTACCCCTGTATTATCCACAGAAAGATATTTAAAGGTTTCAGCATCATCCAAAGTCATCTTATGACCTGCAAACAATGAAAAATCTCCGTTTGCCGGCTTGTAATTATGGGGCCATACGTTGGGGCTGGCTACCTGTCCTCCCACATATTTTGCCATGGTGCCTCCAGCAAGAATCACCGTTTTGATGGTGGGATAGGTTTTCTCTTTTACAGCAACAACGCTGTCGTTTCCGCTTACACTTGCCATTTCAACAACATCGTTCTGCTCATTCTGCGTTGCTTCTTCTGCCTGTACTGTAAATCCGGTGTTGGAGACGCTGCCGATCAGCAGTGCCGCTACCAGAGTTTTTGCCAGTTTGGTCTGTATTACGTTTTTTAACTTCATTTCTGTTTCCCCTCAAAACCAGTATTTCTGTTTTTATTACTTCTTTTTACTCTCCTAATAAGGAAGACTGCGCCAAATGGAAAAAAGGACCAGATTTTGAAAAATTTTTCAAGATTCTGATCCTTTTATACTTTTACAGCTAAGATCGGCTGTCGTTCCGTTCCTGTTTAATGTTCTTTTCGCTTAAGAACAAGCCATGCTCCCAGACTCGTCAGGGAAAAGGCAAAGCCCAGATTCCAGGCATCGGAGTCATCGCTGGTCTGCGGTCGTCTGGATGCTCCGAGGACTGCTCTGTCCGCTAAAGGAACTGCCTCGTCCTCGATGGTCACCATTCTACGGCGTCTTGCACCAAGTACCTGCGGGGTATCCGGGATTCCACCGGCCGGTGTGCCGGGATCATTCGGGGTGCCGGGATCATCTGGTGTATCATCCGGAGTATCGGGTTCATCCGGGGTGTCAGGTGTTGCGGTTGGTGTTGCGGTTGGTGCAGGTTCTTCGGTTACCACCGGTACCGTCGGTGTCGGCGGAGGGTCCTCGGGTATA
>ERZ860023.507-NODE-507-length-22921-cov-8.779410_pt1 | contig 22921 bp, 19 predicted proteins | sample MGYA00509983_ERZ860023 | MGnify/ENA primary metagenome ERZ860023 (study PRJEB30046, sample SAMN00715180) | human gut metagenome | study: EMG produced TPA metagenomics assembly of the A metagenome-wide association study of gut microbiota in type 2...
ATAAGCTTTCAAAGCTATGCCGGCTCTTTATATTGCCGATGGCCATCATCGCTCGGCTGCTGCCGCCTTGGTAGGTGCCGAAAAAGCGCAGCAAAATGCAAACCATCAGGGAAATGAGGAATACAATTACTTTATGGCTGTATGTTTCCCGGCCAACCAGCTGACTATTATTGATTACAATCGTGTTGTAAAAGACTTGAACGGGCTGTCTCCGGAACAATTCCTGACCGCTGTCAGCAAGAATTTTGTGGTAGAAGAGAAAGGAACTGAGGTCTATAGACCGCAGGCTCTTCACAATTTCTCTCTCTATCTGGACGGTAAATGGTACAGCTTGACAGCAAAACCGGGCACATACGATGACAATGATCCTATCGGAGTATTGGACGTGACTATTTCTTCCAACTTGATATTGGATGAAATATTGGGAATCAAGGATCTTCGTTCCGACAAACGGATTGACTTTGTAGGTGGTATCCGTGGCCTGGAGGAATTAAAGAAGCGTGTGGACAGCGGTGAAATGAAAGTGGCTTTGGCCCTTTACCCTGTTTCTATGAAACAATTAATGGATATTGCTGATACCGGCAATATCATGCCGCCCAAAACAACTTGGTTCGAACCGAAACTTCGTTCGGGATTGGTTATTCATAAACTGAGCTGATCCATAGTGGAACACGGACAGAAAGAACAAACCTGCATTTCCCTTTCTGTCCGTGTCCGTTCAATCATTTCATATAATTTTTCAGCTGCTACAGGTGATATAAATTCTTTTATATTTGTTGATTAGGTATAATTAAAATAAATAGATGTCAGAGTGAAAGAATAAAGCATTTTTCCTTTGTTTATTGCTGACAAATATCTAATTTCGCGCCGATTTTAAAGCGTGTAATAAAAACGATGACTAACAACAAGACTAAAGGATTTCTCCTTGGGGCAATCGCAGCAGCCAGCTACGGCATGAACCCACTGTTCACCCTTCCTCTTTATAGTGCAGGAATGAGCGTAGACTCGGTATTATTTTATCGCTATGCACTGGCTATAGTTGTACTAGGTATCATGATGAAGATGCAAAAGCAATCTTTTGCCATTAAGAAAGCGGATGTGCTGCCACTTTGCATCATGGGACTGCTGTTCTCATTCTCTTCCCTGTTTCTCTTTATGAGTTATAACTACATGGATGCCGGTATCGCATCCACCATACTGTTTGTCTACCCGGTACTGGTAGCTATTATTATGGCTGTAGTATTTAAGGAAAAAGTATCGCCGGTCACTATGTTTTCCATAGCGCTGGCCTTTGTGGGAATTTCCTTGCTCTGTAAAAGTCCGGGAGGACAGACACTCAGCCTGGTCGGGATTACTTTTGTCTTTTTATCATCCTTGTCTTATGCTATCTATATAGTTGGCGTAAACCGTTCTTCCCTGAAGGATATGCCTATAGCCAAGCTTACTTTCTATGTCCTGCTTTTCGGCCTGTCTGTTTATGTGGTGCGATTGAAGTTCTGTACAGGATTGCAGCCTATCCCTACACCCTTGTTATGGGTGAACGCAGTTTCACTGGCTGTTTTTCCTACTGTTATTTCGTTGGTGACCATGACAAAGGCCATACACTACATTGGTTCCACCCCCACTGCTATTCTGGGTGCTTTGGAGCCTGTTACAGCTTTATTCTTCGGAGTACTGATTTTTGGAGAGCAGCTGACACCGCGCATTATTCTGGGCATTTTGATGGTGATTACTGCCGTAACTCTGATTATAGGAGGAAAAACATTGCTGAAAAAAAGCAAGATTCGGTTAAGGCATACTGGCAGATAAAGTCGGATTTTGTATCTTTGCCCTTGCAATTATAAATTTTCCACTATGAAAAAACAACTGATGCAATGGGCAGGAGTGGGAATGTGGATGGTATTGGGGCTGTCCGCATGTTCCCCTACAAAAACAGAAATTGGAAATCTGAATGTCATTCCGCAGCCCCAAGAAGTAAGTCAAGACATTCAAGCCCACCCTTTTGTTATTAATCCGCAAACCGGTATTGTTTATCCGGAAGGCAATGAAAAGTTGCAACGGACGGCAGAATTTTTAGCTTCCTATATTAAAGAGGCAACGGGAATTACTGTCCGGACAACAACTGAAGCCGCAAGGAAGAACTCCATCATTTTGGCGGTTGACGGTTCCATTACCAACAAAGAGGGGTATCAACTGGAGGTAACTTCTGAAAACATCCATTTGAATGGAGGAAGTGAGTCGGGAGTATTTTATGGAATACAAACGCTCTACAAGGCTTTGCCGTTGACCAAAAACAAACAGGTATCCGCTGCCATCCCGGTGGGAACTGTTAATGACTATCCTCGTTTCGGTTATCGTGGTTTCATGGTAGACGTGGGCCGCCATTATTTTCCGGTTTCTTATCTGAAACAAATCATTGATATGCTGGCACTGCACAATATCAATTATTTTCATTGGCATCTGACCGAAGACCAAGGCTGGAGAATTGAAATCAAGAAATATCCCAAACTTACGGAAATAGGTTCGATGCGTCCGCGTACATTGATTGACCGTGAAACCCAGACCTACGATGAAACTCCTCATAGCGGTTTTTATACACAGGAAGAAGCAAAAGAAATTGTCAAGTATGCCGCTGACCGTTTTATTACTGTAATCCCCGAAGTTGACCTTCCGGGACATATGATGGGAGCTTTGGTTTCCTATCCGGAATTAGGTTGTACGGGAGGTCCATACGAGATTCCTTGTAAATGGGGGGTATTCCCTGATGTGCTGTGTGGAGGAAACGACCGGACTTTACAGTTCGCCAAAGATGTATTGAATGAAATAATGGATATCTTTCCATCTCCTTATATCCATATTGGTGGGGATGAATGTCCGAAAGTACGTTGGGAAAAATGCCCTGTATGTCAAGCTAAAATTCGGGAACTGGGTTTGAAAGATACACCAAAACATAGCAAGGAGAACCAATTACAGACCTATTTCATGTCCGAGGTAGGCAAAGTTATCAATGACAGAGGGCGTAAAATGCTGGGCTGGGATGAGATGTTGGAGGGAGGATTGGCTCCAGGTGCCACAGTGATGTCATGGACCGGTGTCAAAGGTGGTATCGAAGCCGCCCGTCTGCACCATGATGCGATTATGACTCCTATTCAGTATCTTTATTTCAGCAATCCTACTTACAACCGGATAAAAGGGACTAAAAGCCTTGGACGTGTCTATACATTTGAACCTGTTTCTAATGAATTGGCAGAGGATGAACGAAAATATATCATCGGTACCCAAGGATGCATATGGACAGAATGGACGCGTGACAGTTTGAAGATGGAATGGCAAATTCTTCCCCGTATGGCTGCCTTGTCCGAGATTCAATGGACGGAACCGTCACATAAAAATTTCGACAGTTTCTTGAAACGTTTACCGGCTCTGCTGGCTATCTACCGGGATAGAGGTTATGATTTTCGCCAGGACATTTATGATGTGAACATTGATATTGTTCCGGCTCCCGATGAAGGAAAAGCCCGGATTGCTTTTCAGACGTTTGATGACGCGGAAATACATTATACATTGGACGGCAGCGTTCCCGATGTGCAATCCCCATTGTATACCGACACTATACAAGTGGATAAAGATGTTATCATACAAGCCATTGCAGTTCGTCCGCAGGGTGCCAGTCAGATAAGTAAGGAGGAAATACATTTTAATGCAGCCACAATGAGACCGGTTACCTTGAATACCATTCCTCATAAATCATATACTTTTAAAGGAGGAAGTACCTTGATAGACGGATTATATGGGGATATGAATTATCGCTCAGGACGTTGGATTGGTTTCTACGGGACAGATATGAATGTGACCCTTGATTTACTTGAGCCTAAGGAGGTGTCTTCAGTTTTCGTAAACACAATGTTGAACACAGGCGATGCTATCTTTGGTACAACAGGTCTGAAGGTGGAAGTTTCTGAGGACGGGAAAAATTTCCGCAGGGTAGCCTCCGAAGATTTTCCCGTTGTGGAAAAAGGAACTAAAATGCAGAGCCGCAAAGACTCTGTCTCTTTTGACAAAGTAAAAGCCCGCTATATTAAAATCATAGCAGAAGTTACTCCGAAACTTCCCGCATGGCATTCCATGCCTGGCGAAAAAGCGTTTTTGTTTGTTGACGAAATAGGAGTGGAGTAAATCCGCCTTCGGAGCAATGGCTTTCTAAAGAACAAATACCAAAACAAGAAACGGACATTCTGACAAAAACAGATGTCCGTTTCCTTATTCATAAGCCTTTCATGTATTTTCAAAAGCTGTTCAAGAAAAAATGGCGATAGAGATTCACTCTGTCGCCATTATGTGATGTGGAATGTCTAATTCCTTATGCTTTAGGAAGTGCTTCTTTTACAACCATAGTACGGTTTACATATTCTGCACCGTTCAATTGCTTGATAGCTTCTTTGGCTTCGTCATCATTAGGCATTTCTACAAAAGCAAAGCCTTTAGAACGACGTGTTTCACGGTCAGTAATAAGTTTTACTGAAGCTACTGTTCCATACTCTTCCATTACACCTCTCAAATCACCTTCCCTAACATTATAGTTAAGGTTTCCAATATACAAATTCATAAAATAAAAATTGATAAATAAATAATTAAGTAAACTTTGAATTTAAAAATTTAGTTAGAAGAATAGAAACGGTTCAAGTGTGAGATGAATTGAGTCAATCGAAAAAACTATCTTTTTATATTCCGTTGTCAAAGGAACGATAAATAATTGGATTATCCACTATATTTCTCTTTTTATTTTGATATTTTTTTAGCCGGTGACTCTTTTTATACTTTTTAGGCTTAAAGCAGGAGCCTTATATCATTCATATTCACTAATTTTGTATCAACAGCTAACTTATAACTAAGATTTATATGATATTGAATGAAAGAGAAAGCCGCCATGAGCATGTGTTGCATGTGGCCCGACAAATGATGACGGCAGCGCGCACTGCTCCCAAAGGAAAAGGTGTTGACATTATTGAAATAGCCATGGTGACGGATGGTGATATCAATATTTTATCGGAAATGATGGTGAAAATGGTTGCGGAGCATGGAATGAAATTCTTTCTGCGCGATGCGGAAAATATTCTGAATGCGGAATGTGTCCTGTTAATAGGTACCCACGAACAGGCGCAAGGATTGAATTGTGGTCATTGTGGATATGCCACCTGCGTGTCTCGCAAAGAAGGAGTGCCGTGTGCTCTCAATAGTGTCGATGTGGGCATTGCCATCGGATCAGCTTGTGCCACGGCAGCAGACAACAGGGTGGACACACGGGTCATGTTCTCGGCCGGACTAGCAGCGCAGCGTCTGAACTGGCTGGAAGGATGCACCCAGGTTTATGCCATCCCTGTCAGTGCATCCTCTAAAAATCCTTTCTTTGACCGGAAACCTAAAGAATAAATTTCTCTACTACCGCGGCTACACCATCTTCTTCGTTAGAAAGGGTGATGTAGTCGGCGTTTTGACGGACTATTTCTTGAGCATTGGCCATTGCTACCCCCAATCCGGCATATTGTATCATAGAAAGATCGTTAAAACCATCACCAACGGCAATCATTTCTTCTTTTGTCATACCGATTTCTTTTAGCAATACGGCCAGTGATTGTGCTTTATCAATACCTTTAGGAACCAATTCCAAAAAATAAGGTTCGGAACGGAATACGCCCATACGGTCTTTCAAGTGTTCGTACATTTCTTTTTCAAGCACTGCAAGCCGCGTAGGTTCACCTACAATCAGACATTTGGCAATAGGAAATTTTATTGCCTCCAGAAAATGATCCACTTTCTTGGGAGTCATCACATTCAGAATAGCTTCTTTCAATACATATTCATCTTCCGGATATTCAGTCAATACATATTTTCCATCGTAAGTGACGATAGCAAAATGATTGTCGGTGGCACATTTATACAGGTAAGGCAATATATCCGGATCGAGCACATTCTCGTACATCATCTCACCGGTTTTCCAGTCTATGATCTCACCTCCGTTATACGAAAGTATATAACCTTCGTATTTCTGCAACTCTAAGATCTCAGCCAGTGGAGCCACACCGTATGTGGGACGCCCCGATGCCAAAACAATTTTTACTCCGCGCTCTTGCGCTTCGATAAGTGTACGACGTGTGTGTTCCGTTACCTCTTTCTTTTGATTGGTCAACGTTCCGTCTAGGTCTAAAACTAATAATTTATACTTCATATACTATTTAATGGAGTGCTTTTGCCAAATTCGCTGCAAATATAACGATTAAATTCATGGCTTTTTGCTACATTTGCTCAAAATAAACAAGAATCATGACAGAAATTTTATTAACCGTAATTATTATCCTGCTGATAATTAATATTGTAATCGCACTTACTAAAAACAATCGTCTGCAAACCGAACGTCTGGAAGGATTGCTACGCGAAGAAATGAAAGAAAACCGGGACGAGCTGGGAAGAAATATCCGCGAACTGCGTAATGAACTGAATCAAACCTTGAACTATTCTATCCGCAATATGCAGGATACTTTGCATAAAAACCTGCTGACCGGTAATGAAATGCAACGGGAAAAATTTGAAGCAATGGGCAAGCAACAGGAAGCCTTGGTGAAAAGTACGGAAAAACGATTGGATGACATGCGGCAAATGGTAGAAGAAAAATTACAGAAAACATTGAATGAACGTATAGGACAATCCTTTGAAATAGTACGTTCGCAGCTGGAGAATGTACAGAAAGGATTGGGAGAGATGAAGAGTCTGGCACAGGATGTAGGAGGATTGAAAAAAGTTTTAAGCAATGTGAAGACACGGGGTACATTCGGAGAAGTACAATTAGGGGCTTTATTGGACCAGATGCTGAGTCCGGAACAATATGCGGCGAATGTCAAAACCAAGAAGAATGCAACGGAATTTGTGGAATTCGCCATTAAACTTCCGGGAAAGGAAAATAGTAATGATACTGTATATTTACCTGTGGATGCCAAATTTCCCAAAGATGTATATGAGCAATATCAGGATGCATACGAAGCCGGAGATGCCGCATTGATTGAAACTTCATCCCGCCAACTGGAAATCACAATCAAAAAAATGGCAAAGGACATTCACGATAAATATGTAGACCCACCTTTTACAACAGATTTTGCCATTATGTTTCTGCCATTCGAAAATATCTATGCAGAAGTGATCCGCCGGACCGCATTGGTGGAAATGTTGCAAAAAGACTGGAAGATAGTGGTTACAGGTCCTACCACCCTGGGAGCTATCCTGAATAGTTTGCAAATGGGATTCCGTACACTGGCCATTCAAAAACGAACAAGCGAAGTATGGAATGTGTTAGGGGCAGTAAAGACCGAATTCGGAAAGTTTGGAGGATTGCTGGAAAAGGTACAGAAAAATCTACAGAATGCAGGAGACCAGTTAGAGGAAGTTATGGGAAAACGTACTCGTGCCATAGAGCGTAAACTACGCCAGGTAGAAGCCCTTCCGGCAGAAGACAGCCAACGAATGTTGAGTTTGCCCGAACTGACAGATGATGAGGACGATGAATAAACAAGGAGGACTTAAAGATGAGCATGACGTGGGATTTTATTTTAAGATTGTTTGTGGCAGGCGCTTTGGGTACTGTTATTGGTCTGGATAGGGAATATCGTGCCAAAGAAGCCGGTTACCGTACCCATTTTCTAGTATCACTGGGAAGTGCTCTCATTATGATTGTGTCACAATATGGTTTTATGGAAGTAGTGAAGATGGAGGGAATAGACCTGGACCCGAGTCGTGTGGCCGCACAGGTTGTCAGCGGTATCGGTTTTATTGGAGCGGGTACTATTATTTTTCAGAAACAAATCGTGCGCGGGCTTACTACCGCTGCCGGAATTTGGGCTACTTCGGGCATCGGTCTGGCTATTGGAGCCGGTATGTACTGGCTGGGAATCTCAGCAACAATCCTTACGCTGATTGGTCTTGAGGCACTTAGCTATCTTTTTAAAAGTATAGGTATGAAAAGTTCCATGGTGGAGTTCTCTACAGACAATAAAGAAACACTGAACCGTATGGCCAAGAAATTCAATTCCAAGGAGTACAATATTGTTTCCTATCAATTGGACGAAAAGAGGTTGGGAGAAGTAACGACCTATTATGTTACAATGGTTATAAAATCCAAGAAATACAATGATGAAGGTATGTTACTGACATTATTACAGGATTTTAGCGATATTACCGTTCATAGGCTGGAGTAAGCTTTTCCGGCTTGGTTCAAAAGCAGCAGGGGAGAGCGCTTATTGAAAGATTCTCTCCCCTGTGCTGTGATCATGCTTTTAACCGCATAACAAACGTACTTCCTTCTCCCAGCTTACTGTCTACTGTAAGCGTACCATTATGGGCCTCGACAAAATCCCGGGAAATGGACAGACCTAAGCCGCTTCCTTGTACTTTAGTTCCGGGAACCCGGAAATAATGGTCAAAGATGCTTTTATGATAACGTGGATCAATCCCTTTCCCGAAATCCCGTACAAACATCTCAATGAATCCATCATCTGTCTGACGTGCCCCTATTACTACACGACCGTTTTCCGGTGAATACCGGATGGCGTTGGAAAGAAGGTTGGTCAGCACCCAAGCTATCTTCTCACTGTCGACAAACAGTTTACCTATTTTGTCTTCAGGGTACTCCACTTCTATTTGAATGTTGAACTTCTCGGCTTGCACACGGTTTGCCTTTATTGCATATTCTATCAACTCTATAGGTTTGGTTATCTTAGGCTTCAACTGTAGTTTTCCTGATTCTACCTGCGTCATATTCAGCAATTCGCCGGTGATATTAAGCAGCCGTTCGCTATTTTCCTTGATACTGTTTGCCAAATCTTCCTGTTCTTCATTTAAAGCTCCGATACGCTGGTCTTCTAATAATTGCAGACTCATCATAATAGCCGAGATAGGAGTCTTCAATTCATGTGAGATTGTAGAGATAAATGTGGTCTTGGCCGAATCCAGTTCCTTAAATTCGGTTATATTCTTCAACATAATGACATATCCTTTTTTTTCCATAGTAACCCCATCTTTCCCCGGTTGGGAAATACTCATGTATTTTACTTGGAAAAAACTCTCTTTATTGTCCGCATAAATCTTCAGAGGTTCTTTCTTTTCTTTTTCCTTGTCTTTGACTGGTTCCCCAGGAATTTCCACCAATTCACGAATCAGGCGGCGCAACAAATCATTGCGCAGGGAAATATCCTGTGCAGAATGTTTAATAACTTCTTCACGCTTCAGGTTGATCACATTCAATGCTTCATCATTGATGAACAGGATTTCCATATCATTATTTAAACCGATAATAGGCTCGTTGATACTGTTGATGATAGTCTCCATATATTTTTTAGATGCCATCATATCGGATAAAGTACTTGCATGATAATCTTCCAGACGTTTGGCCATGCGGTTGAAATTTTTAGATACTTCTGAAAATTCTTCACTGCTGTTCAATTCCAAACGTTTCTCATAATTATGGTTTGCAATTTCCTGTATAGCGTTGGTCAGCTCTTTAATAGGATTATCAATTGATGCGGGAAGACGCAACCACATACCAATACCAATACATATACATGCGGCACCAACAACATATATCCACAATAAAGCCCGCTGTAATCCGGGACCTGCTGCCGGACTGTCAGGTTCCGTGGCAGTCAGTATTTGCAAATTCACAACAGAAAGTACAACCAACAGTACAATCATTGCCACCAATATCCCTATGGCGAGGGTTAGTTTCGACTTTATATTCATAACTTTTATTTTTTATGCAAGTATAATCAAATCTATGTCCATTTCTGCTAAAGAGTGTAGAAATTTTCGATATTTGGAAAGACTGAATAATGCACCGGGCATTTTGAAAGCAGGATGCCCCATACAGACAGTTGTAATTCCACGTTGACGACAAGTCTTAATTATTTCTCCCATAATATCGGAAGATGAAACTTGGATAACTTCACCGCCCAACTCGGTAACCAGTTTAAAATGATTAAGTAAATGCCGCTGTGTTGCCAATGGAATACGTTCCGTACTTTCGGCAGGCGTTTGTACATAAAGGGCAAAAAAGACCGTATTGTACCGGGAAGCAAGCCGTGCCGCTTTACGGATGATATGTCGAGGAGTCCGTTCATTACTGCTGATACATGCCAAAAACTTCTCGTGCCGGATGCCCTTTTCGCCTGTAATAATTTCATTTTCAACTTTTTTCTCGACTCGAAAGGCCACTTCTTTTAGTGCCAGTTCACGTAACTGAAGAATATTCTCTGTCTTAAAAAAGTTATTCAGTGCCAACTGAATCTTTTCAGGGCGATAGATTTTCCCGGCTTTCAACCGGTTTATCAGTTCTTCGGCAGTAAGGTCTATATTTACCACTTCATCCGCATCCTGCAACACCTTGTCCGGAATCCGTTCCTTAACCTCTATACCTGCTATGCCTTTTACGTCTTCATTCAAACTTTCTATATGCTGGATATTAACTGCAGAAATTACGTTTATACCGGCATCCAACAATTCCATTACATCTTGCCAACGTTTCTCATTCCGGCTGCCCTCGATGTTGGTATGTGCCAATTCATCTACTATAACCAGTTCGGGATGTAACTGAAGAATGGCATCAAGATCCATTTCTTCCACTTCCTTACCTTTGTAAAATATCTTTTTCCGAGAGATAACAGGCAATCCTTCCAACATAGCAACGGTTCCTGCACGTCCGTGCGTTTCAATATAACCTATCTGTACATCTACACCGTTCTCCAACATTTCGTGAGCTTCTTGCAGCATACGATAACTTTTCCCTACCCGGCTATCATTCCGATATAGATTTTAAACTTTCCACGCCGTGAACGTTTAATCAAATCTAAAAAATGCTGTACACTTTCTTCTCTGTCTTCCATTTGTTACTTTATCATATTGGCAATATAACAATTTTCCGCATATTTAATATCAGTCCTTTTATAACAGGCAAAGAATATACCAATAAAACAAACGGCTTAGCTACAATGCCATAAGCGTGTCATCAAAGACTAAAGCTTACCAAAATGAAAAGGGGGCTCTTTCAAAATGAAACACTTTCTTAATCACTATAATTATTGCCGTTAGATCTCCCAGAATAGTTTATTCCTGCTTTTCTAGCTTGTGTATGTTGAAATTGACGGGCTATTTTATATTCACGTTCTCCTTTTAGTAATCTGTATCCGGTTTGTTTAAACCAAAAGCTTATATTATTTTCTATACATTGCCGACGAATGTCCAATACCCAGTCATAATTACATATACGCGCTTCTTTGCCCGATTCTCCACCTACCACAATCTGTTCTACCCATGTACCGAGTTCTCCCTTGAAGTTTATAGCGGACAACAACGGTTCACAGATAATGATTTTATGCTTTACAGGAGCTGCTTTATAAAGAGGAAGACGGTAATCCACTCTGTCTTGATTTTCCATGGTGCAACAAATGGTAACATTATCATACCCGTCCCCCCAATCCGGAGGCAGACATTGGCCGAGCCGGTCTATGCGTTTAGTTATAAACAAGAAATGAAGATCGTATCGTTCCCGCATCATTTTCCATGCTTCTATACGCCATTCATCGGCTTCTTCTATCAGAAAATCGGAGGTAAAACAAGTATAGACGAGATTGCCGGAAGGGATCTTGTAAGTCTTATCCTTTTTCCGTCGCACGGGCAGATTGAATTGTCCGGTTTTGGTTATTATGGAACTGTCTTTCCCATGTTTACTATCTCCGCGATATACATAACAATGCCGGCAACCTGTACTTAGCTTATGGCAGTCATGCCAAGGATTCCATAGAGAAGACTCCGGACTTATTCTATTTTCCATTCTGTCTGAATAAAATTTATCATTGTCTGCAAAGTTAGCTAAAGTCTTTTCATCATTTACATAATTCATTCCTGAATTTCTTCAAAAAGAATGGGAGTGTTATAGTTAATGCAAATGGATTAATGTACCTTTGCCGGTATAATCAATTAAGCCACTGGCAAGAATAAATTTTATAATGTAGAATATAAAACAAAAAACTTATTATATGAGCACAGACGATAGAAAATGGGAGATTATTGAAAGTGAATATCTTATCCGCCGCCCTTGGCTGACCGCACGCCGTGACCGGGTTAAACTACCTACAGGAGTTGAAATTCCTGAATATTATATTTTGGAATATCCTGATTGGGTAAATGTAATTGCTATCACCAAAGAGGGTAAATTCGTATTAGTACGCCAATACCGTCACGGAATAAAAGAAACACGTTATGAAATTTGCGCCGGAGTTTGTGAAACCGGAGAAGAACCTTTGCTTTCTGCCCAACGCGAATTGTACGAAGAAACAGGGTATGGCAATGGAAATTGGACAAAACTTATGACTATTTCAGCAAATGCCAGCACCATGACAAATATCACTCATTGTTATCTGGCTACGGAGGTAGAACGAATCTCTACCCAGCATTTGGAAGAAACTGAAGATCTGACAGTGCATTTGCTGGATGAAGAAGAAGTAAAAGCGTTGTTATTGAATGATGAGGTGAAACAATCATTGATGGCTGCACCGTTTTGGAAGTATTTTGCTTTATATTCTCGTTTATAATAAAGACTTTTAGGGAGACTGAAAAAGCTCCCTAAAAGTAAGTTGAATCATTTATTCTATTAAACCGAGTTAATCACTTTTTATACTTCTTTGTATCGTCATTCGCTCACCTTCTCAGTGAGAATCCTTTTTTTGCAGATAAAGAATGCATAGCCATAATATGCTTTATACTTACTATATAGCTCAGCCTCACGATGATTGGATGTTATCAATTCTTCTACGATTCTGCTTCCTGCATGTTTTCTTCTGAATATTTCCTCGGCTTTAGCTTGAGGAGCAAAATAATGTTCTATCCAGCAATTCTCCGGAAGAATGAATGTCGCAACCGGAATATATCCTGCTTTTTGTATCTGGGCTACTTTGTTGGGAACCGTATCTATTTCCGTATAAGCACTCATCCAGAAATCATGAATTTCTGCCGGGCGTTGATCGGTAAACCAGACACTTTCAGAAACGGCAAGGTATCCTCCCGGTTTCAAATAGTTGCGCCACTCTTTCAAGCCTCGTTCAAAACCAATATTATAAATGGCTCCTTCCGACCAGATCAAGTCCAAAGAGTCCTTTTCAAAAGAAAGATCATCCATCGAACCGACTATGCCTTTCACCCTATTCTGGAGATTCAGTTTCTCGGCATTCTTGTTGAAACGTTCAATGAATCCCGGGAAAAAGTCGATGCCTGTAATCTTCCCCGGCGCATGTTGTGCCAAGATCATTGTCTGCCCCCCTGTTCCACAGCCGAGATCGGCAATAAGGGATTTGTCGGTAAGATTATCTATAAAGCTTAATGCTTTAAGAGTTACTTCGGGACTTCCGGGTCCTTGTCGCTCCGTATTTAAGAAAAAATCACAAATCAAATTTACATCGAATCCTAGAATTGTATTGTTGTCATTATTCATTATCGTAATATATTAAACATACACTGAAAGCATAGCCATACTCCCTGTGTAATTAAAAAATAAAATTATAGTAATATGAAATTGCTCTCGAAAAAATATCCCGAGAATACACGAATAAACAATCTATTTATGAGAACAGATTGTTTACGACACCAAATCCGATATACGAGTTTTTAACATAGTGCAAAGATACACCTATTTCATTGAAAAACGATAGAAAACAATGTTTAAATTTAGGAGATATTTCAGTATTTGATCTTTTTCCACTCTTTTAAAAACCTATTTTACGTTTCAAATAAATCATATCTTTTAGTAAAACCCCATTGTCAATGATAGGATGATCGTAGTTCTCCGTGAAAAAACCTTTTATACAATGAGAATATTCAAAGCCGCAACTTTTATAAAATGCAAGAACACCGGGAACGTCTCCTGTTCCCACTATCATCTGAGTATATTCTTTTGAATAATGGTTTATCAGGTAGTTTATTAGTTTTCTACCATATCCTTGTCGCTGGGCAATAGGGGTAACCGCTATATTCTTCAATTCACAAATTTCCGGACCTTCTTTTGTTACAACGCCCACGGCTTTTATCCCATTATCTTCCAATACAAACAAGTCACCACGCTCCAGATACCGGTCTATCATTGTTTCCTGTTCATCCCCAAGCAATAATAAGTCCAGATATTGCTTTTTATTTCTAGATATTTTAATGATGTGATAATCCATAATATTATATTTATAACATTCTTGTCTTTATAGATAGTGCAAAACAGCACTATTTTAACGATTCCCGGCATATCGGTAAACAGCAGCCGAAATATCAGAGATTATTTTAGCATTCGTTTCCATATTTTCTTTTGAGTCTTTAACAAATACAGCTACTACGTATCGGCTTCCATCAGGTAGAATTACAAAGCCAATGTCATTGATGCCAATGTATTCTCCCCGGTCATTCTTATCGGAAGTTCCTGTCTTATGTCCTATCTTGACTTCACTTTCGGGAAGGGGAGCAGGCAGTCTGTCTTTGCCTGTCCCACACTCTATCATAATATGCTTTAGAAAATCTGTATATTCATTTCTCATGAAATCTTGAGTCATAAAAAGTTCCAATAGATTGGCTGCTTCCATTGGTGTTGTCCAGTTTTTGTAACAATCATCCATGTCTTGATGCATCTCATCTTCGGTAGCAGTTATGGAAACATCGTTTATTCCCAATGAATGAATGTATTCATCCACCACGTTTACACCACCTATATAATCGAATAAGATATCACAGGCTACATTGTCACTTGACTGCATTGTATAAACTAAAAGTTCACTAATCGGAAGTTCTAAATTGCCTTGGGGATATTTATCACGCAAAGGGCTGTATGTATCCGGTTTGAAATATTTTTTATCAAGATATAGGGAAGTGGAAAGTGGAATATGCCGTTTTTGCAGGTAATCACATACAGCCAATGCCTGATGAAACTTATAAACGCTCATCATGGGATATTTTTCGGCATTATTTATGGCCAGCGTATCTTCTCCATCCAGTATCAAAGCCACTCCTATAGTTGCTTTCTTATCTTTAATAATATGTCGAATTTCTGTTTTTAATGTTTTCAATGAATCTTGGGATTTATTCTGAACACATCCGCCAGACAACACACACCATATACATATAATAATATATGGATATCCGTTTTTTACTAAAGACTGCAAGATTAACCTTGGGCTTCGTTTTTTTGTTATACGCATTTTCCTGATTTTAATTGTACGAAGATACCGGATTATCAGTCCTTCTCCAAATTTTTCCTTATTTAAAGATTAGCCTTTTATCTTCTTCCGCAAATAACACAGCAGTATTTACCAGTGCCAGATGAGAATAAGCTTGTGGGAAATTACCCAATTGTTCTTTTGTTTCGAAATCAATATCTTCACTGAACAGACCCAAATGGTTTGAATATTGCAAAATTTCATCGAACAGACAGCGTGCTTCGTCTTTTTCCCCGATGACATAAAGTGCACGGATCAGCCAAAATGTACAGATGGTAAAGGCCGAAGAAGGACAGCCAAAATCATCATGAGTATTATAGCGGTACATCAACCCTTTGTGTAACAAGGATTTCTTGACGGCTTTCACTGTTTTATGATAACGAATATCATCAGCATCTATAAATCCATAAGGTTCCATTAACAGTAAAGAAGAGTCCAAATCCAGATTGCCGTATGCTTGTGAAAAACTTTGTATTTCTTCCTTCCATCCGTTTCTCATAACATCCGCTTTAATTGCATCAGCTTCTTCTTCCCAACGTCGGCTATTCTCATATTTATTCAGAATACGGGCTATGCGGGCTCCTCTGTCCAAAGCAACCCAACACATCACTTTGGACGAAACGAAATGCTGTCCTTCACCCCGTATCTCCCAAATTCCTTTATCAGGCTTTCTCCAATCTTCCATCACAGTCGTCATAATACTTTTCACCATTTCCCACATATCTTCTATTTCATCCAATGTACCTGGCATCAACCGGTAATATTGGTAAATCAAGTCCATCAGATAGCCGAATGAATCATTCTGCCTTTGATGATAAGCATCATTGCCGATACGCACCGGTTGGGAGTTTTTATATCCTGAAAGATGGTCGAGTATAACTTCAGTCAATTTCCTTTCCCCACGAATGCCATACATTATTTGATAAGTGTCATGCTCGGCAACAAAAGTAGATTGTATGAATTTCATGAATTTGCGGGCTGCATCGGCATGACCTATCTTGAAAAGAGTCTCTATGGACATGGAGGCATCCCGCAACCAACAAAAACGGTAATCCCAATTGCGTACTTCTCCCACAGCTTCGGGCAGGCTGGTAGTAAGAGAGGCTAATACTGCGCCATTATAAAAGGACATCATCTTCAGGGTGAGTAAGCTACGCTCTATTATATCGTTGTAAATAGTGAACTTTCTTGTACGATCCGTCCAGTTCAACCAATAAACCAACGTGCGGCAATACTCCAGTTTCTCACGCTCTATATCAACAGGAATCACCTTTTCATTGTATGACAGAAGAAAAAATTCATCTTGCTCTAATATAAATTCCTGATGGTCTACAATACCTTGCAACGGCAAAGAGGAATACAGATATTGTCTGTCCTTGTTGTTAGAAGAAGAATAGGTTTCAATATACCGGGAAGTTACATTAAAAAACGCTTTTCCACGAGCATAGTCGGGAGCCGGATGGTAATTGACTTTAATGCGGGGACGACCTTTAATCCAGTGAATATAACGATAGACCTCAGCCGGACGATAATATTCCTTATTATCATATAACTCATAACAAGGCATAAAGTCGACTACCGCAAATTCGTCTTGCTCTGACACAAAAGTAGTGGAAAGAATATTGGTATGGGGAACATACGATTGGATGGTGTGATAGTCTTCTGAAACTTCAAAACCAAAAGTCCCGCCTTTTTCACGATCCAGAAGAGCTGCAAAAATAGAAGGTGAATCAAAATTTGGAAAACATAGCCATTCAATATTTCCTTTTTCGGAAATCAGTGCGGCTGTGCAGCAATTACCGATTACACCGTAATTCAAATTGTCCATGGTTATTTTTTTGTAATGTTAGTGGTTTATTATCCGTTTTAAAAAATCTATAGCCGATGATAGCTGCCCTTTCAAACCACTTTTCAAGGCTGCTTTCACCACGCTTTTATCTGTCATCCGTTGTAAAAACGGCAAGGTGTCTGTCTGTACGGGCAGATTGTAACGTGCACTCTCGGATGCTGTACCAATCTTTACAGTCACAGCAGTAACAGGCAGGGCTTTAAACATATCATCATCCGTGGTATCATCTCCCATTGCCAGGATAAAATCATATCGGGTGGCAAGCAAAAGCCTGTTTACTTCTGAACCTTTGGTAAATTCGGGAGATTTTATTTCTATCACCTTATTACCTTGCATGATTTGCAAATTCTGTTTCAAGCAAATAGATATCAAGGAATTGACCAACTGTTGCGCACGTAATCTGCCCAACCATGCATCGGTCTCACGATAATGCCAGGCAAGTGCCGTTTCTTTGACTTCAAGATGGGAGCGAGGAGTCTTGCTGACAAATAATTTTAATATAGAAAGTAATCCGGGGCTCCATTCCTGCGCGTGTACATTCTTGTGCCATACACCATTCTCTTTATAAAAGGCCCCATGTTCGGCTGCAAAGGAAACAGGTAGTGCACCCAACCATTTCTCTAAAGTAAAATGGTCACGTCCGCTGTTTATTACCACATGATTCAAGGGGTCGGCAGCCAGTTTCTGCAATGTATCCAGCAATTGCGGAGTAGGAGAGGCATCTTCCGGCCTTTTCTGAAAAGGGACCAGCGTCCCGTCATAATCCAATAAAATCAAACGCTTTTTAGCATGTAAGTATTGATGCTGAATTTCCTGCATATTCTGTGATCCTATCTTCTTAAGAAGCATGGTTTTGTTTTTGTGTGCCACTTCCTGCCATTCATTTACAAAATCGGCAGCCCATTTATTGACAGTCTGTACGGATACAATAGACTGCATACGGTGCATCCGTTCTTTCTGTTCTTCAAACGGCATTTCCAATGCCCGGCAAATGGCATTTTCTATCTGCTCCGTATCATTGGGATTAACCAGCAAGGCGTCGGTCAGTTCCACAGCGGCACCGGCCATTTCACTTAAAACCAATACACCGGGATTGTCTTGCTTGACAGCAACATACTCTTTGGCAACCAAGTTCATTCCGTCACGCAAAGGAGTGACTAATGCAATATCAGCTATAAAATACATGGCAGCCAATTCTTCGAATGAGAAACCATGATAAAAATAGCAGACCGGAGTCCAGTTCATTGTAGAATATCGTCCGTTGATAGAACCTATTTCCTCGTCAATCCGGGTTTTCAATTCGGCATAACTGCCTACATGATCACGTGAAGGAACTATGACCATAGCCAGTGTTACCTTGCCATGATATTCGGGATGGTGTTCCAAAAAAGAGGCAAATCCATAAAGACGGTGCAAAATGCCTTTACTATAATCCAAACGGTCTACCGATAGGATAAGTTTATGTTTGCCAAACAAGAGACGGGTTCGTTCTATAGCTTTCCAAACATTTTTTTGTTGTGACACATTGTGGTAAAGGTCATAATTTATCCCCATCGGAAGTGCATCAACGCGCACAATGCGACTGCCTATCCGGGTTTCATCCAAACTGAAATCCATATGGAGTACCCGTTCGGCCGCGCTGATGAAATGACGCATATAGTCATGTGTATGAAATGCGATAAAATCGGCTCCTAACAATCCTTTCAGTATTTCGGCACGTTCAGGCAGAATTCGGAATAACTCATAAGATGGAAACGGAATGTGATGGAAATAGCCGATATGCAACCGGGGAAGCTCTTGGCGGAGCATTTCCGGAAGTAACATCAACTGATAATCTTGTACCCAGACCCAATCATCCGGTTCCACAAGGCGGATGATTTCCCGACAAAACAAAGCGTTAACCTCTTGGTAAGATTGCCAGAAACTCTTTCTATATAATATATAGGCAAAGAAATAGTGACATAAAGGCCACAGGGTACTGTTACTGTATCCCTCATAATAGTTCTTATATTGCTCATCGGATAAAAATATGGGATGGAGATTCATTTCCTCCAACCGGTGACAGATATCCTGTTTTTCTTCCTCTTTGTCTGTACAGATTCCGGGCCACCCCACCCAATGTTTCTCGTAATTGCCCTGTAGGGAATTTAGTCCCGTTGTCAGACCTCCTTCACTACGTGAGAAAACAAAGGTATCTTGTTCTGCGACAGCCTTCACGGGCAGTCTGTTTGATATGATATACAATTTCATTTTTATATAATTCTTTTTTTCAGTTAGATGACAAAAGTCATACCACCAACTTAAATATCTTATTATCAATATGATATATACTTGTCAATTAGTTTATACATTTTCAATATGAAAGCCTTTTTTCTAAAATGGGAAATGAAATAGCCGAAAGATAAAAGTGCAATTTTTGTAATGGCATCGATTTTGATTTATACAGAGTATAACGCTATCAACTTATAGAAAAGGTAGCGAGCAAACAATAATAAACAACTGATTAACAAACTAATAAAGATGAAACTAGTAAGAATATAGCTTTCCAATATGGAAATTTGCCTGTTAAAATGAAAAAGAAACTCCAAAAGAATAAAATGCAATACAAAAATGAAAGTATATAATTTAGAAAATATTAAATCTGCTGCCGAACTGAAATATCGGACTGAAGCAATTAGTATGAGCGAACGTTCTATTATAGTGCTCGACACTTTTACCGGCATTGCCCAAAAGCTGCAAGCTGTTTCTATTTCTTTATTCCATCTCGATATCGAAAAGGTTATGAATCAATTGCAGGATTTCGAGAATGATTGTGGAAATTGGCTGGACAATCTTCTTTCCTCCGAAATGCAGAAAGCAGAAGCTGCCAAAGAAATAAAAGTACACATCGATCAAATTTCCCGTTTATGTAATGAAAATCCGAACATCATTGACGATCATGAGATTATGGCTCACGGAGCAATGATATCCTCTCTTATTCTGTCACATTATTTAGAAGAATGTACGAAAAAGAACTTCATCTTGAACTCATGTCATTTCATGCGGCTAGGGCTTGATCGGAAACCGGATATAAAGTATGTGAAAAAAAATGTAGAAGAACTGATGAAAGCCTGTCCCGATGTCCCCATTCTTATTACCCAAAGCCGTTTGTGTAAAAATGCATATGATGAAGTGGATTTATTCCCACAAATAGGAAATGAGTATTATGCCACTGTTATCGGGGCTGTATTCCATGCGGATGAAATTATAACATCCTTACGTTCTGATGAAATTTGTTTCCGAGGTATGGAACATACTCGGACTCTTACATACGGTGAAGCCGAGAATTTTATTGATAGCGGCATTGCATTGCTTCATCCGGAATGTATTCCGCTGGCGCGCACCGTCGGTATGGCCATTGTATTGATAAAAACACCGGAAGATACATTACGGATATCATCAGAAAAAACAGGAACAAAAGTAAAAGCTGCTGTTTCACGCAGAGGTGTGGTCTTTGTCAAACTTCGTTCGTTGGGGGTTCTTACTTCTTATCTATTTATTGGAAAAGTATTTGATGTGTTCGAGAAATATAAGGTTCCTGTCTATTTAGCGACTTCCTCTAATGTGAGTGTTTCATTGGCTGTGAAATGTAGCAACGACACATTACGCCTGATATATCGTGAATTACATAAGTATGCGGAAATAGGAATGGAAACAGAAATGTCTGTGGTCAGCGTTATTGGCGATCTAAATTGGGAAAAGCATACAGGGTTGGAAGCCAGAATTATAGAAACGCTGAAAGAGATGCCGGTATGCATGATTTCATATGGCAGCAGCACTCACAATCTTTCAGTGCTGGTACGGGAACAAGATAGAGAAAAGGCATTAATGACACTGTGCAAAGCCTTTCTGGATATTCCATCAGAAAAATTTGATGTAATAAAACAAACTCAATTACAAGACTCTTTTGTCATGTGACCTTCTTGAATAAACAGAAGCAACAAATTTGCCCGACAGGTATTTGTTGCTTTTGTTTTTGATTAAATAATTCTTTCCCTTATAAACAAAACAGACATATAGTTGATTACCAGTCCTGAATAACCTTTTAAAATAGTTGCTGTTATCCATTCTTAACTTTAACACAGAACAGGAGATAATAAAATGGATTTAAAGCAAACAAAGAACATCTCTGTTAAAATACTTTTTGTATATTTGCAACAATACGTTTTATCGTTAAAATAGTTGTAACAGAAATAATACACATAAAAGAAAAACAGAGTAAATAGAAAATGAAGCGAGTTATTAACCTGGACAATTGGAATAGAAAAGAGCATTTTAAATTCTTCTCGGCTCTCGATGACCCTTTTTGGGGAATTACCACGACTGTTGATTTCACAAGCATATATCAACAAAGTAAAAATATGGAAGTTTCTTTTTTTCTTTATTCTGTGCACTTCCTATTGAAATGTATCAATGCGACTACTGCATTCAAATTACGTATAGAAAACGGAGAAGTAGTAGAATATGATAAAATCAATATTTCGCCCACTATCGGAAGAGTTGACGGAACTTTTGGCTTTGGATTTTTTGAGTATGACACAGATCTTTCCTTATTTATTGAAAATGCAGAAAAGGAAATACATAGAGTAAAAAACAGTACCGGACTTTCTTTTTCCAAGGACACAGCAAGAGCGGATGTCATCCGTTATTCGGCTCTGCCCTGGTTTGCCTTTTCCGAGATGAAACATGCCGGTTCAATTCAAACAGGAGATTCTATACCCAAAATTTCCACAGGTAAGCTGATACAAGAAAAAAAGAAACTTTTGCTTCCTATATCCATCAGTGTCCACCATGGCTTGGTGGATGGACGAAATGTTGCTGAATTTATACAGAACGTAAAAGACGGACAAAATAATACATTATGATATGATTGCTCTCTCTTCCTATTCTAATAATAAAACATGAAAAATAAAATAGAATTTATCGCTTTTGATGCCGATGACACTCTTTGGGAAAATGAACTTTATTTTCAAGAGTTGGAACACAAATTTTGTCATCTTCTGAGGAAATATTCACCGGCTCCTTCCGTATCAGAAGAATTGTTCAAGACAGAAATAAAAAATCTGCATATCTATGGTTATGGACTGAAAGGAATGCTGCTTTGCATGATTGAAACCATTTGCAAAGTTACTAATGGAGAAGGAGACCTCAATCTCGTAAAAGAAATCCTCCGATCAGGTCAGGAACTTCTGCAAAGACCAATCACATTATTGGACGGTGTGCAAGAAGTCATATCAGCCTTGCACGAAAATTATAAATTAGTATTGGCCACCAAAGGTGATTTGTTCGATCAAAAAAGAAAGATTTCTGCGTCCGGACTACAAGAATACTTTTGTCACATAGAAATAATGAGCGACAAGAAAAATGCGGATTATAAAAGATTGCTTGATCATTTAGGATGTAAGGCAGAAAATTTACTGATGATAGGTAACTCGATAAAGTCGGATATTATTCCCATATTGGAACTCGGAGGTTATGCAGCCTATGTACCTCATCATGTCACTTGGGCACACGAACAATATGAAGGAGAAGTAACGCACTCCCACTTTATTAAGTTGAATAACATTAAAGAGATACAAAACTATCTTTAGTTTTTGCCATACTCCATTCTCCACGTGGTAACTCTTTGAACAAAAATACCACGTCCGGCAAGACTCAAAAAAGGATAAGTCACTCTATACAACAAAAAAGGGTTGTCAAAACGTGGATAATGCTGTCGTTTCGTTCGTAGGGGCGAGGTTCGCTCGCC
>ERZ860023.512-NODE-512-length-22754-cov-1.397418_pt1 | contig 22754 bp, 17 predicted proteins | sample MGYA00509983_ERZ860023 | MGnify/ENA primary metagenome ERZ860023 (study PRJEB30046, sample SAMN00715180) | human gut metagenome | study: EMG produced TPA metagenomics assembly of the A metagenome-wide association study of gut microbiota in type 2...
ATACGCCATCCGCCGCAAATACCACCGTACTCAACACCGGAATCATCAAACATACCGCAATAATAATGCTTGCAAATTTCTTTAATACTTTCATATACTTAACCTCTTTCTGTTTTTTATCTTCCCCTGTTCCGGTTGGATATTATTGAACTGTACCTTCCGGAGGTGCTTCGGTCTGTCCGCCGCCGCTGTCTGTTCCGCCATCCGGCACAACCGGAGGTTCTACAGTTGTACCGCCTGTATTATCCCCGGTACTGCCATTTCCTCCGACGCCGCCTGTTTCTCCCGAATTTCCGGTATTACCACTGTTTCCGCTCATGCTTCCGTCATCATAATTTCCGCCGGTGTTTCCGCCTTCGTAGTTACCGCTGTTATCGGTATATCCACTGTCATTATAAGATTCACCGCTATCATATGACGACTGCGATCCTGTTCCCGAAGACTTCTTTGCACTTGCAGTATACGAAATATTAGAACCGACCGTCTGCACTGTAGACGATGGAACATATCCTGTAATGCCAAACAGGAATTCATGAAGCTTTGTTACATTCGATACAAGATTATCCGGCACGACAACGCTTCCGATCTCTGAAAGCATATCTGTATACTTATCTTCCGGGAATCCCATATTTCCTACCAGTTTATATTCACTGTAAGCTGAAGCATATTTCAAAATCTCCGGCAGCGTAAAACTTGTTGAAACTTGCGGGAACACTTTATCGATGATCTTGTTTAACGTTCCGATATCCGCTCCCTTCGCCTTTCAAACATTTTTTCTATTACAAGGCGCTGACGCTCCGTACGAGTAAAATCTCCGCCTGCCGTAGAACGAATTCTGGCATAAGTTGTCGCCTGCGTTCCGTCTAATTTCTGAAGGCCTGCACTTTGAAGAAGATTTGCCGCCTTTCCCGCCGAATTTGCCGTTTCAGGAATATATTGATTAATATACGGAAGTTCTTCCTCTGTAACTTCAATCTCTATGCCCCCAACAGATCTACCGCATCTGCGATCGCGCCAAAATCAACCGTCACATAATCCTGAATATCAAGATCAAGATTCATGTTCAACATATTGATAGCAAGTACGGGACCTCCGTAGCTATATGCCGCATTACACTTCTGATAAGTTCCTTCTGAAAGATCAAGCAGCGTGTCTCTGTACACTGACACCATCTTGATTTCCTTTGTCTTATTATTCAAGCTTGCAACGATAATACAATCCGTACGATTTCCTTCTCCCAAGTCACCGTCTCTTGAATCCACGCCAAACAGTGCAACATTCGTATAACCGTCTCCAAGATCTACATTTTTATTTTTCTTCACTTCTTCATTGATAATGATGTCGTCCGCTTTAATTGATTTCGTATCAATCTTACTCCACTTCGCATAAACATACATTAATCCGAATGCTAAAAGCGCTGCGATGAAAGCTCCTACGCAGATTAATGCGATCTGCCATGGCTTCATCTTATGAACACGTCTCTTTTTGCGCTTCTTTCCTTTTCCTGAAGCGGAAAAATCTTTCCTGCGGGTAACCGGTTTCTTTGGCTTAGTTGACGTCTCTTTCCCCCTGTGCATTGCTTGCCTTCTGCGGGATGAATTACGCTTCACCTTGTTCTTTGACATATTTTCTCACCTATTTTAGTATATACTTAATCTACATCATACCATGATACAACAAATCTCTACATTATTCAATCATTTCCCCTGAAAAGATTAAATAAAAATCCCCAAAGTTCCCCGGGGATTTTTATCTGCATATTGAGGCTATTTCGCACAATATACTTATTCATATTTTTTTAATTGTTCAAGAATCGTTCTCGCCTTTTCTTCCCATGTATTCTCTAAAGCCTCTTTATCCAATAACGCCTTATATGTTTCATCTGTTTTCAGCAATATTGCCTTATCTAACTGCTCTAAAAATTCTTTATGGTCATGTCCGATCAACACCGATTCATATTTCCTGCATTCGTCCATATCCGTTGTCACGATCGGTTTATTAAGCGCCATATACTCAAATAATTTAACCGGAGAAGTCGCTTTCGTAATGTCGTTGATCAAAAACGGAATCGTTAAAACATCCATACGGGCGGCATAATTCTGAAGGATCTCATATGGACGCGACCCGCAAAAATGAACGTTTTTCCATTGATCTGCTCCCGATTTATCATAAGAATCATCATATTTGATTCCAAAAAGTACAACTTGATATTTATTTTCCTGATCAATTTTTTTCAACAGATCATAATCAAACCATTTTGCCAGCGCCCCATAATATCCGATAACCGGCTGCCCCTTTTTCAAGATAGACTCAAACTCTTCATCACACTTAAAATTCGGATCGCACCCATCATGAAAGTGAGCATAATCCACGCCATTACTTGAAAAAGCAAGCCGAACATTTCCTCGCTTTTCAATGACATCTTTCTTCAGCGCCTCGGCAGTTACAACAACAAAAATATTTTTATCTGTCATAGCCAGATCATACTTTTCTTTTACGTTCACGGGAAGTTCGTCTGTTCCCGCAAGATGCGGATTCAGGTCGTCAATATACTCATAAACGATTTTATATCCCTGCTGCATATACTCTTTAATCTTTGCCGCAGGCAAAGTCCAGTCTGTTGAATAGAACTGAACATATTTCGGAGCTTTGCATTTTTCAAGTTCCTGAAAAAGCAGCTTTGAAAATGCTGTATTCGCATAGTTGACCAGATATAAATTATCCGCCTGTTTTTTGATCCGCTTCACATCATCCGTAAAACGTGTCACTTCATAAAAGACAAGCGTTCTTTGCTTCGCAAAATTGCTGAAAATATGCTGAGGTCTTTGGTACAAAGGCACATCCCATCCAAATGAACTTCTCCAGATCACAATCCGATCGTAAGAATTTTTTGAAAGAATCCGGTCGATTCCCTCGATAAATTTCTTTTTATTAACAGCGACATAAATTCTTTCTTTTACAGAAAGCTTTACAAGATAATTAGAATAAATATATCCTGCCGCCTTTTTTATCGTTCCTGCCAACCCATATTTTTTTACAAGATTTTTCAATTTACTGATCTTATCTTTCATTTTTCTCCCATTCTCCCATATACGCTTTCAATTCTGCCGCTTTCACAGACCAGTCATTTTCCCACGCACACTTTTTCAGGAGCTCCTTCCGTTTTTCATCCTTGCAGTCGTCCTTACATTCTTCAACCAATGAAACAAATTCCTGTACATTTTGGGCGATTTTTACCGCAGTATATTTTAAACATTCCGGAAGCGCTGTTGAAACAACCGGTTTCTCCATCGCCATATATTCAAATAATTTAACAGGAGAAGTTGCTTTTGTAATATCATTGATCAAAAACGGGATAATGCATACATCCCAAAAATGTACATATCCTGCCAATGACTCATAAGGTTTTTTTCCAAAATACTTCACATTTTTATAATCAAGCAGCCCGCTCTTTTTCAGCGAATCATCATGCTCAATCCCGATCAGGATCAACTGGATCTTCTCATTATCTGCCAGTCTTTTCAAAAGATCATAGTCAACCCAAGCCGCCAATGCCCCGTAATATCCGACATGCAGCATATCTTCTTTAAGCCACTGTCTGTAGACTTGATCTTCCGTCACGCTCTCCGGTACAAACTTGTCACACTCTGCCCCATTGGAAATTTGAACGATCCTCGTCTTTTTATTATTCGACTTTGCCTCTTTATACAGTTTATCCGCAGTCGCTACAGTCAACACATTTTTTGCTCTTAACAAATATTGATGTCTCGATCGGATCTGCGCGATTTTTTTTCTTGAAATAAGTTCCTCATTAATATCATCTACATACTCATAAATAATCCGAAATCCAAGTTCTGAATATTGTTTTATTCTGCTTACCGGAACGGTATCAGTAGAATATAATATGACGTATTTCTTTTCTATCTGCTTCAATGCATTTAATAAATACTTCCTATAATAATACAGATCCAATACATATACATGACGCGCAATCGGCGTGATACGCCGTCTATCCTTAAAATCTATATCATAATACGAATTGTATAAAATGAGCGTCTCCTCATCCCCCATATTTCTAAGCATATGCTGAGGACGCTGCATCATTATGTTGTGATATCCAAAGTGATTCTCATAAATAACAATCCTGGAATAACCTCTTCTTAAAATCCGATCTATAAGATCTTTCCTCACCCGACTGATCGGCGGATTCCATAAGTCACGCTCTGTTTTCTTCCACTTTACGGCAATCATCTTGATTGTTCCGCATATACCCTTTTTTCTGATTTTATTTATGAGTTCTTTTCCCGCCATGACTTTCCTTTCTCAATTCAAACAAAAACTTCACATTGCTGTTCCAAAAACGTTTTATACGCTTCGGTTCTTTCGTAATCCTATACAGCCACTCCAAATTATGACGTATAAAAAATGAAGGAGCACGCTGTTTCTTACCGCTTAAAACATCAAAACTCCCACCGACGCCAATATAAATTCCTTTTCTGTCAGAACGGAAATATTTATGAATCAAAAGTTCCTGCTGAGGAGCGCCTAATGCGACAAACACCAAATCCGGATCAAGCTCCGTTATCTGCCGCATTACCTTTTCTTTATCCTCTACATATCCATCTGTATATCCGGAAATAATGACATTCTTGTACTCTTTCTCAATCCGTCTGACAAAAGAATCCAAAACCTCTCTTTTTGCTCCGAACAAATAAATCGAGCACTTTTTTTCATTTGCATATTTAAGCAGTTCCTCACACAATTCCACTCCCGGTATCCTTTCTTTAAAACGGAATCCCAACTGCTCTCCACCCTTTACAATGCCGATACCGTCTGCAGCAATCACTGTATTTTTATCCATAAGAACCCGATTCATCTCCGGCATCTTCTTTCCGAGCATAAAAATCTCCGGATTGGCTGTCACAACAAAACAGCCTTTCTTTTCATCAATCCTTTTCTGCAAAAAATCTAAAAATCTATTTTTACTCCTCTATATGTTCTCCCATAATATGCTTTTATAGATGCCATCACTTCTTTTCCTCGAACCCTTCCGTACTCTCTTTTACAAAAAGTATTTTTCCTGTCATAATGATCAATTTCAAATCGAGCAGAATCGAATAATTCTGTATATACATCAGGTCAAGCTTCAGCTTATCATACGCTGTCGTATTATATTTTCCGTAAATCTGAGCATATCCTGTAAGTCCGCCCTTGACTTTTAGTCTGTAAGAAAATTCCGGCACTTCCGCCGTATACTGCTCTACATGCTCCACCCTCTCCGGACGAGGACCTACAACGCTCATATCTCCTTTTAAAATATCAATAAACTGCGGCAATTCATCAATTCTGGTCTTTCTTATAAATTTTCCGACAGGGGTGATCCTTTCGTCATCTTCTTTTGCCGGTATGACTTCCCCCTCTTTTTCCGCATCTACGATCATACTTCGGAATTTATGAATTTCAAATACTTTTCCCCCGATCGTACATCTTTTCTGCCTGAAAAAGACAGGACCTCCATCATACAATTTGATCGCGATTCCGGTAATAAGCATAATTGGAGATGTTATCACCAGCATAAAAACAGAAATAATAATATCCAATGTTCTCTTTACAAACTTTTGTTCAAAAGTAAACCCATTATTACGCGACAGCAATAATGGAGTGTCAAAAAAATGAATATTTTCGGAGCTGCGAATAATAATGTCCGAAATTTTCGGTGTAATATACGACCGGATTCCTTCTGCATAACAAAACTTTACTAATTTATTACGCAAAGGAGAATGTATATCACAGAGAATACCGCGTCAAACTTCTTCATTTCTTCTGTGATACGATCCCAGCCTTCTTCTACATTCATGGATTCTTTTATATTATATCGATCTTTTCTTGAATTTACTTTTCTCAAAAAGGATGTCGGATCGTATTCTTCATATAACAGTAGAATATCTCTGGGCGGAAATAGTTTTCTGAAAATCCAATTTACAACTAATGTCCACACTAAAATAACCCCGACATCAATAAATGTCAGAACGATCATAGCTTCAACAGGAATGAATTTCGCCGACAAAAGAACTGTCTCCAAATAAATCAGCACATTTGATGCCAACAAAGCAAGCGTCTGCGACAACATTAAACTGCTGCTTTTTAAATATCCGATCTTCATTCCGCCTAAAATATAAGAAAAAACCGTAAAAAAGAACGCGTAAAACGCAGCCATCATCAGATAGCCTTTATAATAAAACGGAAAAACAATTCCATCGTTATAGTTTTCATCCCATATATGAATGAAAAAGAATATCAATATCGCCAATAATAATATATTAAATCCAAAACGTATCAGCCTCTTATACTGTTCCAGCTTCCCAGTATGCATCGCTATATACTCCTCTTTTCTTCTGCATTGTTCTATATCTGTTAGATTATAGTATATCTTGTACCTTTTTTCAAGGTTTCATCATTTTCTACATTTTTATTTAAGAAAAAAGACATCCTTCTTTAAGATGCCTTTTTATTCTATATATTTTTCACAAAATTCTGCAATTTAAAACTACTTTTTCCGAGAAAAATCTTTCTTGTTATAAAGTTGTAGACCATAACGATCACAGTGGCAATGATCTTTGACAACATATAGTAAATATGCATCATGTCAACAAACAGCCACATAAACAACTGATTTATTCCCAAACCGATCACGCTTAACACAATAAACACAATAAATTCCTGTGTCTTATTCGCATCCTTTTTCGCATCAAATACCCATTTTACACTTAAAATGTAATTGTATATCACTGATGCCGTAAAAGAAATCATTCCCGAAATCAAATAATGAATCCCGCAAAATTCCGTCAGTAAAAACAATAATCCTGCATCAATAACAAAAGCTGTTCCGCCTACAAACCCGAATTTTATAATCTGGGAAAATAATTTCTTTGTATTACTCATGGGCTTTGTTTCCTTTTTCCATACTGATCATCTGCAGTTTAAACTCAAAGTCCTGACGATCTTTTTCCACGATCGTTGTCAAAATCAATCCTGCAAAGAAAGATTGAATCGCTGCCAGCGCAACAAATCCGCTGACGATCAATGTCGGGAAATTAGGTACTAATCCGGTCTTTAAATATGTCACAAAGACAGGAATGAATAAGATTGCCGCAATTAGAACCAGCAGCGCTGACAACATTCCGAAAAATCCTAACGGCTTATAATTCTTATACAATCTGCCGATTGTCTTGAGCACTTTAAATCCATCGGAATAAGTATTCAGCTTTGATTCGCTTCCGTCAGGACGGTCGCGGTATTCAATGATTACATTTTCAACAAGCATGTTTTTATGCACAGCATGAATACTCATTTCTGTTTCAATCTCAAACCCCTTTGACAGAACCGGAAACGTCTTTACAAACTGATAGCTGAACGCCCGATATCCCGTCATAATATCACGAATATTACTCTTAAACAGATGGTTGATCGTTCCTCTTACGAGACTGTTTCCGAAATTATGGAACGGACGTTTATTTTCTTCAAAATAAGTGGATGACAAACGATCTCCTACTACCATATCCACATTTCTTTCCAATACTTTTGTAACCATTTCCCGTCCAAATTCCGCCGGATACGTATCATCTCCATCGATCATAATATAACATTCCGCGTCTATTTCACGAAACATGCGACGGATCACGTTTCCCTTTCCCTGCTGATATTCATAACGAACAACAGCTCCGGCTTCTCTTGCGATTGCAGCCGTGTTATCCGAAGAATTGTTGTCGTACACATAAATTGTAGCTTCCGGCAACTCTTTTTTCCAATCTTCCACTACTTTTTTAATCGTCTGACTCTCATTATAACAAGGAATCAAAACTGCTATTTTATCCATTTTTTGTATTTTTCCTTTCTCTTTTCCATGATAACAACCCTTTTTGAGTAATTAAACTTAACATAAGCGGTAAGCACATAATCACAGGGTATGCATAACGAACGAGTGCTACAGGGGAGATCAACAACGTGAACCAGTATGCCCCCCAAAAGCCAAACACAAATAATTGCTTATAATTTTTTCTATAAAAACTAACACTTATTCCAAACAATAATACAATAAAATATGTGCCCGGAACAAAAAAGTTGGAAACTATCGGAATTTTTTTCCATACAGCACTTTGAAAAAACGGTCTTAATATCTCTTCGTACTGCGGGAACAAACTCATTCGCTCTAAATAAATATAATCTCTTAAAACAAATTCGGATCTGCCATATCAAATTCAGTATACGGATGAAACATTCTTTCATCCGGATATGATTTATTCGGATACCAAAACCCACAACTATTCTGCAAAAAAGCTTCTATATATTTTCTCGGACTTTTCAATCCAATACTTACATATAACTTTCCATATTTGGGCAGATCACTTTTCAAAACTTCTGAATTTAAATAATTCTTCGTTGCATCTGAAATCATCGGTCTATATTGATAATCCATAATATTTTTTTCCGGTATCAATTCCAATAGAGCTTCTTTTTCCTCATCCGTATACGCTTCCGGAGTTTCAACATACACTTTTGCCAACTGCTGGCATGGTATACTCATCATTTCACGAATGTTGCCGGATTTAACGCCTAGACTTGGAAGCAAAATATTCTGATATGATACATAGATTAACATTGATAACATAAACAAAATAATAGTTCCTTTCTTCTCTCTTTAAAACAAAAAAAGCAAATCGGTATGAGCAAGATCAATGCATATAATCCATTATTCCGAAACATACACATTAATACTACATATAAAACAAACTTGACTAAATTCCACCGATTATCCCAAAATCCTGATGTGCGATCCGCCATCTCGATCAAACTTAAACTAACTAAAACAAAAAAACCTGCAAAGATACTGTCCTTTGTATCCCACACACTCATAATATAATGCAATGGGAAGCACAAATAAAAGCACATCGTAAACCAAAAAAGTCGATTATAACCTTTTTGCAACAAAAACCATGCAACTTTCATCGCCGCATATGCCAAAAACAATACCTGTAAAAGTGTAAATATCCCTAACCCAATTTCATAACTATGAAAAACAACATATCCGATTTTCATAAAACCGGACAATAATAATGAATGTAAAACCGGATGGTGGCCACTCACGTTCCCTGTAACCAAAAATTGCAATGTTTGATCTATTGAATCATAATCATAAATTCCCGGAAACATAGCAAGATAAGCAATGCCCCATATAACAATAATCGCTAAGAATATTTTCCATTTTGATATATTTTTCACACAAGATTCCGCAGCTTTAAATCTACAATCATCTAAAATGTAAATCAATAATACAAAAAGTGGAAATAAAAAAATTGCCAAACAGAGAACTTTTATCCATGTAATCCATAACCAATTAATTGCTCTTAAATACTCTATCTGAGCACCTATAATACAGATACATGCAAATAATAACGAAAGAATTCCTGCAAAAACCGCTTTCTTCTTTGTGATAACTTTACAGCAATAATACACTGAAAAAGCAGATGCCGCATAAATAAAATAATAGATTATATTATTTGCATAATTGGGAGATACATCCATTCCCGTTCCTATCTTAATATAATAAACGACACCGATCGTCCCCACAAAAGCCCATATTAAAGAAATTATTACACTTTGCTTTTTTAATTTTTCACTCATTATATCCTACTCCCGATTTAGCCCTGACACAAACTCATTGCTAAATCTCTGGCAGCAATCATGCAATCTTCCATTGAACAGTATGTCCACGCTCCATATCTGCCAATCGTATAGATTCCATTTTTTTCTTCTTCCGCTTTAAATTGCTGAACCATTTTCTCTGTCTCAGTATTGATATGCACGTAAGCCGGATCCATGATAATAGTCGAATGTTCTTCTAATTTTGTATCATCATCAATAATTCCCAACTTATGCAAATTTTCAAGAGTTAATTTTAACTGCATTTCTACATCTTGTTCTGTAATCTCATCTTCTTTTCCATATCCGATCTCAATATACATACTAAGTTTGTCTGCATCCAAAATATTATCGTAAAATCCAATTCTATAAAAATTCACTGCTTTATCCGGAATATACATCCAATGCTCTTCTGTGAATTTTGATTTTTTGTTGAACCCAAGATTAAATACGAGAACTTTATTATATGACAATCGGTTCTTCAAAGCAGAAAACTTTTCACCTTCAAAATATCCTAAAAAGTGATTTAACGGAGAAGTATTGATCAAATATTCATAATTTATTTTGCTGCCGTCATCCAATTGCGCAACTTTATGTTCATTATCAATTTTAACAACTTCATGTTCCATCAAAATTTTAGAACTATCCAATGCATCATACAGAATCTGGATAAAGGAACCCGCTCCGTTTCTTGGATAAAGAAAGCTATTGTTATATGAAGTGCTGTCTTTATTTGCTTTCATATTATCTATGATTGCCGGAATGTCTGCATACGGAAAAAATCTGCCCATTGCATCTTTATCCAATGTCTTTAAATCAACCGCATACAACTTTTCATTATATGGTTTTAAGAACTTTTCAACGATTGACTTTCCAAATTTCCCATAGAGCATATCCAAAAAGCTGTCATAATCTTCCTTTTCTTCTTTATGGAATAAATCATAGAGACAATCTATAAACTCTTCTTTCTCTAATTGATGAATATTTGTCTGAAACGGATAATCCACCAATTCTCCCTTATAAATAATTTTTGTATTTTTATCTTTATATTTAATATCTTCCGGATTCACGCTATCAAGAAATTTCTTTTTGAATTCATCTGTACTAAAATGGAAGAAATGCCCTGCATAATCCCAAACATAATCTTTCTTCTTAATAGTACGGCAATATCCACCCACTTCTTTTTCTTTTTCGATAATTAAATAATCACCGTCTGCGTAGTTTGCAAAAGTAAGTCCGGATATTCCAGCGCCAATAATCAAATATTTTACATTTCTATCCATCTGCTTTTCTCCTTTACTTCAAAAGATCACCAAATTTTTCTATAATCGCATCTGCGATACGTTCACTTGCATGCCCGTCTCCGTATGGATTACTTGCATGACTCATCGCATGATATGCTTCTTCATCTGTTAATAGTTTCTTTGCCTCTTGATAAATGACTTCTTCATCCGTACCTGTAAGTTTTAGCGTTCCTGCCTTTATTCCTTCAGGCCGCTCCGTTGTATCACGTAATACGAGAACCGGTTTTCCGAGAGACGGTGCCTCTTCCTGTATTCCTCCACTGTCTGTCATAATCAAATAACTTTTGTTTTGGAAATTATGAAAATCAAACACTTCCAATGGTTCAATCAAACGCACTTTATCACAATCTTGAAATACATCGTTAGCCACCTGTCTTACACGAGGATTCAGATGAATAGGATATACGACTTTCACATCATCAAATTCATCTACAAGTCTCTTAATCGCCCGGAAAATATGATACATCGGCTCCCCTAGATTCTCTCTTCTATGAGCAGTTAAAAGAATCATTCGGTTATCGCCCACCCACTCAAAAATCGGGTGCTGATAATTTTCATCAACAGTAGTTGCCATCGCATCAATGGCTGTATTTCCTGTAATATATATCTTAGACTTGTCTTTTCCTTCATTCAACAAGTTTTGAGCGCTCACCTCTGTCGGAGAAAAATGCATATCGGCGAGACATCCTACCATTTGACGATTCATTTCTTCAGGATATGGGGAATATTTATTCCATGTACGGAGTCCGGCCTCAACATGTCCGATTGCAATTTGACTATGAAACGCTGCCAATGCTCCTGCAAAAGTAGTTGTAGTATCACCATGAACTAATACGATATCCGGTTTTTCTTTTTCCAAAACTTCACTAATGCTTCCTAACACTCTCTGAACTACATCATTCAATGTCTGACCTTGTTTCATAATATCCAAATCATATTCCGGCTTAATTTGAAAAGTTTCCAAAACCTGATCCAACATCTGTCTATGCTGTGCCGTAACACATGTAATCTGTTCAATCTCTTCTCGCGACTGTAATTCTTTCACTAACGGTGCCATTTTAATTGCTTCCGGTCTCGTTCCAAAAACCGTCATCACTTTAATTTTTCTCATGTTGCTACCTCTCACCATCATAAGTTAATGTAAAATCTTATTTTCAACAAAATCATCAAATTTCTTTGCCACATTTACTGCATCATATTTTTTGCGGTTTTCTTCGTTTACTTCAATTTGATATCCTTCGTATAAAATCAAATATAAATAATTTTTGATCTCATCTACTGTATAGGAAACCGTAAGTCCATTCACATCGCGTACCACATCAGCCCCCGCTCCATCAAACATCGTAATTCCAAAAATCGGTCTGTCCGCGCCAATATAATCAGCTAATTTAGCAGCGAAGAAAATGTTCTCATCTAACACACCGCTCAAATTTGCATCAATATGAATCAGCCAGTCACTATTCTTCATAAGGGATAAGCTCGTTTTATAGTCCACAGGTTTCTTGATCTGAACAATATCTAACAATTCATTATCTAAAAGATATACTTTTTCTTTTACAGACATATTTCCATAAAAGAAAACTTCTAATTTCTCCGCCAAGTCCGAATGTTCTTTTTTCATACTAGCTATAGCTTTAAGAAACAAATGCGGCGTTCTGATATCATCAAGATGTCCAATATATACCATCCGTATCTTTCCACTATTTTCTGCATCAATCTCTTTATCATACAAAGAATAATCAAAACTATGCGGAAGAACGATTGCTTTCGCTTTTATAGCGTCTGAGTATTTGCCGGTCATATATTGCTTTTGATATGGATTATTCATAATAATATAATCAGATTTTGTATAATGGCATCTTCTAATTCTTGCTCCTTTTTATACGGAATCTGCTCTTTTTTCATTCGTTTCTTCCATATCTCGTTCTTAATCATTCTCTTAGGTGATATAATTTCCCGAATTCCCATCGGTCTGATATATCTATTCTGTAATGAATACGGAGAAATCTTTTTTATAGTTTTTAATACAAAAGGATTATTTGCGATTGGATCTCCAAACGATGCAATCCACTTAATTTCCGGTTTAATTTCTTTTATTTTCAATCCGATCTCATGTGATTCCGGAGGCATGGAACGAGTCATAATAATGTCATACTCTTTTTTATGAGCGTTAAAATACTCTATTGTTTTGTTTTTCCATATCTCCAAAGTGTCTGCCTGAATTGGAATTTTCCGAACATTTTCGCATTCCGGCAGATATTCTTTATTTCCATATGACCAAGATGCATTACTTTCCTGCATACAAACATCATATTGCAATTTAGAATTTCTGAGAAGTTTATTGTCACTAATCCTTCTGATGAATTTATCGGCGGATAAAACCAACTTATAACTAATATTTTCTTCATTAGAATTTTCCTTTCAATCTTCTTGCCATTTTCATTGCAGTGTTCCATTTTCTACCATTCAATCTGACAAATTTAAACTTTGTCTTTCGATTATATCTTATATATGCCATACAATTTATCCGTTCATATAAAGCCTTATTCACCTTCAATAAATACTGATCAAAGTCCACTATTTCTTTATATGCTCTTGCATGATCCTTATCATATTCACAATAGATAGAATAATGTGTATTTAACGTATATGTGAGAATAATTTCTATATATTCTCTTTTATTTGACGACAACTTTGAAGAAATATGTGTATAATATTCTATCAGCCATTTTATCATTTTTTTATGGTGTTCTTGATTTCGGACAAAATTATCCATATTCATGCTTTGTTCTTTTCTTCCGATAAAATAACGATAAATATCCAGATGATAATACGTAAAAGTCTCAACTTTCGTCATAGGAACAACATTATACTGCATGTCTACATAAAATGTTTTTTCTAACATTTTAAGACCGGACGTTCTTAAAATTTCTGTCTTATACGTAGATGTTGCCATAACAAAATATTCACCTTCAAGAATTTTCAGATCAATATCATCAAAGCAATAACATTTTCTATCTTCTAAATTCTTATATACAAAATATTCCGATTTACTATTGTACGTATGTTCCTTTCGATAATCACACACAACTAAATCTGCATCTTCCGATTTTAATCTATTCACAAATTTCACAAAATCAGTAGAGTTAAACCAATCATCACTATCTAAAACTCGAAAATATTTTCCCTTTGCTTCCTTGATGCCTGCGTTTATTGTAGAGCCATGCCCTCCATTTTCTTTATCAATCAGTCTGACTGTCTCCGGATAACTATCCACATACTTTTGAATAATTTCAACGGAATGATCTTTTCCTCCGTCATTTACTACAAGTATTTCTATATCATCCATTATTTCAGAAACAATCAACGAATCTAAACATCTTTTTATATATTTTTCTGTATTATATACCGGAATTAATATTGTTAATGCTTTCATGCGTTCTTCAGGATTAAAAATCCATTTTCTCCTTTCTTTCTTTCTGTTTTTTTATAATCGACTGTACAATCTGAGTATATGATGTATTATCAAAATCTACCGAATTAATTACCACATCATTCTTAACCGGTAAGGCTTCGACGAGCTCCTCCACACTAAAAAACAAATCTTGTACGCACTCAAATTTCTCATATAAATCCATCATTTTATTATAATAGTGTGGGTGCTGTGTGTATAACAGCGAGAAAGTTCTGCAGCCATTCATGAGTCCCAGTAAAGCGCCATGATAACGCATACTGATAACCACGTCACATTCTCGTACTTTTTGACAAATATTTTCAAAACTATATGCCATAGATTCTATAGAAAAATTAAATTCACTTTTCTTTTCACAAAATTCATTATAAAATTTGTAATCGCAATCGTGATAATTATAAAACGGAATAAAATGAATTTCTGTTTTTTCTATATCGTACGTACTCTGAATATGTTCAACTAACTTTTCTAAAGATCCCAGTAAATCCGCCTGACAAATCCAAATGATTCCTATCTTATATTTTTCACCTTTTTCTTTCATTACCTTTGGATATTCATTTGTTAAAACAATATCATTTATCATAGTTATTTCGTGTCCGCAAGCAGACTCTATGAGTCTTTTACTGTACTTATCTCTCACGCTAAAATTAACACTTCCGTCAATAATTCTTTTTAACTTTTCCTGATACTCCTCATTGACTATTTTTTCATTTGTACTCAACCCGATGGCATGCACTTCCTTATTCTTTTCTATAAATGATAATGCCAATTCAATGAATATTTTCCCTAAATCATATTTAAAGCTTTCTTCTTGAAGATATCCGCTATCATCTAAAATTGCTCCACCTCCAAAAATAACACTATCAAATATATCGGCCAAATGATTAAAATCAAATTTTGTTTTAGGATAATGAATAATATTCATGCCGGGATAGCGAAAAGCATCTAAATTTTCATTGTCACACATCATCACATAAATGTCATTTTTAATGACATTCAGGTCTCTGTACAATTTTTGCAGCATCAATTCATCACCCAGATTAACCGCTCCATAAAAACCAACCAATAATACTTTCGGGGATTTATCAGATGGAACTTTAAAATACTCCAAATTCACATAATCATTAACTTTTCCTAATACTGCTCTTTCGGAAAACTGCTCAAATAATCGATCTGCACATTGTTCTGTAAATTGTTTCATCTGATCTACAGAAACAATCACTTTTTCAACTCTTTGCTCTAAATTTTTTTCTAAAAGTTCTTCTTTTTCAACTAACAAAGACTGTTTTTTATCAATCTCTAAAATTTTCCGATTAAGATATTTTAGTTTTTCTATCATGCCTTGCACTCTATCCAACATTTAATTCTCAATCCCCTTTTCTACATAAATGAGTAATCATTTTCCTATTTGACTCTCATAATATGCGGCACATACTTTTTCCGCTGTACCTACTTGAATTACTTTTCCATGTTCTAACCAAACCACTTTATCACACAAACTTTTAATAGATTCTATAGAATGCGATACATAAAGAACTGTTGTACCTCCTGAAATCAAACTCCGCATTTTATTTTCACTTTTTTTCTGGAAATTCAAATCTCCCACTGAAAGAATCTCGTCCACGATCAATATTTCAGGCTCTACAATCGTTGCAACTGAAAATGCCAAACGAGCAATCATTCCTGACGAGAAATTTCTTACAGGCACTTCTAAAAAGTCATGTAATTCAGAGAAATCTACGATTTCTTGATATTTGCTGTCAATAAAATCTTTTGAATATCCCATAACAGCACCGTTAAGATATATATTTTCCCGTGCATTTAAGTCAAGGTCAAAACCTGCCCCCAATTCAATCATCGGGCAAATATTTCCTCCTACGAGAACTTTTCCTTTTGTCGGCTTCATAACTCCGGCAACCACTTTTAAAAGTGTAGATTTCCCTGCTCCATTTGATCCGACAAATCCAACCACCTGACCTTTTTCCACTTTAAAACTAACATCTTGCAATGCCCAAAACTCATTTTCTTTTTTGTGCATTTTTCGTTTTTCTCTTGCACTTTTACTGAACAAATCTACTGCCATCTGTTTTAAAGAGTTATTTTTTTCAATTCCTAAATTAAAACGCATCGATACGTTTTGAACATCTATCATAACAGCCTCCTAGATCCTACATATAATAAATAAACTTATCCTGATTTTTCTTAAATACAATCATCCCAATAACTAATGTAATTAAACATGATGCTCCGCATATAATAAAGCTTTTTACTGACGGCATTTGATCATATAAAATAATCGTTCTCGCAAACGTAATGTAATGATACAACGGATTAAATTTCAACACTTGTTGTATCCATGGATCCAGCATATTAATGTCGTACATTATAGGCGTAAAATAAGTCAAGATTGTCAGTACAATTCCATAAATATAGAACATATCCCGTAAAAATACGGATATCGTGGATAAAATGAATCCAACCCCTACTGTAAAAAGCAATAAACACAAATATGAATAGGGCAAAAGAAGATGTAATGCCGTAATATGACATTTCGTTTCACCACTGCCCGACAACAAAATCACACCATATAAAGGAATTAATGTTAACAAAAAATTAATTCCCACAAATAAGCATTTTGACAAAGGGAAAATATATTTAGGAATATATATTTTGTTCAACAAAGAGAAATTTGCCACTACAGCACTCATGGATGAATTTGATGCTTCACTATAATAATTAAAAAATGTTAGTCCCGTCATTAAATAAACAAGATAGTTTACTCCTGGCACAGAAAACTTAAAGACATTAGAAAACACAGCAGCCATAACCGCCATCATCAAAACCGGATATAATAAACTCCATAAAACACCTAGTACAGAGCGCTTATATTTCACTTTGAAATCTCTGCTGACTAATTGTCTCAATAAAAATGAATACTTTTTAAAATTATCTATGATATTTTTAATATACATTCCTTTCACCTTTCCTTTTTCTACATTCTGTACTAGTATACGCTATCCCTTTTAAAATTTCAAGCATTTCACAAGCATAGAAAGGAAAGATCCAATTTAAAAGAGCATTCCATTTTTTCTCCGATTTGGAATGCTCTGATTTCATCAATATTTCTTCATTGGAAGAATATATAGTTTTACAATATTATTTCCATAATTTTTAGCTGTCGCCCATCCATATCCATTTGGATTTTCTTTTTGTCCCAACCACTGCACATATTCTGCGCTTCCACGTTTCACATATTGAAAACGTGGATCTACAACAGGCTGTTTCAATGCTTCTTTTGAAGCATATGCCTTCAGATGCTGAACATGAGCTCTGATTCCAATCCGAATAGAATCAAATTTTGCTCCTGATGATCCCCCGCCAATAGCTCCTATCCCAGCAAAATTATATTGATCTTTCTTAACATCTCCACCGAACTTCAAAAACCCAGTTTCCATCATTGCCTGTGCAAAAGCGACCTCTGCTTTTACGCCTTCTACTTCACTTTCCTCCTTATATATCTGACAGAACTTCTCTATTGTAGGCGCTTCGCTCACATTACTGTATGGATATGATACCGTCGCCTTATTTTTATAAAACTTAACCATTTGAGAAACAGACACATTTGTTTTACCCATAATAGAGTACAACGTTTTTTCTGTTTCTAAAAGTGTCCATTTTTGGGCTGTCGATTGATTAAAAGTATAAGTTTGAACATTTGTCCCTGCTGCTGCAGATGCAGATGTAACATCTAATACATACCCAATTTTGACTGTATATAATATTTACCATCTCCCGCATCCACAAATCTCCAAAGCTGAGCATCGGAGCCGTTCCACGAATACTGCCATACATTTGCACCTGCTGTTCTTGATCCATTTGCCACATCCAATACTTTTCCGGATAATTTTGACTCTATCTTATAATATCCGTCAGACACTTTCTCAATCTCAAATTCTTGTGCCTCCGTGTTATTTATATTATAGATCCAAATATTTCCAAAATTTGCTTTAGAACCATTGGCGATATCTAAAGTTTTCGATGAACTTAACGCTGTCTGAATCGTATATATTCCTTCCGGAACTTCGATCGAATCATATTCTTTTTCCAAATGCCATTTCTGTGCCAAACTACCGTTTGCTGTATACGTCCAAATATTTGTATATGGTGCATACACAGCGCTCCAAATATCAAGAACTGTACCTGTTTTGGATCGAATATAATACCCCTCGCTTGTACTCACAAATTTCCAAAGCTGTGTATCTGAATTTGCAACCCATTTTTTTTGCACTACATTCACACCCGCTTTTCGCGTATCATTTTCTACTGTCAGTGCTTTTCCCGAATGCTCGGCAATAATTTTATAATATCCTTTTCCCACATAGGAAATATTAAACCGCTGTGGCTTCGTGCCATTATAATAATACAACCATACATTCGCACCATCCACTTTAGAAGCATTCGCTACATCTATAGTGTATTCAGATTCTTTAGAACTTCTTAATGTATATTTTCCATCTTTCACCGGCTGATAAGTAGATGCTTCAAATTTCCATTGTTGTCTTTTACCGCTCTCCAGATAACTCATCTGTACATTCATCCCTGATGAAGCTGTATTTCCACTAATGGAAAGAAATGTTCCCAGTTTCGACTGTAAATAATATCCACCGTCTTCCGCCTCGATAATCCTCCAAAGTTGTGCTTCTGATCCATTCCATGAATACTGCCATACATTCGCACCCTGCTTCTTAGATCCGTTTGCTACATCTAAGGACTTTCCGGACTTTTCAGAAAGAATCTGATAATATCCATTTCCCACATAATATAGTTCAAATCTCTGTGCTGATGTATTATTGGAGGCATACATCTGGATATTTGCATAATCTGTTTCCACCGCAGACGCTATATCTAAAACCTGCTTACTGTTTGTTGCATTTGATATCGTATATGTTCCGTTCTCAAGAGGTCTTTCATCAATCCCCTCTTTTCCCGATTCCAGTTTCCATTTTTGCGCGTCACTTCCATTCGCCGTATACATTTGAATATTTGTTCCTTCGGCGATAATTCCACTAAAAATATCTACAACTGTTCCCAATTTTGATTTTATGTAATAACTTCCATCCGAATTAACGATAAACTTCCAAAGTTGAGCGTTACTTCCGTTCCATGAATATTCCCACAAATTTGCGCCTGGTTCACTCGATGCATTTGCCACATCCAAAGATTTTCCTGATTGAACCGATAAAATTTGATAATATCCGGCTCCCATATACTTTATATCGAACATCTGATTTTTCGCACCCACATATGTTCCAAGCGTAGCATTTTGTCCGTTAATCGAAATTACATTCTCAGAAAATTTTGCATTTGAAATAACATACCTTCCATTTGCAACAGGTGCATTCTCCGCTTTTTTCAGCACCCATTTCTGGATATTATTTCCATTCACCTGATCCATACATACATTCGTTCCCGAAACCACATTCGATGTTGCTAACCCTATTGTTGTTCCTAATTTTGATCTTATATAATATGTTCCGTTATCTGCTTTTACAAATTTCCAAAGTTGAGCATCACTGCTATTCCATGCATATTGCTGCAAATTCGCATTTTTCTTCTCAGATCCATTAAAATATCTAAGCTTTTTCCCGAGTGTTCTGCCACGATCTTATAATATCCGTTTCCGACATATTCCACTTCAAATCTCTGTGCCGAAATATTTTTCAGACTATCTAATTCAACATTGGCGAAATTATCTGATGATTCTTTTGATACTGTAAGAACTTGATTTTTATTTACACTATTTGCAATCGTATATGTACCGTTTTCTATCGTTTTATTATCAGCTTTAGTCAATTTCCACTTTTGAGCATTGCTTTGATTACAAGTATATGTCCATACTGTATTCCCATCGCTTGTCACTCCCGAGTGTATATCTATACAAGTATTCAACGCTGACATAATATAATATGTTCCGTTTCCCGCATCAATAAAACACCATTTTTGTGCTTCTAAAGCACTATTTCTCTCTCTTTGTTCTATATACGCGTAACCTGCTTTTCCATCTCCAACTGCTTGCAACGCTTTTCCCGAATGCTCAGCAATGATATTATAATAACCATTTCCGATACTAACTATTTCAAATCGTTGTGAAGAAATATTTTCTTTTTTTGTGGATAAAACTGTTCCCGCTCCTGAAGTGAAAAGATCATTGCTTATTTTAATACCTTTTCCTGATGCCAATACACTATCCAAGGTGTACGTTCCCTCCGGAACATTAACTCTTACTCCCATTTTTTGCAATCCGAGATATCTTGCAATCCCTGTAGCGTCTGCAACTCCAAGCTTTTTAAGTCCTGATTCCGTTTTCAAAAAATTATTTACATCACTACCATTTGAAAGGAATGCATGTTCTACAATAAGTCCCGGAATTCCATGTCTTTACAATGAATCTGAACAGAAAAATAGTCTGAAATAGAACCATCCGGATATTTTTCATTAATTGTAGTATCTTTACTGTATACAGACCGTCTTCCTAATCCGATTGCCACAAGCTCATCTAAAATTGCTTCTCCTAATTTACGACCTGCCGCACCCACTTCTGCTTTCCAACTATTATTAGGCACAATTACTTCTGCTCCACTTGCAACTGACGATACAGAAGAATTAAGATGAAAGCTAACAAATATTTTAGCCCTGCATTTACAGCCGCTTTTACGCGATCTTCCATACACGTAATTCCCGGCTTATTGTAAGGACACGCAGCACCTGTGCGTGTCATATATACTGTAACACCTGCATATTGCTCAAGTTCCTGTTTACAGTAATTGGCAATCTTTAATGTTAAGTCTTCTTCCCTTAATCCATACCCTTGTGCTCCCGCATCATTTGCATCATGCCCCGGGTCTAACGCGACCACAACATTTCCCGATTTTGCATCAGAAGCGTTCCCATAAGTACTTACCGTATTCATTCGATCTGCACTGACCACCTCCAATGCTTCTGCTATATATCTTGTGCTTCTGCAACTCCATTTTCATCTATTGTTACAACCGAAGTTTCTACACTCGACTCTTCTTCAGAAAATTGACCTTCAACCGGTTTTAATTCTTCAATCCCTTCATATTCGGTATCCACACCAAATTCAGCTTTGACCCCGATATCATCAAGTGCAATTTTCTTTTCTTCTGCACTACTTTTTATAAGAAGATTTGTTGCTTTATAAATTCCCGCTGATACACCCTGCGCATATTCTTTTTCAAACAGATATAATGTTCCCGACTGTTTTGCGAGATTCCATTCCTCTTGATTACCTTCTTCATCCTCGATCATTAAGGCTATTGTTTCTGCCCCTGTAATTTCTTTATCAAATGAAAACACAATTCTTTGTGTACCGGGAGTTTGTACATAGGGACTTTCAATATACACAAAGTTCACTTTCCCATAAGTAATCCCTATTTTTCCACTTTCTACTTCTTGCTCTGTTCCTTCAGTGGCATCTGTATTAACAGAAGACTGATCTTCATTTAGTCCATCTTCTGTTTTATTCTGATTTTGATTCTGTGTATTATCCTCTTCAGTAAATTGTTTACCCCCATCTTCTATATTCGCTGACTGATTTTCTTCTATTCTATCTCCATAGTTTTCCGTTCCGTAAACAACATTCATCGAAACATTTCCTGTAAGCATACTGGCAAACAAGATTCCTGCAATTATCTTTTTTATTTTTCTCTTCATACTTCTCTTGTATATCTCCTTACTCGCTTTTCTTCTTATACTATTTCTTTAATCTCAATTTCAAAATGACATTATTCCGCTATAACCGTCATAATTAGCTCCATGTGATGTTTGCAAAACTTTTCCTTCTTCAGTCAGTTTTATTCCATCACAGTCATATGTCTCAAGATATGTATTAATAATGCATCCTATAATCTGTATTTCACCGGTTGTTCCCATACTTCGTATGTATTCTCCGGTTGCAGCATTAAAATCCAGATCGATCAGATGTGTTTCTTCATTTACTTTAAAACTTAACAGCTGACAACCTTCCGTCAAAATTCCGTTTCCCTGAAGAGCCTTCCATATATCATATTCCGTTTTAACTGTAATGGTTTTTCCCATTATCTCTCCGGTTATGTCATCAACATAATAAACTCTGGCTTCCCTTGAATTTTCGTCTTCATCCTCATCTTCTTCAACCTTTTTATTCTCATCTGCTTCTTCATCTTTTTTATTGAAATCTTCTGCATCTTCTTTTTTATCTAGATTTTGTTCTATTTTCG
>ERZ860023.514-NODE-514-length-22725-cov-1.630216_pt1 | contig 22725 bp, 27 predicted proteins | sample MGYA00509983_ERZ860023 | MGnify/ENA primary metagenome ERZ860023 (study PRJEB30046, sample SAMN00715180) | human gut metagenome | study: EMG produced TPA metagenomics assembly of the A metagenome-wide association study of gut microbiota in type 2...
CTCAGAAGCCATAGCAGCTGAGTGAGTCATACCGGAACAACCGATTGTTTCAACCAGCGCCTCCTGAATTATACCTTCCTTTACATTAAGCGTCAGCTTGCAGGCGCCCTGCTGCGGAGCACACCAGCCTACGCCGTGAGTAAGTCCTGATATATCGGTTATCTGAGTTGCCTTTACCCATTTTGCTTCCTCCGGAATTGGAGCAGCGCCGTGAGCAACGCCCTGTCTAACAGTGCACATGTTTTCTACTTCATGAGAATAAATCATATAATTACTCCTTTCGTTTAAGACCTCAAACAGTCTTAATACAGCATATGTACTTATTATATAACATTTTCCTTTCTTAATCAAGTCTTTTTTTCAAAATTTGCGTGAATTGAATGTAAAAAGATGATAATAATATATTATATTGAAATATTAATTGGGCATTAAATGAATATTAAGGAGAATATGATATGAATAAACAAAAATGCGCAATAATCGGTTGCGGTTTCGTTGGCGCGACTATAGCGTTTGCGCTGACTCAGAAAAGTCTTTTTTCAGAGCTTGTATTGATTGATTCAAATCATGCTAAGGCAGAGGGTGAAGCTATGGATCTTAGTCATGGTCTTCCTTTTGCACATCCAATGAAAGTTTATGCGGGCGATTATAAGGATATTGCGGATTGCTACCTTATAATTATAACGGCCGGAACAGCCCAGAGGCCCAATGAAACTCGTCTTGACATGGTGCACAAGAATGTGGAGATTTTCAAGAGTATAATTCCTAATATCACAAAGTATAATAACAGCGCAATATTACTTGTTGTTTCAAATCCGGTCGATATTCTGACCTACTGTACAATAAAGCTTTCCGGATTTCCTGCGGGAAGAGTTTTGGGTTCCGGCACCGTTTTAGATACGGCGCGTCTGAAATATCATCTTGGACAGCAGCTTTGCGTTGACAGCCGAAGCATACACGCATTTATTATAGGCGAGCATGGGGACAGCGAGCTTGCTGTCTGGAGCAGTGCAAATGTTTCCGGTATAGATCTGGAGGACTTTCATGGATTATGCTCAAGCTGTCGTGAGGTATCGTTTAATCAGACCTATGAAAATGTCAGGGACAGCGCCTACGAGGTAATTGAAAGAAAGGGCGCCACCTACTATGGTATAGCAATGGCTGTGACAAAAATAGTGCTTGCGATAATAAGAGACGAGCATTCAGTTCTTCCTGTTTCGGGTTATGTTGACGGACATTACGGACTTTCTGATCTATGTATAGGAGTTCCGTCTATTGTCGGAAGCAATGGAATTGAAAAGGTTTTGGACATACCGTTGAACGAAGAGGAAAACGAAAGACTTATAAATTCTGTTAAAACCCTTAAAAAGGTTATATCGGAATTGGATATTTAAAAACGGAAGAAATTTTTTAAAACAACTATTGACTTTAACCTTTCAATTTGATATAATATAAAAAAATATTTTCTGCCACCGGGTAGAAAAGCGGAAGCGTCCGTTACACATCGTTAGGTCTTGGAAGATGTGTAACGGGCGCTTATTTTGGTTTGGAGGTTAAATATATGATATTTGAAAAATTTAAATCGCATCTTTTTTATTTTACAAAAAAGGAACTCATGCTTTGGTTTACGTCTTCCGTACTTATTGTAGTTTCTTTCCTCGCATTTGACAGGGAAAACATATTGATCCTCATAGCTTCGCTGATAGGAGTTACATCATTGATTTACAATGCAAAGGGGAATCCGGTCGGTCAATTTTTGATGATTATTTTCAGCGCCCTATACGGTTTTATATCTTTTACCTTCGCTTATTACGGAGAAATGATAACTTATCTGGGAATGACTGCGCCGATGGCGGTTTTTGCACTTATCTCATGGTTAAAAAATCCTTATAACGGAAACAAGAAGGAAGTCAAGGTAAATAGGTTAAAACCAAAGGAAATTGCTTTTATGATAATTCTGGCAGCGGCTGTTACTTTTATATTTTATTATATTCTGTTATTTTTTCATACGGCCAATTTGTACCAAGCGCTGTATCCGTGACTACCAGTTTTCTTGCGGTTTATCTGACCTTCAGAAGAAGCGCGTTTTATGCGGCCGCCTATGCGGCCAACGATATAGTGTTGATAATTTTATGGATATTGGCGGCGCTTACCGATATATCTTATTTATCTGTTGTTATATGTTTTATTATGTTTTTTGTAAACGATATTTACGGTTTTGTGAATTGGTCAAAGATGCGGAAACGGCAGGAAGCTGACTCAAATAAGATTCTGAATTAATAAATATAATAACGGTCGTTATATTTGCTGTGAGCCATTATGGAAAGTGTAAGAAATTTATATATCTTATATGTGCATATTTTCTTTCCAATTAGCCTTGACTTTTAACGTTTATATGGTATAATACTATATGTAGTGTTTTACAGAAACTTAAAACACTACATATTGTGTTTTGGCTTGAGGGAGGTTTATATGAAAATTATAAAGAGGAGCGGTATTGAGGTGGATTTTGACGCCTCAAAAATTGATTCCGCCGTATCTAAGGCAAACAGGGAAGCGGCCGAAAATGCAAGGCTGACCGTTGAACAAATAAAAGATATTTCAAAATATATTAAGAATTTATGTGAGAATATCGGAAGAACTTTAAACGTTGAAGAAATTCAGGATCTTGTGGAAAATAAGATCATGGAATACCAGGCCTTCGAGGTTGCCAGAAAATATATTACATATAGATATAAAAGAAGTCTGGTAAGAAAATCTAATTCAACAGACGAGCAGATACTTAGTCTGATAGAATGCAATAATGAGGAAGTAAAGCAGGAAAATTCCAATAAAAATCCGGTTATTAACAGCGTGCAGCGCGATTATATGGCGGGAGAGGTCAGTAAGGATATAACAAGGCGTTTTCTTTTGCCGGAGGAGATTGTGAAGGCGCATGAAGAGGGAATTATACATTTTCATGACGCCGATTATTTTGCTCAGCATATGCACAACTGCTGTTTGGTAAACCTTGACGATATGCTTCAGAACGGCACTGTTATAAGCGAAGTAATGATAGAAAGACCTAAGAGCTTTTCGACTGCATGTAATATCGCAACCCAGAGTATCGCTCAGATAGCCAGCTCGCAGTACGGAGGACAGAGCATTACCTTATCGCATCTTGCTCCGTTTGTCGACGTAAGCAGACAAAAGCTGAGAAAAATAGTATATAATGAATTTAAAGAAGCCGGAATACCTCTCAATGAAGATAAAATAAATGAAATAGCCGAAATGCGTGTAAAGGAAGAAATTAAACGCGGAGTACAGATGATTCAATATCAGGTTATTACTTTGATGACTACCAACGGACAAGCGCCTTTTGTAACTGTTTTTATGTATCTGAACGAGGTAGAAGAGGGCAGGCTCAGAGATGATCTTGCGCTTGTGATAGAGGAAATGCTGCGTCAGCGTATACTGGGCGTAAAAAATGAAAGCGGCGTTTATATAACTCCTGCTTTTCCTAAACTGATTTATGTTCTGGAAGAGGACAATATACGCGAAGGAACAAAATACTGGGATATTACTAAATTGGCTGCTGAATGCACGGCAAAGAGAATGGTTCCGGATTATATATCAGAGAAAAAAATGCTGGAGCTTAAGATAGACGCAAACGGCAACGGTAATTGCTATCCATGTATGGGCTGTCGGAGCTTTCTGACTCCTTATGTTGATGAAAACGGCGCTCCTAAATATTACGGAAGATTTAATCAGGGAGTCGTTACTCTTAACCTTGTGGATATAGCGTGCTCGTCGGACGGAGACGAAGAAAGATTCTGGAAAATATTTGATGAACGTCTTGAGCTTTGCAGGGAGGCTCTGATGTGCAGACATGAAAGGCTGCTTGGAACACCCTCGGATGTTGCTCCCATTTTGTGGCAGTATGGAGCTCTTGCGCGTCTTAAAAAGGGTGAAACTATTGATAAGCTTCTTTATAATGGCTATTCGACTATTTCCTTGGGATATGCCGGACTTTGCGAATGTACAAGATATATGACGGGAAAATCACATACGGATCCGGAGGCTACTCCTTTTGCGCTTTCTGTTATGAAGCATTTAAACGAGGCTTGCAGCCGGTGGGCTGAGGAAACTAATATCGCCTTCAGTCTTTACGGAACGCCTTTGGAATCTACCACATATAAATTTTCAAAATGTCTTCAGAAACGTTTCGGAATAATACCCGGAGTTACAGACAGGAATTATATAACTAACAGTATCATATTCATGTGACCGAGGATATTGACGCTTTCAGTAAGCTTACCTTTGAGGCTCAGTTTCAGAAACTGTCGCCGGGTGGAGCGGTGAGTTATGTTGAGGTTCCTAATATGCAGAATAATATAGAAGCCGTTCTGGCGGTAATGCAGCATATTTATGATAATATAATGTATGCCGAGCTTAATACGAAAAGCGATTATTGCCGCGAATGCGGATTCGACGGTGAAATACAGATAATAACCGATATACATGGAAAGCTTGTGTGGCAATGCCCAAACTGCGGCAATACAGATCAGGACAGAATGAATGTTGCCAGAAGAACCTGCGGTTATATAGGTACTCAGTTCTGGAATCAGGGACGTACTCAGGAAATAAAAGAAAGAGTAATGCATTTATAAGAAAAGCTCTGCCGCTTAATAGGCGGCAGTCTTTTATTTACGGAGAATTAATTATGAATTACGCCGAAATTAAAAAAACAGATATTGCTAACGGAACGGGAGTCAGAGTATCTTTATTCGTTTCCGGCTGCACACATCGTTGCAGGGGCTGCTTTAATGAGAAAACATGGGATTTTAATTATGGTTTACCTTTTACAGAGGATACATGCAGTGAAATAATAAAAGCAGTCGAACCGGTTTATATTTCCGGATTGACTTTAATAGGAGGCGAGCCTCTTGAGGTTTGTAATCAGAGATGTCTTATAGATCTTTTAAGAAAAATAAAAGGACTTTATCCTGAAAAAAATATATGGTGCTATAGTGGTTATACTTTTGAAACCGATATATTGAATAAAAAAGGAAAGGCGCACTGCGAGGTTACGGACGAGTTTATTTCTATGATTGACGTTTTGGTTGACGGTGAATTTATTCTTGCTCAAAGAAATTTATGCCTTAAATTCAGAGGCTCGAGAATCAGAGAATTATACTTGTAAAGGAATCGCTGACTCGCGGAAAAACAGTTCTTTCTCCTTTGAATAAATAAAAATATCCCTTTTTGCTGTCGCTGTTTATTTATAAATCAGCTTTTTTGGCAAAAGGGGATATTTTTATTGAATATTAATCGAAATCCTCTTCGGATACGGGAAGCTTTGCGCCGCAAACGCCGCAGAACTGGAATTTGTCCATTACCTCCGACTGGCATTTCGGGCAGACCTTAACGCCTTTAAGGCTTTGCAGCTCAAATTTCATTTTTTTGATTCTGCGTTTACGCGTATCAATATCTTCACAGTAAGCCTTCAATTCATCAATATTTTCAGGCGTTTTATAATAAGTTCTTCCGATGTCTGAAAATATTTCAAGGATTCTTTCTTCCTCGTAAATAATTTTTCTTTTCAGATTTCCTGTATCTGACAGGTTTTTTGTTTTTTCATTCATATTTCGGCTGGCGTCGCTAACAGCGTCGCCGATCTTATTAAAAATTCCCATAAAGTCCTCCCTTAATATTACATATCATAAATTTCCTGACTTGTTAAAAGCTTAATACCTGCGCTGCTTAAAACCTCGGCAGCCGCTTCGTTATCGGCGACTCTTAATATAACATAGGCGATATTTTCGGATTTGCTTACAAACGCATACATATATTCCACGCTTATTTTATTTGCATAAAGCGTATCCATAACCTTGGCAAGTCCGCCTGGATTGTCTTCAACGCCGACTGCAAGCACATCGGTAATAGTAACGGTACAGTCGGCGTCCTTTAGAGCGCCGCATGCTTTTTCAGGATCGTTTACAATAAGTCTCAAAATTCCGAAGTCCTTGGTATCCGCAATTGAAAGAGCGCGGATATCAATCTTGTTGTCTTTGAGTATATTAGTCATAGCCTTAAGCCTACCGGGTTTATTTTCAACGAAAATAGAAATTTGTTTAATCATTAGATATCCTCCTTTATTTGCGTCTGTCGATTACTCTTACCGCTTTACCTTCAGTTCTCTGAATGGTTTTGGGCTCTACAAGACGTATTTTTGCAGAAATGCCAAGCGTAGAATCTATTGCGTTTTTGATTATTTTTTCCTGATCCTCAAGGCTTTTTACAGTATCCGAGAACATTTCCGGGGATATTTCAACCTGTATTTCAAGAGTGTCGGTATTGTCGATTCTGTCCACGATAAGCTGATAATAAGGAGCAGTATTTCCAAGCTGAAGCAATACGCTTTCGACCTGAGACGGAAATACGTTAACACCTCTGATTATAAGCATATCGTCTGAACGGCCGGCTGGCTTCATCATTTTGATCAAGGTTCTGCCGCACGAGCATTTTTCGCGTTTGAGTATTCCGATGTCTCTTGTTCTGTATCTCAGCAGGGGAAAGGCCTCCTTTGTAATACAGGTGAACACTATTTCTCCCTGTTCTCCCTCAGGAAGCGTTTCTCCTGTATCGGGATCAATGGTTTCAGCGATAAAATGATCCTCATTAATATGCATACCGGTTTGTTCGCTGCATTCAAAAGCTACTCCGGGACCTATTATTTCTGTAAGACCGTAAATATCATGAGCCTTTAATCCGAGCTTCCGTTCAATTTCCGTACGCATTTCCTCTGTCCAAGGTTCGGCTCCGAACAGTCCTGCTTTAAGCTTTATCTGATCCTTTGATATACCCATTTCTTCCATAGTTTCTGCGAGAAACAGGGCATAAGACGGCGTACAGCAGATAAAGGTAGAGCCGAAATCCTTGATTATATTAATCTGACGTTTAGTATTTCCTGTTGATACCGGAATAACCGTCATACCCACCTTTTCAGCTCCGCCGTGCAGTCCTAAACCGCCGGTAAACAAACCGTATCCGTATGATACATGCATAAAGTCTTTATTTGTAGCTCCGGCGGCAGTAAGAGCTCTGGCGCAGCATTCCGCCCATACGTCGAGATCGTTTTCCGTATAGCCGACGACAATTTGCTTTCCCGTCGTACCGCTGGAGGCATGAAGCCTTACGACGTCTTCCATAGGAACGGCAAACAATCCGTACGGATATGTATCCCTGAGATCCTGTTTCATGGTAAACGGCAGCTTTTTCAAATCGTCTATTCCATGTATATCTTTTGGAGAAACACCGGCCTGTTCCATTCTTTCGCGGTAATAAGGAACATTTTCATATACGCGTCTTACTGTCTGAGAAAGCCTGAAGCTCTGAAGAGCGCGCATTTCATCATGAGTTGCGCACTCCATGCTTTTATTCCAATAATTTTTCATAAATCCGCCGCTCCCTTATTTGAAATTTTTTCCCAGATCAAAGGCTTTAAGATTAAGCTCAAGGAATTTTTCAGGTACGCAGGTTCTGATAGCGTCTTTCCAGACGTTTTCATCAAAGCTCATTTTTGAAGCTATAACGCCCATTAAAACAACGTTTGAAGCCTTTGCGTTACCTGCTTTCTCAGCGAGTGAAGAGCGTCGGCAGCTATTATATCTATACCAAGCGCTTCGATTTTTTCCGCTATATCAGCCGGATATTCGGCATTACCGGTAATTACAGGCATAGGATCAAGCGTCTGTGTTGATGTTATAAGATGACCGTTTTTTTTCAGATAAGAAACCCACCTTGCGGCTTCGAGCAACTCGAATGAAACGATGATATCTGCTTCACCCTTTTCGATTAACAAATAAACCTTGTCGCCGTATTTTACATAAGTTACAACGGAGCCGCCTCTCTGAGACATACCGTGAACCTCGCTTACTTTTACGTCATAGCCCTGAGAAAGCAGAACGTTTCCGATTATTCTGGATGCCAGCAGACTGCCCTGACCGCCGACGCCGACTATCATAATTGATTTAGTTTCCATATTCTTTAAAACCTCCGTCTTATTCAGTAATAGCGTCAAACCTGCACATTTCAGTACAGATTCCGCAGCCTACGCACAAGGTTTTGTCTATATTAGCCTTGCCGTCCTTGATTGAAATAGCCGGACATCCGATTTTCAGACATAGTTTACATGTTCTGCATTTATCCTTGTTTACGTTAAGAGCCGGCCTATGCTTAACATATTTAAGAAGCGCGCAGGGACGTCTTGATATAATAACGGAAGGTTCTTCAATTTCAAGCTCTTCAAGCACCGCGGCTTCAGTTTCCTTCATATTATACGGATCAACAACTCTTACTCTTTCGATTCCGACAGCTTTACATAACGCTTCAAGCGATACCTTTGAAGCCGGATCGCCCTTAAGGTTATAGCCTGTTGTCGGGTTCTGCTGATGACCGGTCATTCCGGTAATGGAGTTGTCAAGTATTATAACTGTTGAATTTGTCGCATTATACGCAATATTGATAAGTCCTGTAATGCCGCTGTGGATAAAGGTAGAATCGCCTATAACTGCAACGTTTTTGTTTTCTCCGTCTTTACCCATTATTTTATTCATGCCGTGGAGAGCGGAATGGAAGCGCCCATACAAATTGTTGAATCCATAGAATTAAGGGGAGCCGCGGCTCCGAGCGTATAACAGCCTATATCTCCTGAAACTGTGATATTATTCTTAGCCAAAGAATAGAATAAGCCTCTGTGCGGACATCCTGCGCACATAACCGGAGGTCTTACCGGAACGTTCGCTGAAAATTCTGTAAATTCGTTTTTTATGCCTAAAAGCTTTTCTTTGATAATGGACTGGGAAAGCTCCCCTATAAATCCGAAAAGCTCTTTTCCGATAACATTTATTCCAAGCTTTTTACAATGCGTTTCTATAATATCGTCGAGCTCTTCTATAACGTATATTGTTTTAAATTTTTTCGCAAAATTCTTTATTAAATCGGCAGGCAGGGGATTTACTATACCTAATTTCAGGTAAGACGCACTGTCGCCTAGAGCCTCCTTTGCATATTGATAAGCGACGCCGCTTGTTATAACGCCTATGCCGCCATCGTTAATTTCCGTGCTGTTAAGAGGAGAGGTTTCAGCGTATTCAATCAACTTTTTTGTTCTCTCTTCAACGACCGCATGACGTCCCTTTGCAAACGCGGGCATCATTACATATTTCTGAGGATTTTTAACATAGGGCTTGACCGGAACATTTTTTCTTTCGCAAAGCTCTACTATGCTCTGTGAATGTGATACTCTGGTTGAAAGTCTGACAATAACGGGAGTATCAAACTGTTCAGAAAGCTCGAAGCCGGCCTTTACAAAGTCCTTGCATTCTGAAGAATCGGAGGGTTCCAGCATAAGTACCTTAGAAGCTATCGCATGGTGACGGCTGTCCTGTTCATTCTGCGAAGAGTGCATACCCGGATCATCTGCAACGGCAATAACCAGTCCGCCGGTAACTCCCGTATATGCGGCGGTATAAAGCGGATCGGCGGCAACGTTTAGACCGACGTGCTTCATTCCGCAAAAGCTTCTTGCTCCCGCAATTGACGCTCCTATAGCGGTTTCCATAGCCACCTTTTCATTAGGCGCCCACTCTGCATACATTTCCTCGTATTTGGCGCCGTATTCTGTAATTTCTGTGGATGGAGTGCCCGGATAGCTTGAAATAAGCCGGCATCCGCTTTCATATAAACCTCTTGCAAAGGCTTCATTGCCAAGCATTAATCTTTTCATTAATTCAAATCCTTTCTTTCAGATAATTATCTTTTATCCATAAAGCGACCGAATCGGAATTATTATCTCCGATTACATAGTCGGCAATATCTTTCAGTTCATTTTTTGCGTTTCCTACGGCAATTTTTCTGTCGCAGGCATTAAACAGAGGAATGTCGTTTAAATTATCTCCAAAGCCCGTTATACTTTCGTATGCCCCGTAATTTTTCAGGAAAACCACGGCATTATATTTTGAGGCTGCGGAGCCGAATACCTCCAGAAACCAGTATTCCTTATGATAAACGTCTCTGTAAAAGGCGAGCTTTACGCCTTTGTTTTTTTCTATTTCACATTTAACCGGAAGCAGTTTTTCGTAGCTGTCTAAAATGGTGAAATATACGGTACCGGAGTCTGCCGCTTCAGAAAGATCGCTGCATTTGATAAAAGGTTTGTCATATTTATCCCTTCTGACAGCATAAAAATCTTTCATAGCCCTGTTTGAAAAATCAGAATATACGGCATACAGCATATCTCTTTCAATTTTATACATAAAGGGATGCAGATTATGCCTTTTGAATATTTCTGACACTGCCAGCGCATTTTCTGGTTTTATGTATTCATTTTTCATATATCTGCCGGTAACGGTATCGTATATGCTTACTCCGTTCATCAGAAACAGGGAAGCTTTAAATTCAGCTTTTCGGTTATTTTCAAAGCGGAAGCTGCGGTTCTTGCCGTAGCAAAAGTGAAATTGAGTCCATTTTCAATTAAATCGTTAAGTATGTCCGCGGCTTTATCGCTGATATCTGCTTTTTCGTTGAGAAGCGTACCGTCAAGTTCAGAAACAAATAGAGTCTTGGTCATTGGCTTCTCAAATCAAGTATTCTTTTGGCTTTACCCTGAAATCTTTCAAGGGATTTATGCTCAACAAGAGATACCTTTGTTTCGATGCCTAGAACTGTTTTTAGATTATGATGAATCGAACATCTCAGCGATTCAAGAGCGGCATAGTTTTCAAGCAGAGAGCTATCGGCAAGCTCGACCTTTACCTCTAAATGATCAGAAAAATTCGATCTTGTTATAACAAGCTGATAGTGCGGAGCAATCTGCTCAAAGCCCATAAGAACGCTTTCAATCTGAGACGAAATACGTTAACGCCTCTGATTTTAAGCATATCGCCGTTCTTCCCATAATTTTAGCCATTCTTGCAAAGGTTCTGCCGCATTTGCAAGGCTCATAGTCTATTTTGGTAATGTCCTTTGTCCTGTACCTGAGCATAGGAATACCTTCCTTAGAGAGCGTGGTTACAACAAGCTCTCCCTGAGCTCCTTTGGGAAGAACCTGAAGAGTATGCGGATCAATAACTTCGGCAAGGAAATGATCCTCGTTGATATGCATTCCGCATCTTAGCTCGCATTCTCCCGAAACACCCGGACCCATAAGCTCGCTCATGCCGTAATTATCAGTCGCAAAAAGACCGAGCGTTTTTTCGATCTGACTTCTCATTTCTTCTGTGCAGCCCTCAGAGCCGAAAAGGCCCAGACGCAGATTTATTTTATCTATAACTCCCATTTCCTTTGCGGTTTCTCCTATGTACTGCGCATAGGACGGAGTGGATACGAGTCCCGATGTCTTAAAATCCTGCATAAGCATTATTTGCTTTTCCGTGTTTCCGCTTGAGGTCGGAACAACCGTCGCGCCTATTTTTTCCAGACCGTAATGAAGTCCAAGCGCTCCGGTAAAAAGACCGTATCCGAAGGCTATCTGAATTATGTCTTCTTCAGACGCTCCTGCCGCCATACAGAGTCTTGCCATGCAGTCGCTCCAGTTTTCAATATCGTTTTTAGTGTACCCTACGACGGTCGGTTTTCCGGTAGTGCCGCTTGAGGCGTGAATTCTTATAATTTTATTAACAGGCTGTCCGAAAAGACCGAAAGGGTAGTTGTCGCGGATATCTTCCTTTGTGGTATACGGTATGTACTGTATATCTTCAAGAGACTTGATTTTATCCGCCGTAACGCCGGCTCTTTCAAGTCTGTCATGATAAAATTTCACATTTCTGTTGCAATAATCGACAAGCCACTTTAATCTTTCAAGCTGTATTTTTTCGATTGATTTTCGCGGCATTGTTTCGATGTCCTTTTGAAAAAACATTGTTTTACTTTCCTCTTTCCGTTTGATGTAAAAATGCATAAGCATTGATTATCATCTAATTATATCATTCTTTTATAAAAAAGTATATAGTTTTCTGATTTTAACAAGTTATTTTGTAACTTTTTGTAGATTTTTGAAGTATTGATTTGTACATTATTACTTAATTTAAGATAAATGAATTTTTAGATTTATGTTGATAAAACTGAAAATTTATTGTATAATAAAACCATTAACATAGAAAGGCCGCTTAAATTATGAAATGTTTGAATATTAATTTTATTAATAAAATAATATATGAGGACGCCGAAAGGCTAGTCCGTGAATCGGAGATAAATTACCAGAATCAAATTTTGAATCTTTGCAGTAATGTAACGAAAAAAAAGGATACTCATCCGGTATTGCTTATATCAGGACCGTCCGGTTCCGGAAAAACTTCTACCGCCAATGAAATATCGAATTTATTATTCAGGGAATTCAATTGCGAAAGCAGCGTTATATCTCTTGATAATTATTTTCGTTCAAATAATTCGCCCGATATGCCTAAAGATAAATATGGCAACGTAGATCTTGAATCGCCATATTGTACCGATCTTGATCTTTTGAAGGAGCATCTTAACGCTTTGAAAAACGGAAGAGAATTTATGATGCCTGTATTTGATTTCAAATCTCAGGAAAGAAGCGGTTATATACCATATAAAAGAAATAAGGGCAGTATAGCTATATTGGAAGGTATACACGCATTGAATCCGCTGGTTACAGGAGATTGCGGCGATTTTGCGGTATGCGCGTATATCAGTGTTCGCACAAGGCTTAAATCAGATAATAACAGAACTCTGCATCCCAGAATGATAAGGTTAATGAGAAGATTATGCCGAGACTGCCTGTTCAGAGGGCGGGATATTGAATCGGTTTTCAGCTATTTTGAAAGCGTTTCCGAGGGTGAAAATAAGTATATTCTGCCTTTTAAGAGCAGAGCTGATTTTCAGATAGATACGTTTATGCCTTATGAGGTGCCGGTATATAAAAATTGTTTGGAAAATAAGCTGACACAGGTTCGGGACAGATTAATCAATAATGATTACTATAAAAATATTGTTGAATTTTTTAGATTCATATTGCCGATGAGCGAAAAAAATGTACCGGAAACTTCGCTTATCCGCGAATTTATAGGTTAAATGACGCCGCAGAGGTTGACGGCTTATGAATAATATTATATAATGTATGATAGTAAATTATTTCAAGTCAGGTCAGCCGCCGGCCATAATGAGCGGAGCTGAATATTCAGCAGTATATGGAGTATATAATGAAAAATTTGGTGTCTGCATCTATATTGAGCGCGGATCTTTTGGATTTGAAAAATGAAATCGGAAAAGTGGTGGAAAGCGGTTCGGATATGCTGCATTTCGACGTTATGGACGGCGTTTTTGTCAATAATATTTCCTTCGGCTTTCCTATGCTTGAGGCAGTAAAAAAATGCACCGACATATGTCTTGACGTTCATTTGATGATTTCTGAGCCTATTAAGTATATAGAAAGGTTTGCAAAAGCCGGGGCCGATATTATTACATTCCATCTGGAAAGCGAAAGCAGTACGGAGAAAACCATTGAGACGATAAAAAAATGCGGAATCAGAGCGGGACTCTCGATTAAACCTAATACAGAATTTGAAAAAGTTATTCCTTTTATTAGCAATATAGATCTTCTTTTGATAATGACTGTGGAACCGGGATTCGGAGGACAGGCGTATATTGATAAAATGACTGATAAAATCAAAAAAGCTTACAGATATATAAAAGCAAATAATCTGGATGTAAAAATTCAGGTTGACGGCGGTATTAATCAAAATACCGCAAAAGCCGCTTCCGAAGCCGGAGCGGATATACTTGTGGCCGGAAATTATCTGTTCAGATCGGAAAATATGAAAAAAGCGGTTGAATCTATACGATAATTTATACGGACGCTATTTTTTTAACGGCGTCCTTACATTCTGCGCAAACATAATATTCCTGCATGGCAGAATCTGTGAAATCGTCGCTTTCCTGAGCCGATCCAAGGCCCTTTATCGAATTTGAAATAAAACTTTTATATGATTCGGATGTTTCTATAATAAGTCTTAATGAATTTGAGCTGTAAAAAAGCATACTGGATTTTATAATATCCGGTATTTTTTCATTAATAAAACGGCAAAATTCCTGAAGGGCTTCGAAATCATCAAATGTACAGACAAGACGGCATTTTCTGCGCTTTGACGCCGTAGTTTTAGGCGGAAACGATATAAAAATAAGACATCCGTTTATCCTTGAAAATATTTCGACATATAGCTTTTCCCGAGTTATATCGACTCCAAGCTTTTCTGTTATTTCATCAGCAACGGATAGTATGAATTCGGTGGCTTTGTCGCTGTCCCAGTCGTCGTATTGTATGTCGTAATTGTAAAGGTCTATTTGGGATAAAACAATTTTCACGGAGCAATCGCTTAATTTTTCTATTTTCATTAAATCCCGTTCCTCCTTTTTAATTTATCGTTTCACTTTTTCAGTAAAAAATTCGTCTGTCTGAAACAGACTGAATATAAAAATCATGTTCGATAATAACAGTATATACAGAATGTAAAAAATTGGTGTATGTTTATTGGAGCACAAAATGAGAAAAAAACAAAACGTCTATAAGCCAAAAAGAAATTTTAATATTGTAAATAATATGTTTACAATTTTGTTTTCACTGGCGCTCGTATCCTTTTTTACATTAATTGGTTACAGCGTAGCAAAACCGTTTGCAAAGGTCGGAGAAGCGGAAAAGGAAAAAAGCGTTTCCGGAGCAGAAACGGAAACCGTTCCGGTGACAGAAACGTATACTGCTCCGGGCGATAACGATACCGTAGCTTACTGGCTGGCGGAGGCTGAAATTGAAGATATGGATACGCTTGAGCGTATGCTTGACAGAATCGACGATTCATACAATACGGTAGTTATTCCTCTAAAAATTAAAGGAGGAATGCTCAATTATAATTCCTCCAACGAGGGCGCTATTATGGCGGAGGTTACATCTGAGCCTGAACTGGACGATATTGTAAGTAAAATAAAGTCGCGAGGGTTTAAGCCTGCCGCTTCTTTAAGTCTGCTTAATGATAATATGTATCCCAGAGCTGATAAGTCGGCGGGCTTTATTGATAAAAAAAGCGGTAAGCTTTGGTATGACGCGGATGAAAATAAGGGCGGAAAGCCGTGGCTTTCGCCGTCGGCTTCATCCTCAGGTAATTATCTTTCATCTCTGACCGCTGAAATTGCCGGGGCAGGCTTCGAATTCATAATTGCCGCAGACGTAGAATTTCCGCAGTTCAGCCGAATTGGTCTGGACGCTATCGGAGAATCTGTTACAAATGAAAACAGGTATCTTGATTTAATAGATATTGTGAATAAAACCGCCGCTGCCGCCGATTCAAATAACAGTGAAATGTGGATAAGATTTCTGCTGCCGAAATGTTTGACGGGACATGCGAGGTTTTTCAGCCGATTTTACTTGATACTGAAAAAATAGTTCTGGAAATAAACGTTGAGGATTTTAAATCGGTTGTAAAATGTGGAGATGAAAATATTGATTTTTCATCAATGAGCGCCGGAGAGAAGGCGGAAAAGGTATGCGATATTGCGGAAACTTATATTTATAAAACTTCCTTCATTCCTGAGCTTACCGGAAAATCATTGACTTCTTCAGATAAAAGGGAAGCGGCGGAAGCTTTTAAACGTATGGATTACGATTCATACATAATCAGATGAAAAAATGCCTGTTCTTAAATTGAACGGGCATTTTACAGGGGAGGGGATATTATGAATAAAAAGCATTTAGGAGTATTATATATAATTGTTTCGGCGTTCTGTTTTGCGCTTATGAATACGTTTGTAAGACTTTCCGGAGATCTTCCTACAATACAGAAAAGCTTTTTCAGAAATTTTGTCGCTGTCATTTTTGCAATTATTGTTTTAAAGAAAAATCATATTCCTATAAGATGGGGAAAGGGAAATCTTAAATTTCATTTATTACGTTCGGCAGCGGGAACTCTCGGTATACTATGTAACTTTTATGCGATTGATCATCTTGTACTTTCCGACGCTTCGATGCTTAACAAAATGTCGCCTTTTTTTGCCATTATTTTTTCGTTTATATTTTTAAAGGAAAAAATATCGGTTTTTCAGACTTTAGCTGTAGCCGCTGCATTTATCGGAAGCCTGTTTATTATAAAGCCGAGCTTTACGGGAATAGACTTCCTACCGGGTTTTATTGGTTTTCTCGGAGGTATGGGAGCCGGCGCGGCATATACAGCCGTAAGGCATCTGGGAAGTAAAGGAGAAAAAGGACCGTTTATTGTTTTATTCTTTTCAGCATTTTCGTGTCTTGTAACCTTACCCTATATTATTTTCAATTATCAGCAGATGGAGATTCGGCAGTTGATTTATCTGTTATGCGCAGGACTTTCTGCCGCCGGAGGGCAGTTTTCAATAACGGCGGCTTAATATTGCTATGCTCCGGCAAAGGAAATATCCGTTTAGATTATTCCCAGATAATATTTGCAGCGGCAATAGGATATTTTTATTCGGTCAAATTCCGGATAAATTCAGTTTTGTCGGTTATGCGGTAATAATAACGGCGGCAATACTGATGTTCATATATAATAATAAATCTTCCGGAAGAAATTCTGAAAATAAGATAAATAAAATATGAAAATTTTGTGGTTATATTGACAATGCGCAGCAGTTCTGTTAAAATGAATTATATAAAAACTTAAAGGATGATTAACTTGTTTGGATATATCCGTCCCTTCAAGCCGTATATGAGATACAGCGAGTATCAGGTCTACGGAGGATTTTACTGCGGTCTTTGTAAAAATCTCGGCGAGAATTACGGCCAGCTATACAGAATGATGCTAAGCTATGATTTCGCTTTTCTGGGTATACTTTCAAATTCTTATAATACTGATCCTCTGTATTTTGAACCTCAGCGCTGTATAGTTCATCCTTTAAAAAAAAGGCTTTGCCTAAAAAATACGGAAGCGCTTGATTTTACGGCGGCCGCTGCCGTTATTTCTGTATATCAGAAGCTCTGTGACAGCATATCGGACTGTTCGTTTATAAAATCAATACCATATAGAATTATCAGAAAATTATCGGTTAAGGGATATAATAAGGCCGCTATGAAATATCCTGAAACTGCTGAGAAAATTCAGATAGAAATGAACAGACAGCTTCAGCTTGAAAGCGAAAGCTGTAAATCAATAGATCAGGCATGCGAGCCTACGGCAGTTATTATGTCAGAGCTTGCCGCTCAAATATCGTCAGATTCAACACAGTCAGAACAGCTTAAAGGATTCGGTTATCATTTAGGACGTTTTGTTTATCTTGCTGACGCATATGACGACGCAGAAGACGATTTAAAGCATAATAATTATAATGTTCTTCTCAAGTATCATAGCAGGGTTTCCGACGCTAAGAAGCTTGCTGATGAAAATATAAATATGAGTCTGTGTATGATAGCAGAATATTATAGTAAAATGAAAATACAGAGATTCAAGGATATTATAGATAACGTTATTTATCTTGGTTTAAAAAGCTTTAGTTTGCCTAAAAAACGAAGATTAAGAAAACAAGAAAACAGTGAAATAGTTTTGTAGGGTATAATATTTTGATTAATGAAAATAATATCGGGGACAGAGAGAGATTTGATAAAGAATATTTGAAAATTATTGATTTGATAAACAAAGAAGAGTTTAATCAGGTTCAGATAATTCTTAATAATTATAATCTGAAGGATTATGCGTTATGGAATTATGTATATGCGTTGTTTAGACATGAACAAGGCTGGATGAACGACGCGTATGGACATTATAAAAGAGCATACAAGCTTGAACCGAATAACCGAGTTTATCATAAGGCCTATGTTGATATATTTAAAATGCGTTACCATTGCTTTGATAAAAAACATATCAGGAATATAGGGTGTGTGTGCTGCGGTCTTGTTTCCTGCGGTTGTTGCGTTGGTTGCTGCGTTAAATATGTTATTCCTGTATTTTATTGCGCCTATTGCCTTCATGACAACAATTTGCTTCCTTGCACATATAATCCTGATGAGATAAGATGTTCGGGACTTGAACGTTAAAAGTTAATTATATTAAGACAGAAAATATTTATTTGCCGTTTTTTAGATTTTCATGGTTATAAAAATATTAGCACAGCGGCAGAATGGAGTTAAAAAATGACAGATCCATATCAGGTTTTAGGCATTTCGCCTTCCGCTTCCGACGAGGAGGTTAAAGAGGCTTACAGAAAGCTTTCGCAGCAATATCATCCGGATATGCAGTCTGGGAACAGTGTTATGGAGGATATTGCTAACGAAAAGATGGCGGATATAAACGCCGCATATGACGAGATAATGAATCAGAGAAGAAGCAATACGGGAAACGCAAATCCTTATATTGAGATCAGAAGCATGATTGAGAGAGGGAATTATACTGACGCTGATAATATGCTTGAAAGAAGCCGTCAGGACTCAAATGCTGAATGGAACTTTTTGAAGGGCACTGTTTGCCTGTCGAGAGGCTGGCTCAACGACGCTTATAGCTATTATGAAAAGGCGGTAAGAATAGAGCCTTCTAACAGGGAGTATCAGGCTGCATTTAATCAGATGAAAAATAAAAGAAACGGTCAGATGTATGGAAATCCTTATAATACGGGACAGAATAACGCTAATACGGCAAATTGTCTGTGTAATGCCTGCCAGTTTTTAATCTGTGCAGATTGCCTGTGCGATTGCATATGAATAAGGTAAGCTATAGAGTGGCATTGGGAGGCGTTGTTTCCTCCCTTTGTATTTTTTCCATGTTTTTGACAGGCGTTATGCCCTTTCTTTATCTGACGCTTCCCATGATAGCCGGAGCTTTAATGACGATAATTGTAGTTGAAGTAAATAAATCATGGGCTTTTCTGACTTATGCCGCAGTTAGTTTGCTTTCAATTTTTGTTTCGCCGAATAAAGAAGCGGCTATAATATTTATTCTCCTTTTCGGCTATTATCCCATTATAAAGGATTCGATAGAGAAGCTCAGATTCAGACTGATTAGAGTTCTGATAAAATTTATTTTATTTAATATTATTGCTGTAATAGACTATCAGATAACGCTTTATATAATCGGAGTTTCGTATATGGCTGATGATTTTGCGACATTTGGAAAATATGGAATTTATATATTCTGGATTTTCTGTAACTTTGTTTTCTTTATATATGATTATGCGCTTACAGGATGCGTTGAGCTTTACATAAAATATCTCAAACCAAAGATTTTCGGTGAAAAATATAAAAATAAAAAATAGAATAATAAGAATTTATACCGCCGGTAAAGCTTTTCGGCGGTATTATTTTTTTCTGTTTTATATTTTATTATCATATAAACAAATTGCCTGTATACAAAAAAATCACCTGTATAAATGTTATTATTCATTTTATTTTTAAATTATATATTAAAAGTGTTGAAATTGGTATAAATTAGGTGTATAATCATATTATAAATTTTAATGTGCATTGTATATTTCAGGATCAGCTTATTTCATTAATTTTTAAAGAGTGGGTAATATGATTAAAAAAAATTTGGATATTAATGTATATGAGGCTTTTCAGAATCGTATGGAGTATATATTTCAGGAGTTTGATAATATATATGTTTCCTTCAGCGGAGGAAAGGATAGCGGTCTTTTACTTAATTTAGTTCTTGATTATGCGAAAAAAAACAATATTAAAAAAAAGATCGGAGTATTCCATCAGGACTTTGAGGCTCAATATTCAGTTACGACAGAATATATATTAAATACTTTTGAAAAAAACCTTGATAGAATAGAGCCTTATTGGGTATGTCTGCCTATGGCAACCAGAACTGCTTTAAGCAGCTATGAGATGTACTGGTATCCGTGGGATGACACCAAAAAAGATATCTGGATAAGGGATATGCCTAAAAAGCCATATGTTATAAATATTGAAAATAATCCGTTTTATTATTATAAATATAAAATGCATCAGGAAAAACTGGCAAAACAATTCGGGAGATGGTATCATGAGATTCACGGCTGCGGAAAGACTATATGTCTGTTAGGAATAAGAGCTTCGGAATCTCTTCAGCGATATAATTCAATTATAAATAAAAAGTACGGCTATTACGGAATGTGCTTTATTTCAAAAATGTTCAGTAATGTCTGGTGCGGATCTCCGATGTACGATTGGTCTGTAAACGATGTATGGGCTGCAAATTATAAATTCGGCTATGATTATAATCCGCTTTATGATTTGTATTATAAAGCCGGATTGAAACCGGATCAAATGCGGGTTGCGTCGCCGTTCAACGATTATGCAAAGGATAGTCTGCATTTATACAGAGTACTTGAGCCGGAAGTTTGGTGCAGACTGCTGGGGCGAGTTAAGGGAGTGAATTTTACTGCTATTTACGGCAGAACCAAGGCTTTGGGTTATAGAAATATCAAGCTGCCGGAAGGGCATACTTGGAAATCGTACACAATGTTTTTGCTGGACACGCTTCCTGTTCGTTTACGCAGGGGGTATGAAGAAAAATTCAAAACCTCAATTAAATTCTGGCATGAAACAGGAGGCGGACTGTCTGAAGAGACTATAAGAGAATTATTGGAGAATGGGTATAATATAAAAAGAAACGGTATTTCAAATTATACTCTTGATAAAAAATCGAGAATTGTATTTATAGGAAATATACCTGACGATACTGATGATATTATGACTTCCAGATCTGTCCCAAGCTGGAAGAGAATGTGCGCATGTATACTTAAAAATGACCATAATTGTAAAACAATGGGCTTTGGCGAAACCAAAAAACAAAGGGAAAGGATAGACAGAATAAAGAGAAAGTATAAAAGTCTGGAGGAATTATTATAATGGAATTTAAAAGTCCGGTCTATAATGTTATCGCTGTACCGATCAGCAAGATTATTCCGAATACATATAACCCAAATGCCGTTGCACCGCCGGAACTGAAGTTGCTTTATGATAGCATAAAGGAGGATGGATATACAATGCCGGTGGTGTGCTATTATTCCAAAAAGCAGGATTTATATGTTATTGTTGACGGTTTTCATAGGTATCGCATTATGCTTGAGCATGAGGATATATACAGGCGGGAAAAGGGATTACTGCCTGTTTCTGTAATAAATAAACCGCTTGATCAGAGAATGGCGAGTACGATACGCCATAACAGGGCAAGAGGAGCACATGATGTGGATCTTATGAGTAACATAGTTAAAGAACTGCATGAGTTGGGAAGATCTGATTCGTGGATTTCAAAGCATTTGGGAATGGAAAAGGATGAAATTTTACGATTAAAGCAGATTACAGGTCTTGCCGCTTTGTTTAAGGACGTAAAGTTCAGTAAAGCATGGATTCCTGAAAGCGAGGACGATATTGAAGAATCAAAGGAGCCGATTATGTTATAAAGAAAAATTACTGAAAATATCAGGCTTATGTTTTAAAATGAATATAATACTTATAAATGCAGAGTATAATAAAAAAGTTAAAGCAAGGAGCCGATATGTATCCTAAAAAAATTTATTATGAGCCTGAGGCTCTTGAATATGAGCTGGGAAAAAAGCTAAAAAATATGTATACCGATGTGGAATGGATTCCTATAAAAAGCCATAATAATATTGAAGAGCTGCGAACAAGAAGTAATTATGATTTTACTGAGTTAAAAAAGTATCTTATAGTCGGTATACGAAAAACCCATAAATATAATGAAAACAAAAAGATTTCCGATTATCTTGTACCTTATTCCTCTTCCGGCTGCAGCGCTATGTGTCTTTACTGTTATCTCGTTTGTAATTATAACAAATGCTCTTATCTGCGGATTTATGTAAATATTGACCAGATGCTTGATAATTTGATTAATAAGTCCCGCAAAACTGAAAAAATATGTACTTTTGAAATAGGAAGCAACAGCGATTTGATTTTGGAAAATGAAATTACAGGAAATCTTATAAGGACTATTGAGGAATTTGGAAACAAGGGCAGAGGATTTATTACATTTCCTACTAAATTTAATATGGTGGACAAGCTTATTAATTTAAATCATAATGGTAAAGTTATATTCAGAATGAGCGTTAATCCCGAGATGATAATAAAAAAAGTTGAGATTGGAACTTCATCTCTTAATAAAAGAATTGAAGCGGTAAATAAAATGTGCGAGGCAGGGTATAGGGTAGGCTTGCTTATTGCTCCTGTAATATTAATTGACAGTTGGAAGGAATTATATGTTGAGCTTTTGAATACGCTTTTTGAAAGGCTTTCTGATAAGGTTAAAAACGAAATGTTTTTAGAAGTGATTTTTATGACATACAGCTATGTTCAGAATGCAATTAATAATCAGGCGTTTCCCGGCGCTTTGCGCTTATATAATAGGGAGTTAATGACAGGCCGCGGCCGTGGAAAATATTATTACAGACAAGAATACAGGGACGAGGCAGAAGCTTTTTTGAGAAAAGAAATTAAGAATAGATTTAAAAGCGCAGAAATTGTATATGTAGTATAAAAGTGTAATTTAGACTAAGCGGATCAAGATTTAAAAAATCTTGATCCGCTGCAATAATTATAATTCAGAGCATAAAAAAAGATCCGTTTAAAAACGGATCTTTTAGCTGACGATAAATCAGCATCAGTATGGAGGCGCCACCCAGATTTGAACTGGGGATCAGGGTGTTGCAGACCCATGCCTTACCACTTGGCTATAGCGCCATACTGGAGCGGATTACGAGGCTCGAACTCAA